>OHVT01000876.1_pt1 | contig 12460 bp, 8 predicted proteins | sample 1579441 | NCBI WGS metagenome assembly OHVT01 (sample SAMEA3882542, study PRJEB24775) | human gut metagenome | biome: human-associated habitat; feature: intestine environment; material: feces | place: Netherlands | collected 2009/2010
GCGCCTTGCCATGGCCCGCGCCCTGCTGCACGATACGCCCATCTACCTCTTCGACGAGGCCACTTCCAATGTGGATGCCGAGAGCGAGAACGATATCATGCAGGCCATCCACAGTCTGGCCGGAAAAAAGACGATCATCCTGATCTCCCACCGTCTGGCAAACGTGGTGCACAGCGACTGCATCTATGCAATGAGCAATGGCCGGGTGATGGAGCAGGGCACCCACGCCGAACTGCTGGCCCAGCAGGGGGCTTATAGCCGCCTGTATCTGGCACAGCGGCAGCTGGAAACACTGGAAGAGGAGGATGCCTGAGCATGAACAAGAGCAATCATCGCAGCCCCTTTGCCATTGTGGGACGGCTGATCGTACTGGTAAAGCCCATGCTGCCCGTTATGCTGGCAGCGATCGTGATGGGGGTGGCAGGCCATTTCTGCGCCACCTTCATTACCATCTTCGGCGGTTTTGGCATCCTGCGTGCGCTGGGGCTTGCAAGCCCGGTGAGGACCGTAGGCACGGCCTTTGCCTGCATTCTGGTGTTTGCGCTGCTGCGCGGCGTTCTGCGTTACGCAGAGCAGGCGTCCAACCACTATATCGCCTTCAAGCTGCTGGCCCTGATCCGCGATAAGGTGTTCGGTGCCTTGCGCCGTCTGACCCCTGCAAAGCTGGAAGGCCGTGACCGCGGTGACCTGATCTCGCTCATCACGGCCGACATCGAGGCGCTGGAGGTGTTCTATGCCCACACCATTTCGCCCATCTGCATCGCGTGCATCTGCGTCATCGGCATGACGGGCTTTGTGGGCAGCTGGCACATCCTGCCTGCGCTGGTGCTGCTGGCGGGCTATCTGCTGGTGGGCGTGGCCCTGCCGGTGTGGAGCGCAAAGCGCGGCGACCGTGCCGCCCGGGAGTACCGTCAGGCACTGGCCGATACCAACAGCTATGTGCTGGAAAGCCTGCGCGGCCTGAAGGATACCCTGCAGTATCAGGACACCGCAGCCCGCGCCGAGGGCATCACGGCCCACAGTGAGATGCTGGGCGAAAAGCAGAAGGCGATGAAATACCGCGAGGGCCTGACCGTGGCCATCACGAACACCTTGATCCTGCTCACGGTGCTGGCCGTGCTGGGTGTGAGCCTGAACCTTTACCAGAGCGGTAAAATGGGCGTGGAGGGCGTACTGGTGTGCACCCTTTCGGCCCTCAGCTCCTTTGGCCCGGTGGTGGCGCTGGCAAACCTTGGTGCCAGCCTGACGCAGGTGTTCGCCAGCGCAGACCGCGTGCTGGACCTGCTGGACGAACAGCCCGTCACCGCCGATGTGACCGACGGCACAGACACCGCATTTGCAGGTGCTGCGGCAGAGCATGTGAACTTTGCCTATGCCGATGAGGAGGTGCTGCATGACCTGAGCCTGACCATTCCGGAAAAGAAGATCGTGGGCATCACCGGCCGCTCCGGCAGCGGAAAGTCTACCTTCCTGCGGCTGCTGATGCGCTTCTGGGATGTATCCAGCGGCAGCATCCGCTTTGGCGCAGAGGATATCCGCCGCGTGAACACCGCCGCCCTGCGCGAACAGGAAAGCCTTGTGACGCAGGAGACCGAGCTGTTCGACGATACCATTGAGAACAACATCCGCATTGCAAAGCGGGATGCCACCCGGGAAGAGGTGGAAGCAGCCTGCAAAAAAGCTGCGCTGGACGGCTTTATCCACAGCCTGCCCAAGGGCTATGATACCCCGGTGGGTGAGCTGGGCGGTGCACTTTCCGGCGGCGAGCGCCAGCGCATCGGTGTGGCGCGTGCCTTCCTGCATGATGCACCCTTCCTGCTGCTGGACGAGCCTACCTCCAATCTGGACAGCCTGAATGAGGGCGTGATCCTCAAGGCTGTGCGGGCAGAGTGCAAAGACAAAACGGTGCTGTTGGTCTCCCACCGAAAGTCTACCATGGCTGCGGCAGATATCAGCTTTTCGGTGGAAAGCGGCCGGCTGAGCTGAAAACAGAACAGCGCAAACAAAAAAAGCCTGTCTCGCGAAAATGAGACAGGCTTTTTTGATGGAAAGCTCACTTCAGAGCATTCAAAATCTGGTTTGCAATGTACTGGTGGCCCTTAACGGTGGGGTGGCCGTCGGCAGCGGTCTGCGCACGGGGAATGTCCACATAAATCAAGCCTTCCTGTGCGGCAAGGTCTTTGGCAAAGCGGTTCAATTTGCTGAAATAGCTGTTCCATGCGGGCAGCAGAGGCACCGGATTGGTGTAACCCAGCAGCACGATTTTGGCATCCGGGTTCAATGCGCGGATACCGGCCACGATCTGCGGCAGGCTGGCGGTCACATTGGTATAGGCCTGATCACAGATCTCATCCATGCCGCGGAACAGCAGGCGGTTGGTGGCGCGGCTCTCGTCAAAGGTAAGGGTCATACGGTTCAGCGCTTCGAGGAAGAGCCCCAGCTTCTGGAAGTTGAAATCACGCAGGGCACCGCTGACCATCAGTGCGGCAAGCTGCTCGCTCTTCCAGTTGGTGGCCTCGCCCAGACCCACGATGCAGGGCACCAGCGCGTCGTTGGAGCCGATCTGGATGGAAATGATATCGGCCTTGCGCAGATACTCCTGATATTCCGGGTAGACGTAATATGCGCCGGAAGCCTGATTCATCTTGGGCATGGCGCTGTTCTGCACCATATCCAGCATGTCAGGGCTCATCAGGCCGGGCAGGCCCAGATTGATCGCGTGCTGGCGGTCCAGCCCAAGGCCCTTGCCCACAAGGGCGGTGTAGCATTGGGAAGGGTAGCCCTCAAAGTTCGGCTGCAGATCGTAGCCGATCTGGGCGATGTTGTATTTCATATCGGCAAGGCCGACACCGGAGGTGATGCTGTCGCCCAGCGCCACATAGGTGAGCTGCTGCTCCGGTTCGCCGGCTGTCTGGGCATCGGCGGGCAGGGCGGTCTCCTGCTCGGCAGGCGCTGCGGTCTGCTCCTGCTGCACCTCTGCTGCTTCGGCGGCAGGCAGCTCCGTCTGTTCGTCGGCAGCAAATGCAGGCATGGCCAGCAGCACAAGCGCTGCCGCTGCGGCCAGAAAGCTGGCAAACTTTTTGTTTTTCATTGTAATTCCTTCTTTCTGGAATGACTGCACCTGTGCGGCACAGCTGTTGTCTCTATGATAAAATGGAAAGTAAAAATTGTCAACTGACAAAATTCAAAAAATTGCGGCCATCGCTGCGTCCGTATTCTGCGGTTCCTTCCATACAAAAAAGCTCTCCCTTTCGGGAGAGCTCAGTGTCTGAAAAATTACAGGGTGAAGTTCAGGATCAGTAATCGCGGGGAGTGATCTCTTCTTCCAGCTTGCGGTAGTCCACCTTGCCAACAGGGGTAAAGGGCATTTCGGAGATGAACTTGTAGCCCACCGGCTGCACATACTCCGGCAGCTCTTCATTGCACAGCTGGCGCAGTTCCCGCACGATCTGGCGCTTTTTCTTGTCGCCTTCCGGGTCCAGCACCACGTAGACGAAGGGCAGGCGGCCCTGCACATGGTCCTTATCGGTGCAGCCCACCACCGAGCATTGATGCACGGCCGGGTGGCGGCTGATGACGTTCTCGATCATGGACGGGAACACCTTGAAGCCATCGTGACGGATGATCATGCGCTTGATGCGGGAATCCAGATACACAAAGCCGTCCTCGTCCATGTAGCCGACATCGCCGGTGTGTGCCCAGATCTGGCCGTCTGCATGGCGGCGCAGGATCATGTCGGTCTCCTCGGGCTTATTGTAGTAGCCCTTCATGACGGTGGGGGTGCAGATGCAGATCTCGCCGCGCTCACCGATGGGCAGTTCGGTCTCGGTGCCAGGCTCAAAAATGGACACCACCGTGTTCAGCATGGGAATGCCCACGCTGCCGGGCTTGGTCACGTTGCCGGCGGCAACGGTAGCGGCAGAGGCGACCTCGGTCATGCCGTAGCCCTTGGCCAGCGGATATTCCACGTTGTGCGCCTTCAGGAACTCGTTCACAGTCAGCTCAGCGCCCAGCGGCAGCGAGTCGCCGCCGGCGGCATAGTTGCGGATGAAGGAGAGATCCTTCTTCTTCTTGAGCAGCGGAGAAGCTGCCATCTGCTGGTAGTGGGCCGGAACGCCGAACATGTGCTCGGGCTTGTGCTTCCAGATCAGTGCGCCCAGCTTGTCGGGGTCCAGATTGGGGATGATGACGACGTGCAGGCCCATGACCAGCGGCATGTGCACGCCGCAGGCATAGCCGTAGGCAATGAACGGAGGCATGACGTTCATCAGCTTCTGGCCGCGGCAGAACAGGTTGCTCTGGGCGATGAATTCGTGGGCCAGAGAGTTAAAGCAGTCGTCGGTCAGCATAACGCCCTTGGGCGAACCGGTGGTGCCGCCGGTGTGCACCACCACGCAGGCGTGCTGCGGGTCGTAGGGTTCGGCGTTCATGCTCTGATCCTTGCCCTGTGCAATAAAGTCCTTCCAGTGGATCACATTGGACTTGTAGCGGTTCTTATCGGGGTTGGTCAGCTTGTAGCCGACGGCCAGATGCAGCGGCAGAGAGTCTGCGGGGCTGATGACCAGAACGCGCTCCACATTGGTGCGCTTTTCTGCCTTGTGGCAGCGCTCATAGGTCACATTCAGGCAGATCAGCAGGCGGGAATCTACCTCTTCGATGTACTCGTGGATGCCCTCAACGCTGTAGCGCGGGTCCACCAGATTCAGCGTTGCGCCGATCATATCGACAGCGTAGAAGGCATAGATCACCTCGGGGGTCATCACGCTGACAACGGTGATGATGTCGCCCTTTTTCACGCCGAGAGCACGGAAGGCGGCCGCGGTTTTCTTGATATTCACAAAGAGGTCTGCAAAGGTGAATTTGCGGCCATAATACTCCAGAGCGGTCTCGCTCAGGTGGTTTTTGTTCTGATGGCAGAGATACTCAAAGGCGCTGCACTTGGGCAGGGGCATGTCGATGTATTTCTGGTCATAGTACTTCAGCCAGGGCTTCGCAGTGGACGCATAGAGCGGTTCACGCTGTTCAGTAGTCATAGAATAAAGTCCTCTTTTCTTTCTTCTTCTTTTTATTGCCAAAAGCCGACAGCTTCGCAAAGAAGATGAAAGCCGCCGGTCAGAACACGCTAATAACTCAAAAATCAGAATCAATGATGCAGATTCTATTGTAGTGGAGCTGCCGGAGAATGTCAAGAAATAAACTTTGAATGTTGCGTAAAAGAGCCGTAAAACAACGATTCAGCCCGAAATGTCGGGGGTCAGCGCGGCAGCCACTGCTCGGCTTCGGCAGCGCTGCACAGTACAAAATGCTCAGGCCGCAGTTCGCGCCACTGGGGGGCCTCTCTGGAGTAGTCGTGCATGGCGGGGTCGTACACCAGCAGCTTTTTCTGCCGCTCCCTGCGGGGGTCCGGCATGGGAATGGCGGAAAGCAGGCTGCGGGTATAGGGGTGGATGGCGTGGGCTGTCAACTCTTCGGCCCCGGCCAGCTCCACGATGCGGCCCTTGTGGATGACGGCGATGCGGTCGGAGATCGTGGGAGATGAACAGGTAGGTGATGCCGCGTTCCTTCTGCAGGCGGCGCAGCAGGTTCAGCACCTGTGCACGGATGGACATATCCAGTGCGCTGATGGGCTCATCGGCAACGATGAACTCCGGCTCCACGATCAGGGCCCGGTCAATGCCGATGCTCTGGCGCTGTCCGCCGGAAAATTCGTGGGGGAAGCGGGAGGCAAATTCCGGCAGCAGACCCACGTCCAGCAGAGCCTGACGCACCTTTTCCTCCTGCTGGGCGGTGGAAAGATCAGGCCGGACGTTCTGCAGGCCTTCGCCCACGATATAGCTCACCTTGGCGCGCTCGTTCAGCGAGGACTGCGGGTCCTGAAAGATCATCTGGATCTCTTTGATGATCTGCCTGTCCAGCTGGCGGGAAATTCTGCCGTTGATCTTCTGGCCCTTATAAAGGATCTCGCCGCCGGAGGTGGGCAGGATGCGCAGGATGGCGCGGCCAATGGTAGTTTTGCCGCTGCCGCTTTCGCCTACAAGGCCGAAGGTCTCGCCCTTATAAATTTTAAAGTTGGCATCCTGCACAGCTTCATATGCTTTTTTGCCGGAGCCGTAGGTTACGTTCAGGTGGTTCACTTCCACAAGAACCTCGCGTTCATTTTCCATCTTACAGCCCCTCCTCTCGCAGCATTTTTACCGCAGCAGGCGGCTCGATCTTGGGTGCCCGGGGGTCCAGCAGCCATGTTTTGGCCTTGTGGGTGGGCGTTACCTCAAAGTAAGGCGGGCGCTTGACAAAATCGATCTTCAGCGCCTGCGGGTTGCGGGGCGCAAAAGCATCGCCGCGAATTTCCGCAAACAGGTTTGGCGGTGTGCCCACGATGTTGAACAGGTCCTCGCCCTTCACGCCCATCTGGGGCATACTGGAAAGCAGTGCCCATGTGTAGGGGTGGCGGGGATCGTAATAAATTTCGTCAGCAGTGCCGATCTCCACAATGTCGCCTGCGTACATCACAGCTACGCGGTCTGCAATGTTTGCCACAACGCCTAGATCGTGGGTGATCATGACGATGGTCAGATCGTACTTGAACCGCATTTCCTTCAAAAGCTGCAAAATCTGGGCTTGAATGGTCACGTCCAGTGCGGTGGTGGGCTCGTCGCAGATCAGGATCTTGGGGCTGCAGGCCACCGCAATGGCAATGACCACACGCTGGCGCATGCCGCCGGAGAACTCGTGCGGGTACTGCTTAAAGCGCTTTTCCGGGTCAGAGATGCCCACATCCCGCAGGTATTCCAGCGTTTTTTCCTTGGCGGCAGCACCCTTTAAGCCCTGATGCAGGGCAACGGCTTCCATGATCTGTGCCCCGATGGTCTTCAGCGGGTTCAGGCTGGTCATGGGGTCCTGCATGACCATGGCGATCTCGCGGCCACGTACCCGCAGCCAGTCCTTTTCGGTTCTGAGGTCAGAAAGGCGCAGCGGCTTGCCGTCCGCCATGCCGTAGTAATCAATGGTGCCGCTGGTAATGGAGCCGTTGGCATCCAGCAGGCCCATGAAGCTCTTGGTAAAAACGCTCTTGCCGGAGCCGCTCTCGCCTACGATGGCAAGCACCTCTCCCTGATAGAGGTCAAGATCGATGCCACGGATGGCGTGCAGCACTTTTCCACGCAGGTTGAACTGGATGTTGACATCTTTTGCGGAGAGAATGAGCTGGTTGTGTTCCATGATGTACCCTCCTTACTGCAGATGGTTCTTCGGATCGGCAGCATCCGAGAAGGCGTTGCCGATCAGATAGAACGCAATGGTGACAAAGCTCAGAATCAGGGTGGGGTAGAGCAGCTGGTAGCGCAGACCGGCCTGCATCATCACCTTGCGGCCGTCGTTGACCAGGTTGCCCAGCGAGGGGGTCTCCACGGACAGGCCCAGACCGATGTAGGTGATGAACACCTCGTTGCCGATGGCTTCCGGGATGGTGAGGGCCATGCGAAGCATGATGACCGAGACGAGGTAGGGCAGCAGGTTGCGCAGCACGATGCGGATGGTGGGCGTGCCGATGCAGCGGGAAGCCACATTATAATCCCGGTCGCGGATGATGAGGATCTGGTTGCGGATGAAGCGTGCCATTTCGATCCAGCCCTTGATGGCCATGCCAAGGACCATGGTCCAGATGCTGGGGGTGGCTACATAGGAAATGAGGATCAGCACGATGGCGGTGGGAATGTTATCGAAGATGTTGTACAGCTCGGTGAACACAAAGTCCAGCCCGCGCACATAGCCCCACAGCACACCGGCGGTAATGCCCACCACAGCTTCGATGAGGGCCACGAAGAAGGCGATAGTCAGACTGGTGCGTGCACCGGCCCAGATGCGTGCCCACAGGTCCTGACCGATGGAGTTGGAACCCCAGATAAAGCCGTCCTGCCCGGGAGCGATGTTGCGGTACTGGATGCCGGTGACGGGGTCCACGGCGCAGAGGTTGGGGTCTACCTGACCGGGCAGGTAGGGCTGCAAAAATGCAAACGCCACCACGGCGATGAGGGCGACGAGCAGCAGCACGGCCACGCGGTTCTTGAAGAAGGCACGGAAGGTGCTGCCCCAGTAGCTGTAGTTGGAGCTGGCCGTGGCCTCGGCCTGCTCGGCGTGGAACCCGGCGGGGGTGAACAGTTCGTCCTCCGGCAGGTCTGCCCAGGCAGCAGGGCCTTCCTTCTGCAGGGTGTTGAGCTGGTTTTCCAGCTTTTTGGATTTTTCCCGTTTCAGGAACGAAAGCATCAGCGGCCACCTTCTTTCTTGCCAAAGTTGATGCGGGGATCAATGAGCACCATGAGCACATCGCCCAGGATCAGGCCCACGATGCCCACGCAGGCGTACAGCAGCACGATGCCCTGCACCATGGTGTTGTCGTGGCGCTGCACACAGGTGACCAGCAGGCCGCCCATGCCCGGGATGCTGTACAGGCTTTCGATGTAGATGGAGCCGACGACGGTGTTCAGGAATGCGGAGGGAATGTACTGCACCAGCGGCACCATGGCGTTGCGGAATACGTGGTGCAGGGCGATATTGTTCTCGCTCACGCCCTTGGCGCGGGCCAGCTTGACGTAGTCCTTGTTGCTCTCGTCCACCATATAGCGGCGCAGCCACATGGCGTAGAAGGCCAGGTTGGCCAGGCTCATGCTGCACACCGGCAGCACCCAGTAGCGCCAGTTGGCGGCGTCGAACAGCAGGCCCACCCCCAGAACGGAGGTGCCGTACATCTGGATGTACAAAAAGTACACGGCAGCCGGCACGGCCTGGATGAGCACGATGAGGGCTGTGCCCAGTTTGTCGGGCCAGCGGTTCTTGCACCGGCCCATGACAAGCCCCAGCGGGATGCCCAGCACAAGGCTCAGCAGCATAGCCAGCACGCCCATCTGGATGGAGATGGGCAGCTTTTGGGCCAGGATCTCGGTCACCGGCACGTTGACCTTGTAGATGTGGCTCACGCCCAGGTCACCGTGCAGGGCGTCTTTCCAGAAGCGGCCGATCTGCACCGGCAGCGGGTCCAGCAGGCCCATGGACTGCAGACCCGCCTGGATCTGGGCCGCGGTCATTTTTTCGTAGTTTGCAAAATAGCCTTCCACCGGCATGAGCCGCAGCAGGCAGAACACCAGCGTTACAATGATGAACAGCGTCAGCAGAGAACGCCCGATGCGCTTTGCGAGATATTGCACCATAGTGTGCACCTCTCTTTTTCTTTTGAAATACAGATAAGAATAGAATACCGCAATTTCTTAAGTTTGAAAAGTGATTTGAAGATTTTTTGAGAAAAAGCTGTTGAAAAGGCGGTGGAAACTCCCTCAGTCACGGCTGCGAAGCAGATCTGAGGGAGTTCCCTCCCCGTGAAAAAGCAACTCGGAAAAATCCGCAGATTTTTCCGAGTTGCAAAGAAAAACATATTTCCGCTGAAAATATCCAGAGCGAAGCGGAGGATATTCAGAATGATTTACCGGGCGTCCCGGTTCTGGTCGTACTCGTCCATGGAGACGTAGTGGTCCAGGATGTGCACGCCCTTCAGGCGGTTGGACGAAAGGCCGGTGGGGGCGTACTGACCCTCCCACAGGTTCAGGCGGGTGGCAATGTACGGCGGCACGGGCAGGCCCAGCGGCACCACCAGGGCATTCTGGATCAGATAGGCCTCGGCATTGGCAAAGGCTTCATACCGGGCATCCAGATCCTCGGTGATGGCCTTGGCCTTTTCCACCATGCTCATGTAGGTCATGACGTACTCGGCCGTCTCACCGGTGATGATGCCGTCCTCCACGCCGGTGCGCAGGAACGCATAGCAGGTGCCGCGGTCGCCGGCTTCCTGATAGAAGGGGTACACCTCGGTCTCGGGGTCGGAGTAGTCGGCACCCCAGTAGTAGGACATGAGCTCATAGGCACCCACACGGCGCACGGCGTTCAGGAAGTTGTCGGAGGGGCCCTGGGTGATGATGATGTTGATAAAGTCGAAGCCGTCGTTCAGAACGCCCTCCACCTGCTGCTTGAACACCTGACACTGTTTGTCCCAGTCCACCACGGCGGGGTTGTAGGGGTACTGCACCTTGATGGGGAAGGTGGCTCCGGCGGCAGTCAGCTCTTCCACAGCGGCGTCGCGGTATTCCTTGGCCTTTGCCTCGTCAAAGAAGTCGGACAGGTTGGCCAGATCGCCGCATTCGGTGTAGTCCACGCCCTGGCTGTTGGCGCAGAAGGACGGCGGGGTGATGGTGTTCAGCTTGTAGTTGTCGTAGCCTTCCGGGGCAGTGACGGCCAGCGTGACCGACGGGTTGATGGCGTACAGGAAGGCTTTGCGGAAGTTGGTGCTGTTGACCGCCTTGGCCCAGTTGTCCGGCTGGTACTGGGCGTCCACGCCGGTAGTGTTCCAGTTGGAAAAGCTGTGGGCGTAGGGCAGGAAGTTGAAGAAATAGAAGTAGCTCTTGCCGGTCTCCGGGCGCTCCATGGACACCATATCCTTGGTGGTGTCGTCGGACAGCCAGCTGTCGAGGATGTCGGAGCTGATGGTGGCCTGGTCGATCTCGCCGCGCCGGACCATTTCCGGGCCGCTGATGAGCTCTTCCTGGTTGTAGATGTAGCGGATGGTGTCGATGTAGACGTTATCCTTGTCGTAGTTTTCGGGGTTTTTCTTCATCACCCAGCTTTCCAGCGGCACATACTCCGCCAGATAGAACGCGCCGCAGCTGCAGGCGGTCTCGGCGCTGGTGCAGAACTGGTCGGCAAACTCCTCCAGCAGCGGGCCGTAGGCAGGCTCGTAGGGAGCGTAGCTCAACAGGCTGAGGAAGCCGGGAAAGTCGAAGTTCAACGTGTAGGTCAGGGTGTGGTCGTCCACAGCCTTCACGCCCACGGTGGAAAAATCCACAGCCGGGTATTCGGTGGTGGTGCCGTCGGCGGCAGCGGCGGTCACGGTGCCGTTGGCATCAATGGCGTAGGTGGTGCCGTCCTCGGCCACGGTGCCGTTATTGGCGTTGTTGCGGTAAACGCAGTAGTTATAGTAGTCGTCCGCACCGGCCACATAGGGGGTGACAAGGCTTGCAGTGGAGGAAGCGTAGTCCGGGTTCAGCACATAGGCCAGCGCATCCACAAAGTCCTGCGCGGTCACAGGGCCAAGCACCTCGCCGTTGCAGTCCACCCAGTTCTCATCCCGCAGGTGGAACGTCCAGGTCAGGCTGTCGGCATCCCATTCCCAAGCAGTGGCAAGGCCCTCCCGGATCTTGCCGCGGTTGTCGTACTCCACCAGCGTGTCGATGCACTGAGTGCCGTGGTAGAGATCCGGGTCGGCAGAGCAGACCAGATAGTTCAGGGTGGCGGGCTGACGGGAATACAGCACGGTGTAGGTGGAGCTGCTGCCGGCAGCGCCGGTGCTGCCGCCATTGGAAGCGGAAGAGCCGCCGCAGCTGCTCAGCAGACCAGCCGCTGCTACAGAAAGGGCGGCTGCGCCGCTGCCTTGCAGGAACTGGCGGCGGGAGATGGAATGAGCCATAGTAAAATCCTTCTTTCGTAAGATCTTGGCACAAGCTTGCTTCGTGCTTTGGGATAAGAAAGGGGTAACGGAAATAGCTCCGTTACCCCTTTGTAACAGTCGGTGGCCACGGTGCGTGGTCTTATGGTCAGTATAGCATTGAATCTGTGCGCCGTCAATCGTTTTTCGGTGTGTCGAGTACATCCTTTTCTGCGGTGCTTTCCGGTGCGGCAGCAGGGGTTTCGTCCAGCGCGGCGGGGGCTGCTTTTTCCGGGGTCAGTGCTGTGATCACGGAACCGGCCGCAGCAGGCACGGCAGCGGTTTCTGCGGGGGCGGCAGCCGTCTGTACAGCTGTCTCAGCAGCGTCGGCACCGGCTTCGGCTGCTGCCTTGGCGGCTTCCTCTGCAGCCTTTTTGGCTTCGCGCTCCTCACGCAGCTGCTTTGCCCGGGCGGCGGCTTCCTCCTGCCGCTTTTTGGTGCGGGCCTTGATGCGGCACACGGTGCACACACCATCCACACTGCCCGGCGCAATGGGCTTGCCGCATTCCTTGCACAGGGTCTTGGTGCATTTGTGTACACTTACCGGGCCAAGGGTGGTGAGCTGGCGTAGCTTCATGCCGTTGATGCCATGGTTGGAGCAGGAGGCCACGCACACCTCGCACTCGCTGCACTTCCACGGCGTGATGACGATGCGGGTCTGGCCGTCGGGCAGGTCCTCCAGCTTCAGCGCACCGGCGCGGCAGGCCTTTTCGCACTTGCCGCAGCCAAAGCATTTATCGGTAAAGTTGGGCAGGTAGTAGCCGTACTTCAGCGGCGTTTCCATGGATGCCTTCAGCTGCTTTGTGCGCTGGTGCAGCAAAAGGCGGAAATCCACACCGCCGTCGTCCTCGCTGTGCAGGCCGGGCAGCATCTGCAGCAGCTTTTTGGTGCCACTTTTTGAGCCGTGGCTCACCTGCTCAAACATTTCGCGGCGGC
>OHVT01000879.1_pt1 | contig 12415 bp, 8 predicted proteins | sample 1579441 | NCBI WGS metagenome assembly OHVT01 (sample SAMEA3882542, study PRJEB24775) | human gut metagenome | biome: human-associated habitat; feature: intestine environment; material: feces | place: Netherlands | collected 2009/2010
ACGTCGTAGGTCAGATCCGTCTCGACATCGAAGGTCGGCGCCATCACCTTGCCGCGGCTCACACCGGCATCCATCGCCAAGATCACCAGCTCGCGCGCTCGCGTCATGGCGACATAGAGCAGACGAGCCCGCTCCTCAAGCGAAAGCTGCAGGTCGTCGTTGCGCAGGCGAGCAAATGCCTCGGCGGGAGAACCCGTCGCACAGACGTCCTCCATGAGCTCCGGCGGCAGCCACAGCGACGTACCCTTGCCCTTAAACGCGTGTTCAAACTGCTTTTTGACGTCATCGCCCTTCACGAAGGTTCCGTCGGCAAGCTTAACGCCATCGAAGCGCGCCGGCAGCGCCACGACTTGCGCTCCGCCCTCGACGCGACCCATCTGTGCCGCACCGGACGATTTGCGCACGCCAAAACACTCGGCAACCGCCACGACCGGATACTCCAGGCCCTTGGACGCATGCACGGTCATGATGCGCACCGCGCCGTCGCCCTCCTCGTTGAGGGCGCCCGGGGCCTCCTTGCCCGCCAAGAAGCGGTCGAAGGCGAGCGCGATGGAGCGCGGAGAATTGCCGAGCTCGGCCTCTGCCTCTCACGGCGTCGAGCGCCTTGAGCACGTTGGCGGCAATGGCCTTGCCCTCGGGGCCGCGCTGCGCCAGACGCACGAACCAGCCGGAGGCGTTGACCACGTCGCGCGCGATGGCAGCGAACGAATCACGCCCCACGCGACGCAGTGCGTAGCGCAGCACCTCGCGGGCGCGCGTTACGAGCGGCAGGTTCTGCAAACCCGGCACATCGGAATCGCTCATGATGCCCACATCGATATTGCGGCGCGACGTCTCGCCCGTCTGCTCGTCGAGCTTGGTCGCCAGCGCCAGGAACTCCTGGGCGCCGAGTGCAAACATCGGCGAGGCCAGCAACGGCATAAGGCCTTGGGCCGTATCGGCCGGATTGGCGAGCGCGCAGACCAGGGCACGCACCGTCTGCACCTCGGCCGCCTGGGCAAAGACCGAGCCGCCTGCGATGACGCAGTCGAGTCCTTGGTCGCGGAAGGCCTGCGCGTAGACGTCGGCATTGGTCATGCGACCCAGCAGCAGCACCATGCCGCCCTGGGGCTGGCCGGCATCGGCAAGCGCATGGAATCGCTCGGCGATCGCACGGGCCTTGGCCTGCGTGCGCTCCTGCATACTGCCGCCGGCAACGAACAGCGCCTGGCGGCGCGAAGCCTTTGCCTTGAGCATGTCCTTGCGTTTGTCGCTCGGTTCAAGATCCAAGAACCCCTGCATCAAACCACCGGTGTCGCCGTCAAAGACGCGCGCCACATAGCGCAGCACCTCGTCGTGGCTGCGGAAGTTGCGCACGAGTTTGACGAGCTCGCCGGCGGGAGCATCGGACGTGGTGACCGTCTCGGACGCCGTCGTCGAACCCACCTTGCGCTCCTGGCGGCGAAACACCTCGACCTCGGCACCACGGAAGCGATAGATCGACTGCTGCGCATCGCCCACCGTGCACAGCGCGCGCTCGCCCGCACCCGTCAAATAGCGAATCAGATCGACCTGCATCTGGTCGGTATCTTGGAACTCGTCGATCATGACCATCTTAAAGCGGCCCTCATAGGCAGCTCGAATAGCCGGGTAGTCGCGCAGCGCCTCGTACGCCATGCGCAGCAGGTCATTGTTATCGAGCGCGGACTGGTCGGCCTTGAGCGCACGGTACTCCGCCTCTACGGCACGGGCAAGCCCCACCAGCGCATCGAGCGCCGGGCCGCCGCAGGCAAGCACGATATTGATAAACGCATCAGCCGCCTCGGCCTTGAGTAGCTCCACCTGCTCCTTAGGAAACGCCTTGCTCGCGCGCGGCATGCTGCACGACATCATGAGTCGCGCCGCATCCTCCATGGTTTTGCCGCTCGCCTCAAACGCGTCGATGGCGTCGAGTGCCGCCTGCGCTTTCTCGGTCGTGGCCTTGCTTGCGCCCAGCGCCGCACGATAGGCATCGGCAAGCGCCGAGGTGTCGGCCTGGCCGCGCGCCACGCACACATCGTCCATGCCGCCCGGCAGCTGGCTCGATAGCTCCAACAGGTCGCGCACCAGGCCTTTGATGGTGGTACCGGCGCCAAACGGCCCGCCCTCGCCCGCCATGGGATACCAAGCGTAGAGGGCCTTAAGCGAGGCGGCAAGCTCGGGCGCGGCATCGGGCGCCGTCGCGCGCCCCAGCACATGCTCGACAGCCTGATCCATAAGCTCATCGGTATCGGTGAGCACCGTGAACTCAGGATCGATGCCCAGCTCCAGCGCGTGCGCGCGCAGGATACGCGAGCACATGCCGTGGATGGTCGAGATCCAAGCGTCGTCGACCGTCAGGGCCTCCTCGTCCATGCCCTCTTCGATAAGCGCACAGCGCACGCGGTCGCGAATCTCGGCCGCGGCGTCTTTGGTAAAGGTAATGGCGAGCACCTGGTCCAGATGCTCGACAAACGGACCGGATTCGGGCGAGAGCGCATAGACGATGCGGCGCGTGAGGGTAAAGGTCTTGCCCGAGCCGGCACCCGCCGAGACAAACAGCGGGCGGTCGAGCGTTTTGACGACTTGCAGCTGTTGCGGCATCAAGGTCGAAAGATCCATGGTCTACACGTCCCTCCTTACAAACGTTCCTTCGTGGTTATACGAGCAGCGCGCATGCGCGGCCTGAGCCGACGTTGGGTCGACAGCGGCAACGTTGCCCGCCTCGAGCTCGCGCAGGCGCTCGGCAATGCCGGTCTCCACGCGGTCGAGCAGCGCATCGAAGTCCATGTTGCCGCCCTCGCCCGGAAAGCCCTTCTTGAGGCCCGGAATGCGGCCGTCGCCGCGCTCTTCCTCGAGCAACTCGGCACTTGCGGCACCACGCAGTGCGGGCTTGCCGCCCTTGGTCGAAAAATAGAGCGCCGCACGGGCATCTAGACCCAGCGCCCGGCGCATGGCCTGCGCGTAGATGAGTGTCTGGGTATGGGGCGGCAGCCAGCGCGGATCGTCGATGGGGGCCTCGCCCGACTCCTCGTCGCGCACCGTGGGGTCGGCGAGCTTAAACTCCTCGACACCCGAACGATGCTTGTAGTCAATCACCACAGCGCGGTTCTCGGCGTCCACATCCACGCGGTCGATGCGCCCGCCGAGCGGCCAGCCGGCATACTCGACCTGGAGCTCGTTGAACGCAAACTCCAGGTAGCGCGGCGCGAAGGGCGCGAGCGCCTCGGACTCGTAGGCGAGCACGCCCTCCAGTTGCGGCAAGATCTCGGCCGCCTGGCGCTCCTCCACTGGAGAGAGCGGCACCAGCGGGCCCTCGGTACCGCGCTTGCCGGCGTGCTCGGCCAGGGTCTCGGCAAAGACCTCGTGCAGCAGCTCCTTCGCGCGCGGCAGATTCATGGGCGTCACGCGCTCCATGCCCTCCTGCGGAAGACGTGCATGCAAGTGCTCCAGCACGTCATGGACAAAGTTGCCCTTCTCCATGTTGCCAAAGCCCGCATCGATGGACTGAGGTTTGACGCGATACGAGACGAACCAGCACAGCGGGCAGGTGGAATAGGCCTCGATCTGCGAGGCGGACGTCAGGCGCGGCACGAGCGGCGCGTCCTCGCCCTCGCCATCGCGACGACGCAGGACCAAATACGGCACGGCCTCGGCACTCAGATGCTGAGGGGCTTCACAGGTCACGCGCTCGCGCTTGAGACCTTCGCCTGCCGCGGGATCGAAGTCCCTTACGATATCACCCTCACCCACGCACTTCGCCTTGTCGGCGCCAGCGGCTTTAGCGTCACCAGCGGTCTTAGCGTCGTCAGCGATCTTAGCGCCGTCAGCCTCGGCATGCGCCCGCAACTCGGTCCACACGGCAGCCGGATAGCACTCGCGCGCCTGGCGATCGTGGGTCACACGGGCGAGCGTAACCGGGCCGCGTGACGCCTGCATCGCGTGGCCAAAGCGCGCGCGCAGCAAGGCCGCGGGCTCAAGCGTCACGCCCTCGCGACCAAGGCTCGCCGTCAGCGTGGCCAGCGGCCCCTCCTCGTGCGAGAGCGGATAGCTGTCCAGATCGACATCGGCAAACAGTACGGCATCGTAGCTGCCGGGGCGCAGAGCTGCCGCATCGGCAAGCGAAGCAAAACGAACCTGAGCACGTGGCGCACGGTCAACCTCGTAGGTCTCGTAATCGTAGGCGGTGCTACGCTTGTCCACCTTGGTGCGAATGCCATCGAGCACGGGCACGGTCGCGGCCTGCGACACGTCGAGCACGCGGGCGCCATTCATAAGGATGTCGATGGCGTGGCGCAGCAAGGCCACCTCCGCCTGGCGACGAGCCTGACCGTCAAGGCCTCCAAGGGCGCGATCGGGCAACGCCTCGGCAACGGCAAGCATGGCCTTGAGCGCCGTCACGGGCTTGTCACGCCACAGCGCCTGGAACACGTCCGAAACCACACACGGTACGTTCTTAAACCAGTTGTCGTCGCTCGCCGCCTTGCGCGCGCCCCTCACCTGGCCTTGGACACTCTGCAGCAGGCTCTTAACGCTCGCGGTAGTCTTGCTACGCGAGAGACGCATATTCTTATCGAAGGCACGGGCATTGACGGCATCAGCGCCCGAAAGCGGACTGTAGATCCAGTCGGTAAGCTCCGGCGCGGGCCACCACTCGGTCTTTGACGCCGTGCCCTCATCGGCGGTCTTCATGCGCTCGATCAGGCCGGCAAGCGCCGCAAACTGCCTGCCCGCAATGGATTGGGAAAACGCCGTGAACTCAGTTGTCTCGGCAGCGATATGGCGAGCCGCCAGACGAGAGGCGAGCTCACCGAACAGCTGGGGTGCCCGGGCAGAAACGACGAGCACGCGCACGGGGTCGGTGGGCATTGCAGTAGCTTTATCGGCCTTGGACTCCTTGTGCGCTTTCACCAACTTATCGACGGCGTCCGCATAGACATGAGCACGGGCATGGGGACCGGCGACCTCAATAAAGACAGGCTGAGCGGCAGTCCCGCAAGCGACATCAGACGCGACGGCGTCCTCCCCCAGCGGCGCAATCTCAAACAGCACACCGCGGGCATCAAATGCCGCGGCAAGCTCCTCGCGCATCGCCGCCTGCTCGCGGGCAAGCAGCACGACGACCTCTCCCCCATTGTTCGCCACGGCAGACAGCAGCTCGAGCAGGCCGTGCGTAAACGACGTGATACCGCGCACGCATACGGCGCGGGTGCACGCCGGCAGGTTATCGGCCAGGGCACCGGCCATAATGTCGGCCGCCTCGCAGGGCTCGACCATATCTCGACGATCCAAACCGCCCGCGTAGGCGCGCAAAAGCTCGAACACGCGAGCCTCGGCATCGCTTTTTGGCTCAGGCTGGCAATTGTTGCCACGGCATCGCTCGGCACCCGTCCCCGCCACACCCGGCAGCACGTCGCGGGCCATGCGCGCGAGCATGCGCACCGTGCCCTGGCTGCGCGAAAGTGGCTGCAGGTCGGCATCGTCGAGACGCGTGACCATGTCCGAGAACAGCATCTGGCGCTGCAGGTTGTCGACGAAACCGCGCCCGTCGCCCAAAAGCTCCCAAAGCGAGCGAAGCCACGATGTAGGCGTCTTGTAGTCGATACCCAGCGAAACGCCGGCTTCCGCCGCATCATGACGGCACAGGTCGAGCTCGGCAAACGTAGGTGCCAGCAACACGGCACGCCCGTGGCGGGCAATAAGGTCGGCAAGCAACGACGACTCGGCATCGCTCAAATCCGTGCCGGCATTGGTGGTATAGATTCGAACAGGCATGGTCCTCCGCTCAAACTGTTCGCAATAATCAATGTATCCATCCTACCCGCCCACGCGGACAGATTTGCCCCACGCCAACAGATTTGATCCCTTGGGGACGGAGGAAAACGGATCACCGAGAAGGTCAGTTTAACCCGGTGATCCGTTTTCCTCCGTCCCCAAGGGATCAAAAAACCGCCCCCGGAGGGACGGCTCTTCGTAATTCAATGTTGTCGCTGGCCTACTCGCCATCCTCCAGTTTAATGAGGATCTTGCGGTAGCCACCGTACTCGCCGTTGAGCGCCTTGGATACACGGCTCACCGTGGTGGACGAAGCGCCGGTACGCGCCTGAACCTCGACATAGGGCTCGCCCTCGTCCAGGTAACGCGCGACTTGCAGACGCTGCGATAGATCGCAAATCTCACGCGGCGTGCAGATATCGGTCAAAAACGCTTGGATATCTTTCTCGTCGTCCAAAAGGCTAAATGCGTGGACCAGCTGCTTGACATCAGGCTTGTCAAACATGTTCTCGATATTCATCGATCACCGCCAAACCCGCCAAAAGGCATCGAAGTTGATACTGACATCGGGCATCGTTCACCCGTAATATGCAATAGGGCAACGCCTGTGGCTTTTGCCCGTAGCAGTTTAGCACACCACCAAACTAAAGCGACAAGACTCTCTGCCAGCGGCACGTTTTTTAGGACGAACGCCGTTTTGAAACCGAATGCGCACGCAAGCTCCACGAATATCTGAGACAATGGGCGGCCGAACAGGGCCGAGCCCGCGCATCTATCCGAGTTGCAAAGGTATGTGCCCCTCACGCCCCCTCACCACGCCATGCGCAAGAAAGGATTCCCACCATGCGCTTTTTGCTCAACTGGCTTTTGACCTCAATCGCCATCGCGATTGCAACGTTTCTCGTCCCCGGCATTCAGCCCTTCGGCATGGCCGATGCCTGGGTCTGCTTTGCCTTCGTGGGACTGTTCCTCAACATCGTCGACTCGCTCGTAAAGCCGTTCCTGACGGTCATCTCACTGCCGCTCACTATTATCACGCTTGGTATTTTTCAGCTCGTAGTCAACAGCTTTATGCTCGAGCTGGCCAGCTACCTGTCGGTCAATCTGCTGGGCGCGGGTATCTCCATTGCCGGCTTTGGATCGGCCTTTATGGGCAGCATCCTGGTATCCATCATGCGCAGCATTCTCGACAGCATCGCCAGGAACTAAAGCGACCGGATACGGACCGCCACAACACGCCAAAACGAAGGCCGTCCATCGCAACGATGGGCGGCCTTGTCATTTGTCGAGCCTCAGAGGGCAAGAAAATCCGGCATTTCTGCCCCGTCCCCCAATGGCAGGTGGGACTAGATGACGTAGTCGTAGCCCTCGTTGGGGGCGACGAGCGTATCGAGCGTCACGCCGTCGAGGTAGTCGTTGATGAGCTTGTCCAGGTTCTTCCACACGTCGAGCGTGGGGCACTCATCCGAACGCGAGCAGCCCTTGCAGTCGCCGTCCAGGCATGCGACCGGTGCCAGGCTGCCCTCGGTCAGGCGCAAGATCTCGCCCACCGTATACTGCTCGGGCGGGCGCGTGAGCACGTAGCCGCCGCCCTTGCCGCGCATGCCCGAGAGCATATTGGCACGTACGAGCGTAGCCAAGATGTTCTCGAGATATTTCTCGGAAATCCCCTGTCGCGCCGCGATCTCTTTGAGCGGGATGCGACCGGCCGCCTGGTGCTCGGCCAGATCGACCATAACGCGCAGGGCATATCTGCCCTTAGTAGAAACCAACATATATAGTGCTGCCTTTCGGTCATTTAGTCCGTAGAAATTCTAGCCGAAAAATTGGTTTTGAAAATACCCGTTCCGGTCAAGATGGTTAATCGACTCGTAATAATCTTCTATTTCCTATTGCGTTACTAGGCTTTACTGTCTACTATGCTTGCCAACAGCAAAACGAACAACCCATAAGGTTTGTGGGTTTCGCTGCTATACACACCGTAAAACCACACGGTATCCAGTCATTTGAACACTTTTGAGGTTCACCATGAGCAATGTTTACACGTCCATCGATCAGCTTATCGGCCACACTCCGCTTCTGGAGCTCACTCACTTTGAGGCCGATGAGGACCTCAAGGCCCGCGTGCTCGTCAAGCTGGAATACTTCAACCCCGCCGGATCCGTCAAAGACCGCGTCGCCAAGAACATGATCGACGAGGCCGAGAAGGCCGGCAAGCTCGTGCGCGGCGGCGACTATACCATCATCGAGCCCACGAGCGGCAACACCGGCGTCGGCATCGCCTCGGTGGCGGCTGCCCGCGGCTACAAGGTGATCATCACCATGCCCGAGACCATGTCCGTCGAGCGCCGCAAGCTTATGCAGGCATACGGCGCACAGCTCGTGCTCACCGACGGCTCCAAGGGCATGAAGGGCGCCATCGCCAAGGCCGAGGAGCTGCAGAAGGAGACCCCCAACAGCATTATCGCCGGCCAGTTTGTGAACCCCGCCAACCCCGCCATCCACAAGGCCACGACCGGCCCCGAGATCTGGGATGACACCGACGGCGAGGTCGACATCTTCGTCGCCGGCGTTGGAACCGGCGGCACCGTGACCGGCGTGGGCGAGTTCCTCAAGGAGCAGAACCCCGAGATTAAGGTCGTCGCCGTCGAGCCCGCCACCTCCCCGGTGCTCTCCAAGGGCCAGGCCGGCCCGCACAAGATCCAGGGCATCGGCGCCGGCTTTGTGCCCGACGTCCTCGACACCCGGGTCTATGACGAGATCATCCCCGTCGAGAACGACGACGCCTTTGCCACCGGCCGTGCCGTGGGCCACAAGGAGGGCGTGCTCGTGGGCATTTCGTCCGGTGCCGCCGTGTGGGCCGCACTGCAGCTGGCCAAGCGCCCCGAGAACGAGGGGAAGACCATCGTGGCCCTGCTTGCCGACACCGGCGAGCGTTACCTGTCCACGGCACTGTTCCAGGACTAAGGGCCTGTCGCCCATAGGTTGAGCCCGCGGACGAGCCGGTCTCCTCTCTCCCGGCAGCCTGAGCCCATCCAATCAGGGTGTCCCACGAGACGTCCGAACTTGCTACAATGTCTGCGGCGCGGAACCAGCCTCCCGCGCCGCTTTTCTTTTTTGGCCACATGCCACCAAGGAGAACCTCCCCATGCACAACAAGCGCGTGCTCGTCGCCATGAGCGGCGGCGTCGATTCCAGCGTGACCGCGTACCTGCTCAAAAGCCAGGGCTACGAATGCGTCGGCGCCACCATGCGCCTCACCTGCCCCGCGCCCGATCCCGTCACGGGCATGAGTAAGGTCGACCGCGACATCGCCGATGCAAAGGCTGTCGCCGAGTGCCTGGGGATGCCCCACCATGTGCTCGACCTGCAGCAGGCCTTCGACCGCAACGTTATCGAGCGCTTCGTGACCGCCTATCAGGAGGGGCTGACGCCCAACCCATGCATCATCTGCAACCGCCACATTAAGTTTGGCGCATTGCTGGATGCGGCGCTGGATATGGGCTGCGACTACATCGCCACGGGCCACTACGCCAAAACGAGCCAGGCGTCCGACGGAACCTGGCAGCTGTACCGCGGCGAGGACCCCAAAAAGGACCAGAGTTACTTTTTGTATTCGCTTACGCAGGAACGCCTGGCGCACACGATCTTTCCGCTGGCTGGGCTGGACAAAGAGCGCGACGTGCGCCGCATTGCCGCCGAGCAGGGCTTTACCAACGCCAAGAAGGCCGAAAGCGAGGACATCTGCTTTATTCCAGACGGTGACTACGCGGGCTATATCGAGCGCCGCTGCGGACATCCCGCTGCACCGGGCGACATTGTGTGGCGCGACGGCAGCGTGGTCGGGCGCCACAACGGTGCGCTGCGCTACACCATCGGTCAGCGCAAGGGCCTGGGCGTCGCGATGGCGCATCCCGTGTACGTAACGGGCGTCGACGCCGACAGCAGCACCGTGCATCTGGGCGAGGCCGAGGACCTAACGGCCACAGCGCTCACGGCCAACGACTGGATCTGGAGTGCCCCTGCCGACCGCATGAAGGCAGAGCTCACGTCCGGTGGCATTCGCGTGGGCGCCAAGTACCGCTACCGTCAGAAAGACCAGGCGGCAACCCTTACGCGCGGCGAAGACGGGCAAATGCTGCTAACTTTTGACGAGCCGCAGCGAGCCATCGCCCCCGGCCAGGCAATCGTCGTCTACCGCGGCGACATCGTCCTCGGCGGCGGCACGGTGACCGGCGCACTTAAGTAGCCCCATCCCCTTCATAAATTGCGGTGAAATAGGGACTGTTTAAGCGTTTAAAACCGCCAAACAGTCCCTATTTCACCGCAACTTAGAGAGGACGGCCTCGGTCGGTACTGCCGTATCAGCCGAGGCCGCTGCATCGCTAGCGCTGTACGTAGGCGCGGACGAGCTCGAAGGTGTTGCGCACGCCGTCCATGTGGCTACGCTCGTAGTTGTGGCTCGCATACACGCCGGGGCCGATCAGACCATGGCGAATGTCGTAGCCGGCAGAGAGCGTGGCTTCGACGTCCGAACCGTAATGCGGATACACGTCGATAGCGTAATCGAGCTCAAGCTCGCGCGCGATATTGGACAGCGCCGTCACCAGGTCGTAGTTGTACGGACCGCCCGAATCCTTGGCGCAGATCGACACCATGTGCTCGGTGCAGCCTAGGTCGTCGCCCACGCAGCCCATGTCAACGCTGATCATCTCGCGCGTGTCGGCCGGCACGAAGGCGCCGCCGTGGCCCACCTCCTCGTACACGGTAAAGAGCAGCGAAACCTTACGCGAAAGCGTCACCTCGCCAGCGGCGACGGCACGCGCCAAGCCCAACAAAATGGCGGCCGATAGCTTGTCATCCAGGAAGCGGCTCTTAATGTAGCCGCTCTCCGTCACCGTCGTGCGAGGATCCATAGCGATGATGTCGCCGGTCTGAATACCCAGCTCGAGCACATCGTCCTTGCTGTCGACGTTCTCGTCGAGCAAGATCTCCATGTTCTTCTCGATGGTCTTGACCGGCTCGTCGGCCACGTGCGCCGAAGGCTCGGTGTTAAGAACCACGCCCGTGTAGACATTGCCGTCGCGCGTATAGACGGTGCAGTTCTCGCCATCGGCCGTAGACCACTGATGCCCGCCGAGCGTCGTGGGGCGCAAGCGGCCATTGTCCTTGATGGAGCGCACCATGGCGCCCAGGGTATCGACATGGCTCGCCAACACGAGCGGCTCACCCTCACCACCAAGCTCAACGAGCACATTGCCCTTGTTAGAACGCTCGGGCCCAAAGCCCATATCGCGCAACGTCTCCATCAGATAATCAGTCGCCGCACGGGTATAGCCCGTAGGCGAAGCGATAGAAGTCAGCGCCTTAAGCTGTCCCGCGATATAGGAGAGTGTCTCCTCTAGAGAAGCATCAATATTAGAAGCCATATGCGTCCTTCCAAGTAAAACTAAGACCGAGTCCCGATTTTAACCGTTCTGCACGGTCAATGCCCTAGGAGCCGAGCCGCCTCCCGACGTCCCCGCACCGGTTTTGTGCACGCGCACGTCTTACAATCCCAATCTTGCATAAATCCTATCGGTATCTGCATAGAAATGAGGAATCTTTTTGCTTCGTCTCAGGGTACCCCACCTTGGGCCGTGCAAAAAACGGAGTATTCAGCACCGTGGGCCCCAACGACCCCATCGCGAACGACAAAACGACGTGGTTACAGCAGTGTTGCAGGTCGTCGCAAAGCAGAAACTCAGTAACAACCCCCTCCACTCATCGATAGCCCGCCCACAATGGCTGTCGATGAGCGCCTGCGGGCCACTCGGCCCATTCACAACGTTATGCATTTTTAAGAGCTTGCTGAATACTCCCAAAAATGCACGCGGGAAAGTGCACCACCTATCCGTAGCGGGCAGTACGCCTTGGTTTTGCCCGTCTCAGAACATTGACGCAGCACAAAAAGCCCCGCCGTGCGTAGCACGGCGGGGCCAGCGGCAAGTCAAAAGACCATACGCCTACGGGCGAAGGACCACCAAACTGGGTTAGGCAGCCGGGCAAATCTTCTTGAAGAGCTCGATGACGTCGTCGAGCGTCGCCTCGCGCGGGTTACCCGGGAAACAAGCGTCGGCCATGGCGTCCTTGGCCAGGACCTCGATCTCGTCAGCCTTCATGGCCTCGCAGACGTGCGGGATATTCACGTCGGCGGAAAGCTGCTTGACGGCGGCGATAGCGGCGTCGGCAGCCTCGTCGGTGCTCATGCCCGTGGTGTCAACGCCCATGGCGACGGCAACCTTGGCCAGACGCTCGGCGCAAACCGGCTTGTTGAACTCCATGGCGATCGGCAGCAGCATGGCGCAAGCGACGCCGTGCGGGGTGTCGTAGTGAGCGGACAGGGTGTGAGCCATGGCGTGGTCGATGCCCAGGCCAACATTGGAGAAGCCCATGCCGGCGACATACTGGCCAAGGGCCATGCCCTCGCGGCCGGAGCCGGGCTGGCCGGACTTGGCCTCGGCAACGGAGTCGCGTAGGTTCTCGCTGATCAGCTTGATGGCCTCAAAGTGGAACATGTCGGAGAGCTCCCAAGCGCCCTTGGTGGTATAGCCCTCGATGGCGTGGGTCAGAGCGTCCATGCCGGTGGCGGCGGTCAGGCCCT
>OHVT01000889.1_pt1 | contig 12244 bp, 9 predicted proteins | sample 1579441 | NCBI WGS metagenome assembly OHVT01 (sample SAMEA3882542, study PRJEB24775) | human gut metagenome | biome: human-associated habitat; feature: intestine environment; material: feces | place: Netherlands | collected 2009/2010
GCGCGCTTTTGGGCTACGATGTGTGCGCCCAGGATCTGAGTGTATCGCCCCTGGCAGACGGCCTAATCCGAGTGGGCGTTACCGAGTATGAGGAGGCACTGTTCCCGGAATTCTTTGAAGAATTGAACGGCCAGGTGCTGCGGGAGTACGCTGAGGATCTGAACGACAATTTTCTTTTTGCTACGGAAAAAACCGCGCAGGAGGTGTGCGCCTTTATGAATTATCTGTCTGCCACCTATGATAATGAGTTTTATTTTATGAGTGATTATGCCGTGTTTGCCGTTTTTGACGGTAAGGACCCGGCGTGATAGAAACACAATATTAGACTGTAAAAACGGCTCCCCTTGTTTTTATCAAGGGGAGCTGTCGCATTTGTGCGACTGAGGGGATAAAACGATTGGCGCAACGCCCACATGATACGGCAACCCGATCACCCGCCACACAAAAATCTTGCTTTGCCTGATATTTTTGCACCCAGCGGTCCATACTATCTATAAGCGTATTGTACATATCATAGAAAGGCGGACGCATGTGCAATACGGTAAAGTGGAAATCTGCGGGATCAACACCTCGGAGCTGAAAGTGCTGGGAGAGAAAGAAAAAATGGACCTGCTGCGCAAGGCCCAGGCCGGGGACAAGCAGGCCCGGGATGCCCTGATCTGCGGCAATCTGCGGCTGGTGCTGTCGGTGCTGCAGCGGTTCGCGGGGCGGGGCGAGAGCGCCGACGACCTGTTCCAGGTGGGGTGCATCGGTTTGATGAAGGCCATCGACAACTTTGATGTGGAGCAGCCGGTGCGGTTCTCGACTTACGGCGTGCCCATGATCGTGGGGGAGATACGCCGCTATCTGCGGGACAACAGCGCCCTGCGGATCAGCCGCAGTATGCGGGACACGGCCTACAAGATCCTGCGGGCCCGTGAGGCGCTGCTGGTGGAGACGCAGCGGGAGCCCACGGTGGAGCAGCTGGCGCGGTATCTGGACATTCCGCGGGAGGACGTGGTGTTCGCCATGGACGCGTTCAGTGATCCGGTGAGTTTGTACGAGCCGCTGTATGCCGACAGCGGGGACACGGTGTGCGTCATGGACCAGGTGCGGGACGAGAAGAATACCGACGAGAGCTGGCTGGACCGCATCGCGCTGAAGGACGCCATAGCCCGGTTGGACCCGCGGCAGCGGAGCATACTGGCGCTGCGGTTCTGCCAGGGGAAGACGCAGATGGAGGTCAGCAGCGAGATCGGCATCTCACAGGCGCAGGTGTCACGACTGGAAAAGACAGCACTGAGCAGCATCAGGAAGAATATGTGAGTATCCCCCGGCTTCGCCGGGGGATACTTGTGTCTTTTGCGTCTTTTGAAAAACGCCCTCTTTTCTTTTGGAAAAGTTTGGTGTATACTATATGCTGAATGAGTATTTGCACCGGAGGTACTGACTATGTTTGATAATCGACGGGAGATCATGCAGGATGTGTTTCTGACGTATCTGCCCGCACAACGCTTCAAAACCAGCCGCATGACCGTGCAGCTGATCGCGCCTTTGCAGAGGGAGACAGCGGCGGCCAACGCGCTGCTGCCCGCTGTGCTGCGGCGGGGTACCGTCCGCTGCCCGGATATGGAGAGCCTGTCCGCCGCGCTGGATACGCTGTACGGCGCCAATATCGACTATACCGTCCGCAAAAAGGGTGAGCGCCAGTGTGTGGGTTTTGCTGCTGGCTTTATCGACGACGCCTTCACGCCCCACGGCGAGAAGCTGCTGGAGCCTGTGTCGGCGATGCTTGGCGAGCTGCTGCTGGACCCTGTGACCCACGGGGGACGTTTTCTGAGCAGCTATGTGGAGAGCGAAAAGGCCAACCTGATCGATGCCATTCGGGGCCTGAAGAACGACAAGCGTGACTGGGCGGATATCCGGCTCATGCAGGAGATGTGCGCCGGCGAGCCGTACAGCGTGCTGCGCCTGGGAGACGAGGAGACGGCCGGGCGTATCACCAACCAGTCACTGTATGTCCATGGGCAGGCGCTGATGGCGTCCAGCCGGGTGGAAGTCATCTACTGCGGCAGCGCGGAGGCGCAGCGTGTGGAGGACGCAGTGCTCACGGCGCTGGCGGCGCTGCCCCGCGGCGCCCAGACGGCGCTGCCGGAGGTGCAGCGCATACAGGCACCGGATACGCCCCGGCGGATCGTGGAGACGATGGACGTGACCCAGGGCAAGCTGGCCATGGGCTACCGCTGCAGCAGCGACGACTATCCGGCCATGGTGCTGGCAAATCTGATTTTCGGCGGCACCAGCAACTCCAAGCTGTTTTTGAACGTGCGGGAGAGGCTGAGCCTGTGCTACTACGCTTCCAGCAGCTATGCCCGCAGCAAGAACATTCTGACCGTGTCCAGCGGCGTGGAGACCGCGGACTTTGAACGGGCGGAGGCGGAGATCGGCCGCCAGCTGCAGGCAGTGCAGCAGGGCGATTGGGAGGACTGGGAGCAGGAGGGTGCTCTGCAGGCCATCCGTGCGTCGCTGCTGTCACTGTCGGACTCTCAGGGTGCGCTGGAGAATTTCTATCTGGGCCAGATCGCGGCTGGGGTCGAGGAGACACCGGAGGAGCTGGCCGCGGCGCTGGAGCAGGTGACAAAGGAGCGCATCGTGGCGGCGGCACAGACGGTGAAGCCGGATACGGTGTATTTCCTGCGGGGAAAGGAGGAGGCGTAACATGGACAAGAAGCTGTATCCCCGCATCGGCGAGGAAGTGATATGGGAGACGCTGGACAACGGACTGCCGGTGTGCATCGTGCCGAAGCAGGGCTTTTCCCGAAAGTACGCGCTGTTTGCCACCCGTTACGGCGGCATGGATATGCGCTTTGAGCTGAAGGGACAGTGGCTGGACACTCCGGCGGGAATCGCCCACTATCTGGAGCACAAGATGTTCGACACGAAGGACGGCAACGCCCTGCAGGAGCTGGCGAAAAACGGCGCGGAGCCCAACGCTTTCACCTCCAACGCCATTACGTGCTACTATTTTGACTCTACGGAGAAGTTTTACGAAAATCTGGAGATACTGCTGTCCTTCGTGTCTGTGCCCTATTTCACCGATGAGAGCGTGGAGAAGGAACAGGGCATCATCGGCCAGGAGATCGGCATGATCGAGGACAACCCCGAGTGGCAGGTGTACAAGCAGATGATGCAGGCGCTGTACCGCAGCAGTCCCGCGCGGACGCCGGTGGCCGGCAGCGTGGAGAGCATCAGCCATATCACGGCGCAGACGCTGTATGACTGCCACAAGGCGTTCTACACCCCGGCAAATATGTGCTTGGTGGTGGTAGGCGATGTGGACCCCGAGACGGTGCTGGCCACGGCAAAGCGGGTGCTGCCGGCGGAGAGCGGGGCGATCATCCGGCGCGACTATGGCGCGGAGGAGAGTACCGACGCTGCCTGCGGCTATGCCGAGGCACAGATGGAGGTGGCCATGCCCACGTTCCTGGTAGGCTTCAAGTGCCCGCCCCAGCACGGAGGGGAGGCGCAGCACCGGTTTGCCGCCATCGGCGAGCTGGCTTGTGATGTGCTCATGGGCGAGTCCAGCCCGCTGTATGCGCGGCTGTACAGCCAGGGACTGATCAACGGCTCCTTCGGCGCGGCGTTCGACCTGCTGCCCGGCGCGGCCTATGCCTATGCCGGCGGCGACAGCAAGGACCCGAAGGCCGTGGCGGAGGCCATTCTGGACGAGGCGCAGCGGCTGGCGGCGGAGGGTGTGGACGGCGACTATTACAAGCGGATCGTCAACGCCAACTTCGGCGCGGCGCTGCGGGAGCTGAACGCCTTTGAGTCCATCGCCGTGTCCATGGCGGAGGGGCGGTTCCAGGGGTATGACCCGTACCGCTTCCCGGAGATATACGATGACATCACCGCGGAGGATGTGCGCGCGTTCCTGCGGGAGAACTTCACGCGGGCGCACATGGCGCTGTCGGTGATCGTGCCCAAGGAGGGATAACATGAACGTGAGGATCATGGCGGACAGCCCCATCCGGTTTCCGGGGCTTTTCGGGGACTGGGCCTTTACCGGCTCGTCCGTAGCCTTCCATATCGGAGGAAAGGCCATTTATTGGTACGGAATCATCATCGCGCTGGGCGTGCTGCTGGCGCTGTGGTTCTGCATGAAGCAGAAGGAGAAGTACGGAATCACCGAGGATAACTTGATGGACGGCGTGCTGTGGGGCATTCCCCTGGCTATCGTGGGGGCGCGGCTGTACTATGTGCTGTTCTATCTGGACCGGTTCAAAAAAGCGGATGGTTCCTTTGACTGGGCGGAGTCCATCGCCATCTGGGACGGCGGGCTGGCTATCTACGGCGGCGTGATCGCGGCGGTGCTGGTGTGCTTCGTGCTCAGCAAAAAGCGGGGCTTCAAGCTGGGGGCGCTGACGGACCTGATCGTGATGGGTTTCTTGATCGGGCAGGCGGTGGGCCGCTGGGGCAACTTCATGAACCGGGAGGCCTTCGGCGCGGAGACGACGCTGCCGTGGCGGATGCAGCTGACCACCACCGCGGGGACGCTGGTGGAGGTGCATCCTACGTTCCTGTACGAGAGCCTGTGGAACGTAGTGGGGCTGCTGCTGATCGTCTTTATCGTGGCGAAGGGACGCCGCTTCGACGGTGAGAACACCTGGTTCTACTTCCTGTGGTACGGTATCGGACGGTTCTGGGTCGAGGGGCTGCGGACCGACAGCCTGTACCTGTTCAACTGGACCATCGGCGGCGAGCCCATCCGCGTCAGCCAGGCGCTGAGCCTGGTGATGGTGCTGGTGTCGGCGTTTATGCTGCTGTACAACATCAAGCTGCACCCCCACAAGCCGGAGGAGCTGTATGTGAATATCGCCGCGGCGCAGAAGGCGGCAGAGGGCGAAAGCGCGGACGGCAGCGCGGAGTGACGCGATGCGGCTTCGGCGCGGTGTACAGGTCCATTGCAGAACACCATATGCAGCCCGCTTTCGGAACGGGCGGCGCTGTAAAAAAGAACACCCACGGCTGAAGCCGTGGGTGTTTTGTCTGCATCAGTGCCGCCGCGCGGTGAGGTAGTGGTTGTTGTAGTACGTCTCGGACAGGGAGGTGATCACCACGCAGTGCCCGTTGTAGTAGGAGGACGAGGCGTGGATGAACTGGTCGCCGCCGATATAGATGCCCACATGGGAGGCGGTATAGCCGTAGTCCTGGAAGAATACCAGATCGCCGGGCTGCAGATCGCTGCGGGAGACCTCGGTGCCGTAGCTGAGTTGGCTGGTGGCGCCGTGGGGCAGCTTGATGCCCACCTGGGCGAAGACATACATGGTGAAGCCGGAGCAGTCGAAGCCGCTGGCAGAGGAACCGCCGTAGACGTAGGGCACGCCCAGATATTGCTGGGCGATGGAGACGATGCTGCTGCCGGAGGCGGAGGCGGCTGGCGTTGCCGGGGTCTCGACAGGTGCTTCGGCGGGAGACCCCTCGGTCGTTGTATTCTCGGCGGGCTTGTCCGCCGTGCCGGTCAGGGCGGAGGTGGGGCAGATCAGCACGTACTGCGAGGCCACATAGCCGCTGATGCCGTTGTAGGTAACGGCGAACCAGCCGCCGGACTCAATGCCGGTGACGGCAATGACCGTGCCCTGAGATACGGTGCCCAGAGAGGTGCTGCCGCTTTTGGCGGCGGTACGGATGTTCAGCACGTCCGCGGTGACACGTCCGGCGCCGTTAAGGCCGGAGGCGGTGTCGTAGCGGGTGACATACTGGGCAGCCACATAGCCGCGCTTGCCGTCGAAGGAGATACGGTACCAGTCACCCTCCTGGGCGGTGAGCTCGATAACGGCGCCCTTGTCCAGGGTCTTGAGGATGTCATAGCCGGTGCCTGCGCCGCTGCGCATACGGACGCCGGTGCCGGAGATCACGCCCAGTGCCTGAACGGCGGTGGAGACGGGCGCCTCGTCGGCCTCGGGCGTCTCCTGGGGCGGTTCTTCCTCGGCGGCCTGTGCGGCAGCAGCCTTGGTGGCGTCCTCATTGTTGAGCAGGGCATCCTCGGCGGTCTCGCCGCCGGGATGGGCCGTCAGCGCCGCTGCGCCCAGCAGGCCGGAGAACAGTGCTGTCTCGGGAGAGGGCTCAGTGGTGCCGGTGGGCAGGGCGGAGACGGAGGCAACGGTCAGGGGCACGGCGGGGGCGGCGTCGGTCATGCTGGCGGCGGCACCGCCGAAGTTGACCACCGCGTCACCGCCGATGACCAACAGCGTGGCCAGAGCCACTGCCAGTGCGGAAAAAATACGCTTCATGGCTTACAGCTTGCCGGCGAGGGCACGCTCCAACCAGATGCAGCCCACATCCATGGCGGCATAGAGGCTGTCCTTCTCGGATTTCTTGACCACGCGGTCCCGGGACTTGAGGTCCGGGTCGGTCAGCTGAAGCTGGACGGATACACGCTTGGCCACGTCCATGTCCTGCTCCTTGACGGTGTCGAGAATCTGCAGGAGGACGATGTACTTGTCTGCCATGCTGCCGTAGTAGATGAAATTGTCTACGCGGCGCAGGGGGTGGTTCTTATAGACAAGCCCTTCGGGCTTTTTGTTTTCAGCCATGATGATACCTCCGAAAATTTTTGTAACCAAATTGTAACACATTTGGACGGGGCTGTCAACGCAGGCGCGGCAGGAAAAATATGGGACTTTGTGCCGCAAAGGAAAAAGGGGCTGCCGCGCTTCTGCACGGCAGCCCCTTACAGCGGTACGCTTACAGCTCCAGATAGCTCTTCACCAGGACCTGCAGTAGCTCGTCCCGGTCGATCTTGCAGATCAGGGACCGGGCGGAGTTGTGGTTGGTGATGTAGGTAGGATCCTCGGAGAGAATGTAGCCCACGATCTGATTGATGGGATCATAGCCCTTCTCCTTGAGTGATTCGTAGACGGAGGTGAGGATGTGGTGTACCTGCTGCTCCTTATCCTCTGCCGCGTTGAACTTACGGGTAAATTCGTCCATGTGGGCACCGCCTTTCTCGTTTTCTCAATATCGCTTTTAGTATACGCTCTTTTCCCGGAACTGTAAAGGGGAAAAAGTGCGCGGTACAGGGGGAAATCTGCGCGGGATCAGCGGCGCAGCTCCGCACCGAAGCGCTTGGCGATCTTGTTGAGCACGCCGGAGGCGACCTCCTCGATCTCGGCGGAGGTCAGGGTCTTATCCTTGGAGCCGATGGCCAGGCGCAGCGTCAAGGACTTCTTGCCTGCCGGGACCTGCTTGCCGCGGTACTCATCTACGAAGGCCGCACCGTGGAGCAGCTCACTCTTGATGCCGCGGACGGTCTGGGCCACGTCCTTCCACTGGACGGAACCATCCACCAGCAGGGAGATGTCGTAGTCGGTCATGGGATACTCGGCCAGGTGGGTGAAGGTGTTGGTGCGGGACTTCAGGGGCACCAGGGAGTCCTGATCCAGCTGGAAGAGCATTACGTTCATGTTCTTGATGCCGCAGGCCATGGAGACCTTCTTGGCCAGCAGGGCCAGGTCGCCTACCTTCTCGTCACCGCGGTAGATGTTCAGCCAGACCACGTTGTCGGCCCAGACGGGCTTCTCCGTCTGGCGGAAGGTCAGCGTCTCCATGTGGACGTACCGCGCCATCATCTCCACCACGCCCTTGGCCTTGCGGAACAGGGCGGTGATATCCTTGTCGGTGGTGGCGAAGGCGCCCGCCACGTTCTTGCGCTGGGAGGGCAGCTTCTCGCGGGGATCGTAGGGGGAGGTGTAGTTCTCGTCGCGGAACACCTGCGCCGTCTCGAAAATGGAGAACTCGTCGAAGTAGCGCTCGTTCTTCACCACGGCCTTGCACAGGTTGGGCAGCAGGGAGGAGCGCACGAACCGCTCGGCGGGAGACGGCGGCGTGGACAGGGACAGAATGCCCTCCGTGCTCTGCAGCACCGCGTTGACGTAGGATTCCTCCATCCACGGATAGGTGAAGATCTCCTGCATGCCGCAGCGGATGGCCAGATACTCCTTGATGCGCCGTTCCAGATCCTTGTCCAGCTGGTTGATGGCGCCGTCGAAGGTGGTGGTGATGGGCTCGGCCTCGAAGTTCTCGTAGCCGTACATCCGGGCGACCTCCTCCATGATATCCGCCTGGATGGACACATCGCCGGTGGAACGCCAGGTGGGGACCACCACATGCATATTGTCGCCGTTGAAGGTGATGCTGTAGCCCAGCAGCTCCATTTTGTGCTTGATCTCATCCGGGGACAGGCGCTTACCCAGCCGGCGCTCCAGCCAGCTGAGCGGCACGTCGATCTCCGCCTGCTTCAGGTGCCGGGGATATTCGTCCACCAGACCGGTGACCTTCATCTCCGGGTACAGGTCGGAGAACAGCTGCATGGACAGATCCAGAGCCTGATCGCAGCGCTCCGGGTCGATGGCCTTTTCGTAGCGGGCGGAGGCCTCGGTGCGGTTGTCGTACCGCAGGGCGGTGCGGCGGATGCCGGCGGCCTGGAAGTTGGCGATCTCCAGAATGACCTTGCTGGTGGTGGGGAGGATGGAGTCCTTGGCGCCGCCCATGACGCCCGCCAGACCCACGATGCCCGCATCGTCGGCGATGGTCAGATCGTCGGTGCTGAGGGGCAGCTCCTTGCCGTTGAGCAGCGTCAGCGTTTCGCCCGCTTTGGCGCGGCGAACGATGATGTGCCCGGCGATGTGGTCGGAATCATAGGCGTGGGAGGGCTGACCGGTGGCCAGCATCACATAGTTGGTGATATCCACCAGCGCGTTGATGGGGCGCATGCCGGTTTTCCAGATCCGCACCTGCATCCAGTAGGGAGCGGGCTTGACGCAGACATTTTCGATCTGCGTGCCGGTCATGCGCGGGCAGCGCTCCGCGTCCTCCACGGTGACGTGGAACCCGGAGGTGTTCTCCACGTTCCGGTCGAAGTGGGGGAACTGCGTCATGGGAAGGTCGTACAGCGCCGCGATCTCCCGGGCGATGCCGTAGTGACCCCACAGGTCGGGGCGGTTGGTCATGGACTTGTTGTCGATCTCCAGAATGATATCGTTCAGGTCCAGAGCGTCGGCCAAAGGGGTGCCGGCGGGGGCGTCAAAGTCACTGAGGTCCAGAATGTGGGCTTCCTCCTTGGTGGGGAACAGGTCGGCCAGGCCGATCTCCACCGCGCCGCAGATCATGCCGTAGCTGTCCACGCCGCGGAGCTTGCTTTTCTTGATCTCCACCAGGTCGCCCTCGCCGTGCCACTTGCACATGGCGCCGGGCAGGGCCACGGCTACTTTCATGCCCTCGCGGAGATTGCTGCCGCCGCAGACAATGTCCTCCACACGGCCGCCGATATCGGTCTTGCACACCTTCAGCTTGTCGGCGTTGGGGTGTTGCTCGATGGTGTTGATAACGCCCACCACCATGTCGTGGAAGGACGCGCCCAGATCGGTGGCGTCCTCCACCTCCACGGTGGACATGGTCAGGTCGTAGGCCAGCTTTTTCAGGTCGGCGTCAGCCGGCAGCTGGACGTAATCGCGGATCCAATTCAAAGATACTTTCATGTCGTGTACCCTCCCTTATCAGCGGAACTGTTCCAGGAAGCGCAGATCGGCGCTGTGGAACAGACGGACGTCATCCACGCCGTAGCGCATCATTACCAGGCGGTCCAGACCGATGTTGACGTAGAAGCCGGTGTATTCATTGGGGTCCAGGCCGGCGGCCTTCAGCACGTTGGGGTGAGGCGTGCCGCCGGGCATGACCTCGATCCAGCCCACGTGCTTGCACACACTGCAGCCCTTGCCGCCGCAGACCAGGCAGCCCATGTCGATCTCAAAGCCGGGCTCGACGAACGGGAAGAAGCCGGCGCGCATACGGACCGGAACGTCGCGGCCGAAGACCTTGCTGAGGATGCTCTTGATCATCACCTTGCCGGAGGCAAAGGTGAAGTCCTTGTCCACGATCAGCGCCTCATACTGGAAGAAGGCACGCTCATGCCGGGCGTCGGTGGTCTCGTTGCGGTAGACCTTGCCGGGATACACGAAGCGGTAGGGGGCCTTGTGGGTCTGGAGATAGCGGACGGAGCCGCCGGTCAGGTGGGGTCGCAGGCACAGCTTGTCCCAGCATTCGCCCTTGTCATGGCCCGCCAGCCAATAGGTGTCCATGCTCTCGCGGGCGGGATGGTTGGGGGGGAAGTTCAGGTTGTCGAAGCCGTACAGCTCGCTGGTGATGTCGGACTCCTCGAAGATCTCGAAGCCCATGGACCGGAACGCGTCGTTCAGGTCATAGCACATCTGGGTGATGGGGTGCAGGCCGCCGGACAGGGGGGCGGTGCCGGGGACGGTGATGTCGAAGTCCGGGTCCACCTCGGAGGCCTTCAGCTTCAGCTCCTCCCGCTTGGCCTCCAGCAGCTCCGTCAGCTGGGTCTTGGCCTGGTTCACGGCCTTGCCCATCTCCGGCCGCAGGCTCACGTCCAGCCGGGGCAGCTCCTTCAGAAGCCCCGTCAGGGCGCCCTGCTTGCCCAGCAGCAGGCCCTTGACCTCCTGCAGCTCGCCTTCGCTGCGGGCGGCGCGGATCTTCTCCTGCCCCTCCTGCAGCAGCTGTGTCAGTTTCTCTTTCATATGGCTCCTCCTTGATGGAATCAGTTTTTTGGGACGAAAAAAGCCCTTCCTCCCAATCACTTGGGACGAAAGGCGTATGGCTTCCGTGGTACCACCCAGCTTCGCGGCAAAACCCGCGCACTCGTTTTCCCGATAACGGGGGATGAGACCCGTCCGCGCATTTCCTCGCGGCAGCTCCCGGGCGAACACCGCAGCGCCTGACGGACCGGCTTGCAGCCGGTGACCGGTCCTCTCTTGGAAAGGCGATGATTGCGGAACTTCCCGTTCAAAGCATTTTAAGCACCCCCATTTATACCATATTCCGCCGGAACTTGCAAGGGAAAATTGCAAAATACCCAAAATTGCTCCGGCCCCGGCATGGAAAAAAGAGGCTGGCGCTGGCCAGCCTCTTTTGGTTATACCGTTATGGGAGACGGGGCTCAGCCCACGTACTTCATGCCGGAGTTCTCGGTGGCGGTGATGTCCTTGACCAGGTTGGCGGACCACTCAGAGTACGCCTTGTTCATCATGGCTTTGCGGACCTGGACCATCCAATAGGGATCGTCGGTGCCCACGAAGTACATGACGTGGTAGCCGATGTAGCTGCTGCCGGTGGCATCGTTGGCCACGATGCCGGTATCGCCGGCCTTGCGGCTCTCGTCGAAGCACCAGTCGTTGAACTCGCTGACCATCTGACCCTTATAGACCTGCTTATACAGGCCGCCGTTGGTGTTGGAGCCGGTGTCGTCAGACAGCTCATTGGCCAGTGCGGCAAAGCTGGCCTCGGTGGCGTCGCCGTCCTTCCAGGCCTGGAGGGCGTTCTCGGCCTCCTGCTTCTTGCCGGCCTTCAGCTCCTCCAGCTTGGCCTGGTAATCCTCGGCCTTGCTGTCCAGACCGGTGGTGTCCACCTTGAACAGAATGTGGCGCACGTCCACGGTGTTGTAATCGTTGCGGGTCCGGCTGTGGAACACCAGCAGATAGATGGAGGTGCCGTTTTCCACGATCTCGGTGTCGCCCTCCTGGCGGCTCTCGTCAAACACCCACTTGGTGGCGGCATTGCCGCTGTAGGTGCCGGCTTCGGGGTGGGAATAGGTGCCGATGGGCTCATAGTCCTTGGCCGCCTTGGCCAGGAGCTCGCCGCCCTTGACCTGCTCCAGGGCCGCGTTGGCGGCGTCCTTGGCCTTCTGCAGGGCAGCGGCGCTCTCCTCCTCGGTGGGCTGGACGGTGTTGCCGTCGGCGTCCTTGGTGGAGGCGGCTGCGCCGTTGAAGGTGATCATCTCATAGTTGGCCACATCGAAGGAGTTCTTGTTCTCCTCATAGTACTTCTGGAGCTCCTCGTCGGTGTACTGCAGGCTGTCGATGTAGTCCTGCTGATAGTGGGAGGCGATGATGGTATCCTTCAGGATGCCCTGGAAGATCTTCTTGGTCATGTTGCTGCCGTAGAGCTGCTTGAGGTACTCGCCCTCGCTCTTACCGGCGGACTTGGCATAGGAGACCAGGGTGTCCATGGTGGAGTCCAGCTCCTTCTGCATGTCGTCGTTCCAGGTGATGCCCTTCTCGGCGGCGCCCTTCTTGAGCATGGTGATCTGGATCAGGCTCTTCTTGGCGGCCTCCTTGAAATAGGCGTCCCAGGTCATGTCCTCGGACACGCCCAGCAGGGTCTTGGCCATGTCGCTGAGGCTCTGCTGGGTCAG
>OHVT01000890.1_pt1 | contig 12220 bp, 9 predicted proteins | sample 1579441 | NCBI WGS metagenome assembly OHVT01 (sample SAMEA3882542, study PRJEB24775) | human gut metagenome | biome: human-associated habitat; feature: intestine environment; material: feces | place: Netherlands | collected 2009/2010
TGTGACCTTCGCTCACAAAAAACACCTCGCGGGATATTACCAGTGAACAGTAACATAAAATACGCTTCGCGAATTTTACTCATTATCGCAGCAGTCGTCAAGGTCTTGTGCAAGCACAGACTTTGACTCGTTGCTCACGTAAAAAAACTGCCGTCCGAAACACTTCTTTTCATGTTCCGGACGACAGCCATATTCTGTGAAAGTAAGCAGAACGATAAGCCGGGTTATGTCTTGAATGGTCATCTATCTAATCCTGCTGTTGCCAGCAGGCTTCAGCGACCTACCTAAAAACGTGACGGGCAGCCACATAGTTTTTTGTTCGGTCTTGCTTCGGATGGGGTTTACATGTGCCCTCTCTGTCACCAGACAGGCGGTAGTCTCTTACACTGCCTTTCCACCCTTACCAGGCGAACCTGGCGGTTTATTTCTGTTGCACTGGCCTTGGAGTCACCTCCACCGGACGTTATCCGGCATCCTGCCCTTTGAAGCCCGGACTTTCCTCACCTGACCCCTTTCGGTTCTGTCAGCCGCGACCATTTATTCTACTTACCGAATCAGTCTACCACAGGAAAAACTTTTCGTCAAATACATTTTCTATTGTATTATTTGTATCGTGTGGTATAATACAAAGCACAAGGAGGTGTTTTCATGATCATAAAAATCAATACACTCTCGCAGATTCCTCTGTATCTGCAGCTTCGCAACCAGATTGTAAAAGGCATCGGCAAAGGGGAACTGACCGAGGGTGAGTCCCTTCCCACCGTGCGACAGATGGCTGCCGATCTTGGTATCAATACCATGACAGTGAGCAAAGCCTACCAGCTTTTGAAAAATGAAGGTTTTCTCTATACTGACCGCCGTCTGGGAAGTATCGTTCATATTCCTGAAAACGAGGAACATTCTTCTCTTTTTCAGGAAAAACTGGAGGACGAACTGGAACTTTTAAGTGCGGAAGCCAGGATCCGCGGAATGAACCTGGAAGATTTTCTCAGTCTTTGCAGCAAAGTATTTGTGGAAATGGAGGTGGCTGTGGAATGATGCTCTTTTGGATTCTTGCGATCACGGACCTGATCATGGTCGGCATCACCTGGGCGGTTTATGGAAGTTCGGCAACCTATCGGGACGGGATGCTCCTTGGCGTTCATCTGCCGGAGTCTGCTGCATCCCTCCCTCCTGTAGTTCAGCTGACTGACAGCTACAAAAAACGTATCCGACAGTTTTATCTGCTGCATCTGTTTTTGGGTGTTGCAGTCGCCGCTCCTTTTTTCTGGCGGACTTCTGTGGCTATGATCCTCTGGTGTATCTGGCTTTGTGTGTTTTTGATCCGTGCAGTCTCTTTGCTGTACAGTGTCCACCGTCAGCTGTATCTTCTGAAGCAGGACCTGAAACTGTGTAATATGGCAGAAAAACCTTTCACAGCAGCTGTTGATACTCACACTGCCACACAGACAGGAAAGGCAAAACTCCCTCTGTACTGGCATCTGCTTCCGCTGGTGATGGTTTTTATACCGTTGTTTTTCTCCTCTGTCCGTAACTATATCCACGCCGATACTACCGGCTTACTCTTTCTGGTTATCTGGATCGCCGTCTGGCTGCTTTTTCTTCTGATCGCATGGTGCTATTCGAAAACCGGCAACCAGATCTACAGCGCCCATTCGGAGATTAATCTTGCTATCAACATGCAGGAACATCGTTCCTGGTCCTGGATGTTTTTCTTCTACAGCCTGTGCAACAGCCTGGCCTTTATCAGTGAACTGATTTTCCTGGCAAACGATCTGGAATGGTACTGGTGGTCGCATCTGCTCTTTTTTATCTTCCAGACGATTCCGATCGTTACCATTTTCGTGATCTACTTCCGCGTAAAGAAGAAAAAGGCACAGATTCTTGCAGCAGACGATGCACCAATATACGTGGATGACGATTATTACTGGAGAAACGGCTGGTATAACAATCCTGTCGATCCCCGGCTTATAGTTCCCGACCGTTTCTGCGGAACGAACTTTACTACCAATATGGGAAGACCCGCAGGAAAGATTCTCACCGCCGGTCTGGCAGTTGTGGTTGCCGGACTGCTGATCTGGATGTGCGGACTGTTCTTACGTATGGATTTTGTTCCGGTGCAGATGTCCATAGATGGTACACAGGTTTCTATCACCTCCGGTTACACCGACACTTCTTTCTCTACAGACGAGATCCTGGATCTGCAGCTTCTGGACAGCCTGCCGGACGATTCCTTCGTCCGCTCCAACGGATCCGCTGACGGGCATCAGCTGCTCGGTGTGTTTAGAGGAAAGAAAACCGGTCCGTGCAGAATGTATGTAGAGCTGGATGAATCCCCGGTTCTTTCCATTCAGACCGATGAATACACGGTATTTCTTACGGCTCCGACAAAAATACAGGCAGAAAACTGGTATCAGGAGCTGAAAGATCATATGTTTGATAACTGACAACCGAACAAAACACAAAAGGAGTTTTCAATAACATACAAACGTTTTTTGAAAACTCCTTTTTATCACTTTTTATTCTTTTTTCTTTCCGTTGGAATCGTAAATCAGTTCTTTGTATTTTTCCACAAGTTCTTCGTACTGTTCCTCCGATTCTACGAATTTCTGAACCTGATGGTGCGCTTTCTTATGTTTTTCGGCGCGTGGTTTTGCTTCCAGAATGGTATAGGTATCTTCCTCTACCTGTAACGCATTTTCTATGGCTCTGGTCAGACCATTACAGCTGTATGTCGCGCCCGAAACAGCATCGGTATCCAGCGGTTTATTTTCCAGCACTTCTGTGATCACTGCCGGTGCCACATGGAAAAGATATTCCTCATTGTCATAATAAGATAGAATTCTGATTTTTTCTGCTTTCTGATCTTTTACCGTAACTTCTACTTTGATTTCTCCGCGAAAGCCATTGGCTGTTCCCTCATAGTTACCGTCTTTCAGCCGGATCTGACTCGTGACATCTGTCCCGTTTTCTGTTTTTTCCGGATAAATCGCCTGATCTACAGCTTTCAGGAGTCCTTTGCTGCTGTAGGTCGCACCGGAAACCGTATCCACCTCTGTTGATTGTTCTTTCAGCACTTTCGGAATCAGCTCTCTGATAACGCTCTGCATATAAGTAGCATCATCTTCATAATCCTGCACCTGCACATCAGAAATATTTCCATTTTTAATAGTGACCGTCACATCGATCTTACCACGGAATCCATTACCGGTTCCTGTATACGTTCCATCTGTATACGACCCTTTCTCTGTCACTTTTACATCTGCTGTTCCGCTTGCCGTTTCATTTCCCGTTGCTTTTAACAGATACAGATTCATGCAGGAAAAGACAAGTATGGTCACCGCAAGACCCCAGCGGTTACTTTTCTGCTGTTTGCACTGATACGGACAGATTGAACAATCTCCGCTGTTTTTGCAGCTTCGCTTTCTTCTGTCCAAAGAGAAAAAGGAAAGCAGTGTATAAATTGCTCCCATCGGACACAGATATCTGCAAAACGCTCTGAAAAATACTGCCGATATGACCAGAACAATGATACAGATCCAGACACCTGCAGAAATCAGATTCTCTTTGCTGAAATTTCCTCTCAGCAGGGACAGCAGACTGGCAAATCCCTTCCAGGGGCTGATGACATCCAGCAGATTTTTCTTCCAGACAGCACTCACTGCCACAATCACCAGAACAGGATATTTCAGTTTGGAAAGAATTTTGTCTGTTTTCACCGAAAGCATACGTTTCTTACGGTATTTTGTCTGTTTTCGTATCAGGTTTCCCAAATCATAACTCAGATCCTGTGCCGCACCAAAACTACAGATATATCCGCAGTAATACCGTCCGAAAACCGCTGTTGTTACAACAGTTTCCAGCAGCAGAAGAACCGGTTCCCGCGCATAAGTAAAATCCATCACCGAAACCGCATGGATCAGCTTTTTTACCGCATACAGACTGGCAGCAAAAGACTCCGGTATCCACAGAAAAAACAGAATCTGGATTACAATTTTTATAACCTTAGAATATTGTTTTTTCATCATCGGATAAAGTTTGTCTGATTTCCTCTCTCTGTCTCCGGAAGTGGCACACCTGCTACTTTTCCGGCTTCAAAACATTTCATCATCCAGGCCAGGTTCTTTGCCAGATTCCGCATGGTCTGCATTCCCTCTGCATCCATCTTCACTTCTCCCGGTTCACAGCCGTGTACCATGTTCCAGTAAGTAGAGCCGGCTACCGGCATCTGGCAGATGCCATAATATTTATTCATCACATCGAAGGAAGCACTGCATCCACCGCGTCTTGCCACTGCTACAGAAGCCGCCGGTTTGAAGGCAAATGCTCTGCCGCTGCTGTAAAATACTCTGTCCAGAAATGACAGGATCCGTCCACTTGGATGTGCATAATAGACCGGTGTACCGAAGACAAATCCGTCCGCCTCTTTCGCCTTTGCCACGAATTCATTGACCTTGTCATCCGCAAACACACAGCCATTTTCATTACACTGTCCACATCCGATACAGTCTCTCACCGGCTGACCGCCGATCTGAAAGATCTCATACTCGATGCCTTGTCTTTCCAGTTCCTTTCCTACTTCCAGAAGAGACTGGTATGTATTGCCTTCTTTTTTTGCGCTTCCGTTTAACATCAATACTTTCATACTTTCCACCCTTTCTTTTCAAAATGCCAGGGACAAAATCGCTTTCACCCCTGACATTTTTTCATATATCTTTTATATATTTTCTGTACATTATTTTACACATCAAAGCAGCTGCCGCCCACGAATTCCCTCAGGATAGAATTCTTCGGGATATCCTCACTGGGGATCCCCACGAAATAATCCAGGAATTTTAACAGCCGCTTCGCTTCCTGATACTCTGGTTCGTCCGAACCGATCTGGAAGAGTACCGGCTCCGCGTACAGTTTCAGCACTGCCAGTTCATACAGAAGTGCCGAGTTAAACATTGCATCTGCCTGTTCCTGATAGGGGAAGATATTTTCATCCTCTCCACGGCGAACCGACGGCCACATCGCAATCGTTGCTTTCGCACTCGTTCCTCTCGTCCGGTTATCCCGGACAATCCGGCGAATCAATCGTCCGTCCGTCGTCGGAATCCGGTTGTGTTCGTCAATATTTAACTGCGTCAGCGCACTGATATAGATCTTGAATTTGCTCTCCGTAGGAAGCGAATAGCTCAGCCGGTCGTTCAGTCCGTGGATTCCCTCAATCACCAGAATATCGTTCGGTTGCATCTGCAGGAAATCCCCTTTGTATTCCCTTTTTCCCAGTTTGAAATTAAACCGTGGCAGTTCCACCCGCTCGCCCTTAAGCAGCGCATTCATATCGCGGTTGAAAAGTTCCACATCGATAGCTTCCAGACACTCGTAATTGTAGTTCCCGTTTTCATCCCGCGGCGTATCTTCCCGGTTTACAAAATAATTATCCACCGCGATCGGATGCGGTTTCATCCCGTGAGCCGCCAGCTGGATTGACAGGCGATGAGAAAATGTGGTCTTTCCTGAGGAGGATGGTCCGGCGATCATAACGAATTTTACACCGCCACGCTCGATGATCTGCTCTGCGATCTTTGAGATTCTTCCCTCCTGCAGAGCTTCCGAGATCAGCAGCAGTTCCTGCATTTTTCCTTTCGAGATCTTCTCGTTCAGTTCCCCTACCACGGAAACTCCCATCATCTCGCCCCATTTTTCCGCCTCTTTCTGCACCTGAAAAATCTTCGGTGACGGCGTAAACGGCGGCAGTTTTTCCGGTTCTTTCCGGGTCGGCATCTGCATCACAAAGCCCTCGTCATACGGATACAATTTGAAATATTTCAGATATCCGGTATGCCATACCATATACCCGTAAAAATAATCCTCAAATTCCTCGAGATTATAGATATTTACGCGGGAACTTCTCCGGTAACGAAACAGTTTTTCTTTGTCATACATACCATATTTGTGAAAGAGATCCAGCGCAGAGGCGGTAGACACACTCCGTTTCATCACCGGTGCATGTTTTTCCACCAGCTCATGCATATACGTTTCCACCTGATCCAGAAATGGCTGATCGATCGTCACATCTCCATCAATCGTATAGTAAAATCCCTCTCCCACCGTAAAATGCAGGACAATCTTCCTGATCTTCTCATGTCCTGTCACATGATATACCGCCTTTAACAGCAGTAGATTCATGCTTCTTTTGTATGTTTTATGACCGATACTGTCCGCCACCGTCACCAGTGAGATCCGGCAGTCCCGGTGAATCTTTTTATGAAGTTCGCGAAGTTTTTCGTCTACCGTTACCAGAACCACCGGATACTTACAATCCTGGTCGAAATCTTTGACAATTTCTCCAAAAGGTGTTCCATCCGGATATGCTTTCTCCCTGGAACCCACTGTTACTTTACACATCTTAAGTCCCATCTTCACCACTCCTTTCAGCTGCCACTACACCACCCGGTACGGATGATGCACTCTGGCAGCGCCTACCGCAAGCTCCGGAAACATAGTTTCCAGTTCCTGTCTCATATATGCGATAAATCCATATTCAGTTCCATAATGACCGGCATCGATCACAGCGATTCCCTGCGCAACGGCATCAATTGCCGAATGATAATCCACATCTCCGGTAACGATCACATCGGCACCTTTTTCAATTGCACCACGGATCATACTTTTTCCGGATCCGCTGCTCACTGCCACACGATGAATGATCGCTGCCGGATCTCCGTACATCCGTACATCCGGGATCTCAAAGTCGTTTCTTACTTTTCCGGCAAATTGTTTCAGATCCATCGTCCCTTCCAGCACACCTACTCTTCCGATGCCTTCCCCGGGAGCGGTTTCTTCCAGCACTTCACAGTCCGTAAGTCCCAGACATTCCTGATTCAGCTGTGCCATCCCCTTCACATCAAAGTTCGTATGCATTGCATAATAACACAGATCCGCCTGGATCATCGTAATCAGTCTGCGACCGATAAAATCTGCACTGGTCACTTTTTTTACCGGTGAAAAAATCATCGGGTGATGGGTGATCAGAAGATCCGCACCGAATTCCAGTGCCTGTGCGATCGTCTCTTCTGTAGCATCCAGTGCTGTAAATATTTTTTTGATTTCTTTTTCTTCTCTTCCCACCAGAAGTCCTACGTTATCCCATTCCAGTGCATAGGAAGGATTCCACCGTTCTTCCAGCTTTCTCATAACTTCTTTACATATCATCGTTCATACACCTCCAGTGCCTGCCCGATCAGCCGAAGTTCGTCCTCCAGCTCTTTTTGCCGTGCGGTGATCTTTTCTGCTTTCTTTCCGTCTGCTGCGAGTTTTTCCTGTATTTTCCTGCAGGTTTTCTGTTTGTCTTTCAGATATTCCTCTAATACCGGATGTTTCTCTTCCAGCAGATATTTTCCATACTGTAACTCCACCTCCTGCCACAGCGGCATTTCCCCATGTACTGCCCGCATGGCGGGATAATATTTTCCGTCCTCATATACCATCTTTTCCCCGGCTATCACATATCCATGAGTCAGAAGGTATGACCGGACTTTGTCGATCTCTGACTGGGGTTGCAGGATCAGTTCTTTTACGGAAGCAAGCACCTTTTCACCTGCTTCCAGAATCTTCACTGTCAATGCCCCGCCCATTCCGGCAATCAGGACAGAATCCGCCTCCCCGGGGCACAAAGCCTGTACACCATCGGAGAGGCGGGTATGTATATCTGTTTCCAGATCAAACTGTTGTATATGTTCTTTTGCGCGCTCCAGTGGTCCCGGATTCACATCCATAGCCAGAGCTGATGGAATTACGCCTTCCAGGCAAAGAGCGATCGGAATATATCCATGATCCGTTCCCACATCTGCCAGCCGGTTTCCCGGTGTCACAAAAGAAGCATTCATCCGAAGTCTTTTGGATAATTCCATTAATCCAGATAATCCTTCAGCTTTCTGCTGCGGCTGGGGTGACGCAGTTTTCTTAATGCTTTCGCTTCGATCTGACGGATACGTTCTCTTGTGACACTGAATTCTTTTCCTACTTCTTCCAGTGTTCTGGCTCTTCCATCATCCAGGCCGAAACGCAGACGAAGTACTTTCTGTTCTCTCTCGGTCAGTGTGCTCAGCACCTCTACCAGCTGTTCTTTTAACAGTGTAAAGGCTGCTGCATCTGCAGGTACCGGAACGTTGTCATCCTGGATAAAGTCACCCAGATGACTGTCTTCTTCTTCACCGATCGGGGTTTCCAGAGAAACCGGTTCCTGAGAAATCTTAAGGATCTCACGGACTCTTTCCACCGGCATATTCATCTCTTCTGCAATCTCTTCCGGCGTAGGTTCACGGCCCAGCTCCTGCAGTAACTGTCTGGACACACGGATCAGTTTGTTGATGGTTTCTACCATATGCACCGGGATACGGATCGTTCTTGCCTGATCGGCGATCGCACGGGTGATGGCCTGACGGATCCACCAGGTTGCATAGGTACTGAACTTATATCCTTTGGTGTAGTCAAATTTTTCCACTGCTTTGATCAGACCCAGATTTCCCTCCTGAATCAGATCCAGGAACAACATGCCGCGTCCCACATATCGTTTTGCGATGCTGACCACCAGACGAAGATTGGCTTCTGCCAGACGTTTTTTCGCCGCCTGATCGCCGTTTTCCATCCGTTTTGCCAGTTCGATTTCCTCTTCTGCACTCAGAAGAGGCACTTTACCGATTTCTTTCAGATACATACGAACCGGATCCTCGATACTGACCCCTTCCGGTACGGAAAGGTCTATATTTTCCAGATCCACCTCATCCTCTTCCATATGCATATCTTCATTATCCAGCAGTGCGTCGTCCTCGGTTACCCGGAGTACATCCACGCCATTGGCTTCCAGATATTCGAAGATCAGATCCATCTGCTCATTGTTCAGGGTGATTCCTTTAAAGAAATCATTGATTTCCTGATACTCCAGCACATTTTTCTTCTTCTTGCCTAATTCCACAAGGTTTTTCAACTGTTCTGCAAATTGGGCTTTATCCATTTCCATCTGTTTTTCCATCCTTCCATATATTGTTTATATTTTATCCTTAACAAAAAGAAATATGCAAATGCAGCTTTCCGGCTTTTAACTCTTCCAGTTCTTTTTTCGCCTGCATCAGATTCATCAGCCCCTGCATGTCTGTAGGTGCCAGATTCTCTGTGCGGTGGGCGATACTGTCTTCCTTCATTCTGCATATCACATCCAGTAATGCCTGCTCCCTCTCCTGTTCCGAGTCCAGCGGGATCGTCGCGTTGAATACAGCCGCCACTTCGGTCTGTTCCTCGCTGTCCGTAAACCGGTTCAACAGTCTCGCCGGGTTTGGCTCGCCCTGCCGATACTGCTCATATAGCAGTTCAGCCACCTGATGATAGAGGGGTCTTGTAAAATCATCCGGTCCGATATAACGGCTTACCTCTCCGAAGATCTCCGGATAAGAAGTCAGCCAGGTAAGCATCAGTTTCTGAGATACTTCGTATCCGTTCTGCTTTTCCTTATTCCTGTTCAGACCCGATTTTGGTTTGACAGTATCTGTCATTCCCACGCCCTTCATCGCCAGCCGGTTCACCATCTTTCTGAGTTCTTCCGGCTCGACCTGATAAGTTCCGGCAATGGTTTTGATATAACTGCTTCGTTCAATCTCGTCTTCAAAACGCAGCAGCCGCTTTGCCGTTTCTTTAAAAAAGTCCGTTTGACCCTGCGGGTCCTCCATATCATACTGCCCTTCCAGTGCCTTCAGTTCAAACATAAAACTGTTCATTCCGTGATCCAGCCTCTCCTGAAAGGCTTCTTTTCCCATATTTTTGATAAATTCATCCGGATCCTTGTAAGGCCTGAGATTGATGACCTTCGTGGAAAGTCCGGCGGTTTTTAACATCGGGATGGCCCGGAGAGCTGCTTTCACACCTGCTTCATCACTGTCGTAAATGATCAGGACTTCATCGGTATACCGTTTCAGGAGGCTGGCCTGCTGAGAGGTCAGAGCCGTTCCCAGAGACGCCACTGCATTGTTAAATCCTGCCTGATGCATGGAGATCACATCCATGTACCCCTCGCAGATGATCAGATTTTTCTTTCTCGAAGAACGCGCCATATTCAGTCCGTACAGGTTTCGGCTCTTATCAAAGATCTTCGTCTCCGGTGAGTTCAGATATTTGGGCTTTGCATCTCCCATCACCCTGCCGCCGAATCCGATCACACGGTTGTTCACATCCATGATCGGATAGATCACACGGTTCCAGAATTTATCATACATGCCACGTTTTTCATCCACATTAAACAGCCCTGACTGCCGTAAGAGCTCATCTGAGTAGTTTTTTCCTTTCAGATATTGATACAGGTTGTTGCTGAACTTGCCGGAATACCCAAGACCAAACTTATTGATGGTTTCATCACTGAGTTCTCTGCCCTTCAGATATGCCATCCCCTGTTCTCCGGTTTTCTGGCGCAGCTGATAATAGTAGAACTTCGCCGCTTCCTTGTTTATCTCTAGAAGTGCGGATTTCAGGTCTGCCTGTTCTTTCGCTTCTTTGGAATATTCCATTTTGGGAAGTTCCGCCAGCATCTCCAGCGCCTCCGGGAAAGTAAAGTTCTCATATTCCATCAGAAAGGTAAATACATTACCACCAGCTCCACATCCAAAGCAATAATACATCTGCTTTCCGGGGCTTACGGAAAACGACGGTGATTTTTCATTATGAAAGGGACAAAGTCCGAAATAGGAACTTCCTTTTCGCTGCAATTTCACATAACCGGAAATCACATCTACAATATCGTTTTTCATTCGAATTTCTTCGATCAGATCATCCGAATAACGCATGTTTTCTCTCTCCTTTATCCACTGTTGTCATTTACCCACGTATATATATATTCCCCGTCCGGCGACAATATCCTTTTTTATTTGTCCCAGTTCTCTTTTTCTTTGACAAAATATGCTTTTTTTTATTCTTCTTCGCAACGATTCCCCTGCAGTTCAGTATACCGCCCAGGCTGAAGGAATAAAAATTTCTTTGAATTTTGCCATCGCATACTGATCCGTCATGCCGGAGATATAATCACATACCACCCTTTCTCTGTTCTCGCCTTCTGCGATCAGTTTCTGGTATTCCCGGGACATCTGTTCCGGATGCCTGCTATAATACAGATACATCTCCTGCAGCATCGTCCTGGCTTTTCTTTCTTCTTTTTTCGCCACCGGATTATTGTAAACGCTCCGAAACATCAATGTACGAAGTTCCCGCATCGCCTCCGCAATCTCCGGTGTCATCTCGACTTTATCTTTTCCGTAGCTGTTGCGGATCGTATCATGGATCAACGTATTTAACCGCTCTTTGCAGGAATCTCCCAGTGTCACCCTGATTGTGATCGGAATATCATCTTCCTGAAAAATTCCTGCCCTCTGTGCATCATCCATATCATGATGGATATAAGAAATCTTATCACACAGTCGGACTACCTGACCTTCCAGGGTATGCGGTGTGCCGGATGTCCGGTGATTCAACATCCCGTCTCTTACTTCCCAGGTCAGATTCAGTCCCTCCCCGTTCTTTTCCAGCCGTTCCACCACCCGAACACTCTGCTTAAAATGTGCAAATCCTTCCGGGCAGATTTCATTCAGAGCCGCTTCACCGGCATGTCCGAACGGTGTATGCCCCAGATCATGCCCCAGCGCAATTGCTTCCACCAGATCCTCATTCAGCTCCAGCGCCTTCGCGATCGTCCGCGCCGTCTGTGATACCTCCAGCGTATGTGTCAGTCTGGTCCGATAATGATCTCCCTGCGCCGCAAGAAACACCTGTGTCTTATCCTTCAACCGTCGAAACACCTTCGAATGAATAATCCGATCCCGATCCCTCTGATACACCGTCCGGATATCACACTCCTCCTCCACACGCTCTCTGCCCTTCGACTCTCTGCTGTGTGAAGCATACCGGCTCAGATACTGAAACTCCCGCTCCTCTGCCTGTTCCCTGATATTCAAATACATCACCCCTTCTATTACCCAAAACAGCAAAAACCATTCTATTTTCATCTATTCTGTTAAATATATTCCACTCTTTCCTCACAAAATCCTTTTTATTTTCCAATTTTTTCCCGATTTTCACTTAATTGTGTATACATTTGTCGAAATCCTCACCCGGTTTCTTCCGATACGCAGTGTTCTTACCTGATCAGGAACGTAACTATTCAGTAGCCACTGTCCCGCGAGGTGTTTTGACA
>OHVT01000892.1_pt1 | contig 12193 bp, 10 predicted proteins | sample 1579441 | NCBI WGS metagenome assembly OHVT01 (sample SAMEA3882542, study PRJEB24775) | human gut metagenome | biome: human-associated habitat; feature: intestine environment; material: feces | place: Netherlands | collected 2009/2010
CCAGGGTTCGAGTCCCTGGAGGTGCACCACAACAACAAAATCCGAACTTTTTTCCGATAGGAGAAGGGTTCGGATTTTTTGTTTTCTTTGGAAAACAAAATGAATCCCTTGCTTCCATCGAAAAATGTAGCTGGAGGTCATGGACTAAAATCATAAGATAAATCAATAAACACCCAAAACGGAGACCTTTTATAAGGTGCTCCGTTTTTTAGGTTGCGTAACGGTGATTTTAATCTTGCACTGCACTGGAAAGAATGCTATACTAGGTAAGCTAAAACTAACTGCGGTATATTTGACCGGATTCAGGAGATCGCGAAAGAAGATGGAACTTAAACAGCTAGAGTATTTTACCATTGTATGTGAAAAAGGCAGCTTCAGCCAAGCGGCAGAATGCCTTTATACATCGCAGCCCAATGTCAGCAAGGTGATCTCCTCGCTGGAAAAAGAGCTGGGGCGAAAACTGGTGGAGCGGAGCAGCCGAGGGCTGCGAATCACGCCCTATGGGGAAACGGTGCGCGATTATGCAAAAGTCATTCTGAAACACGCTTCTCTGATCAGCTCGATGGCGACGCACCACAATGGCAAAAAATTTACGTTGGCAACTTACCCCAGCAATATGATCACGAATCTTCTGGTGGATTTTTATCGGCACTGGGGCAGAGAGTACATTGTCGAGCATCAGGAGGGCAGTGTCGAAGAGGTCAGCAACTGGGTGGCCAGCGGGCAGACGGAAATCGGCATCGTCTATATTGCACAGCGTCAACTGGCGGCGTTTCGGCATATCCTTGGACATAAGAATTTGGAATTTGAACCGCTCGATGTAAAAGAGGCTTGTGTCTATGTGGGACCCAATCACCCATATTACGAGAGAGACTGCGTGGATTTCTCGGAGCTGTCCAGCTTGCGCTTCATCGGGGCGGTACGGGACTACTTTTCTATGGAGCATCATCTGGACCGGGTCTCATTGGGTGCTATCAGCACCAAAGATTTGAATTATTCCATTTACTCGAATAGCGACCACATGACCATCAATGCGCTGATGCAGACCGACCTGTGCAGCCTTGGCATCAATTTTATGCACCAGCCGTATAAACACTATGACATTAAGAATCTGAAAATCAACGGATGTGAGCCATTTTTGCTGATTGGAATCGTTCGACCAGAAGGTGATGAACTAAGTGAAGCAGCACAATGGTTTATCGAAAATTTCAAAAAGTTGCTCTGAGAAAAGGCTTGATTTTCCATAACGATTTGTTATGGAAAACCATGCCGATTTCATCACTGGTCAGGCAGGACAAACTGTGGTATCCTATGGGAGCGCCGCGCAGCAAGCGTGGGGCTCCTTTTTCGTTATAACTGATGTTTTTTGATACCACAGGAGGAAACACACTATGAAAATCTCTCGCAGAAACTTCTGCCTGCTGATGGCAGGTGTCTGCTGCACCGGCGTGCTGGCTGCCTGCGGCTCCAGCTCTTCGTCTACTGCTTCGTCCAGCGCTGCATCTGCTTCCGCTGCGGCATCCGGGGAGGTCCGCGATGAGCTGATCTTTGTCAACTATCGTGATATTCGTGATCTGAACCCGCATCTGTATGCAGGCGAAATGTATGCCCAGAGCATCCTCTACGATACATTGGTCAGCATTACGGCAGATGGCTATGAAGGCTGTCTGGCGGAAAGCTGGGACATCAGCGAGGATGGCTGTACCTACACCTTCCACATTCGTCCCAATGTTCTGTTCTCGGATGGCGAAAAGTGCGATGCCAATGCCATTCTTGCCAACTTCAACGCCATTCTGGAAAACCGCGAACGCCACACTTGGCTGGAGATGATGAACCTGCTGGTGGGTGTGTCTGCTCCCGATGAAAACACTTTCGTCATTGAGATGAGCGAGCCTTACTACCCCATGCTGACGGAGCTGGGCTGCATCCGTCCCTTTGCTATGATCTCCCCCAACTGCATGATCAACGGCAGCACGAAGGATGGCGTCAATGGCCATATTGGCACCGGCCCCTATGTGCTGACGGATTTCGTGACCGATGAATACGCCGTGTTTGAGCGGAACGAGAACTATTGGGGCGAAACTCCGGCCATCCGCAAGATCACGGTCAAGGTCATTCCCGATAACCAGACCCGTATCATGGCGCTGGAATCCGGCGAGATCGACCTGATTTTCGGCAAGAACATGATCGATGCCGATGCGATCAGCCAGTATCTGGACAGCGACAGGTTCACGGTCGGTCTGTCTGACCCCACCTCTACCCGCCATATCGTTATGAACACCACCCATGAGATTCTGGGCGACCCGGCGGTTCGTAAGGCATTGCAGCACGCTACCGACCGTCAGACCATCTCTGATGGCATCTTCTACGGTCTGGAGCAGCCTGCGGATACGCTTTACGCCACCACGGTTCCCTACTGCAATGTCGGCCTGAAGCCGTATGAGTACAGCACGGAGACTGCGGCGCAGCTCCTTGACGAAGCTGGATGGGTCCTTGGCAGCGACAAGATGCGCGCCAAGAATGGCAAGCAGCTTGCACTCGACCTGCTCTACAACAGTGACAGCGTGACGGAAAAGACCATCGCCGAGTATCTCCAGAGCGAGTACCTCAAGCTTGGCATTTCCATGACCATTCACGGTGAGGAAGAGCAGTCCTACCGCGATAACATGAAGGCTGGCAACTTCGATATGGTGTTCAATATCTGCTGGGGTATGCCGTATGACCCGCAGTCTTCGCTGGCTGCAATGCGTGCCCCGGTCTATGGCGACTATGCCGCTCAGCAGGGTCTTGAGGACAAGGCGGAAATTGACGAAGCCATTACCAAGATCCTGACCTCTACGGACGATGCCGAGCGTCAGGAGCTGTATAAGTCGGTTCTGACCAACCTGCACGAGGACGCAATGTATCTGCCGCTGACCTATGAGTGCAACAAGGCTCTGTACACCTCTGCTCTGCACGGTGTCCACTTTGGCACCGACCAGTATGATGTGCCCTTTGCGGATATGTATTTTGAATAAGAATTGACAGGAAAAGCCGCTTCGGGTATGGAGCGGCTTTTCTTGAAGAAAGGACTGCCCATGAAACGCTATGTTGTACGCAGGCTGTTGATGGCGATTCCGCTGCTGCTGGCCATTTCGTTCGTCTGCTTCTGCTTTATCAATCTGATTCCCTCCAACCCGGCGGAGGTCGCACTGCGCATCCAGCAGACCCCCGTGATCACGGAGGAGATCATTGCTGCGATGGAAGAGCAGCTTGGTCTGAATAAACCCTTCTTTGTCCGTTATTTTGACTGGGTGCTGGGCTGTCTCCACGGTGACTTTGGTATCAGCTATGTCAACCCGAAACGCACCGTGGCGGGCGAGCTGCTGCGCTGCCTGCCTGCGACCCTCCAGCTGGCAGGAACTTCTTTTGTCATCGTGGCGGTGCTCAGTATCCCCATCGGCTTCCTCTGTGCAGTTTATAAGGGCGGCTGGTTTGACAAAATTATGCGCGGACTGGTCTTTGTAACGACTGCCATGCCTGCCTACTGGGTGGGTCTGCTGCTGATGTGGGGCATTGGCGTTCAATTGAACTGGCTTCCCACCAACGGCAACGGAACATGGCGGCATCTGATCTTGCCGTCCTTCACGGTGGCATTGAGCTATATTTCGACGTATATCCGTCTGATCCGCAACAATATGCTGGAAAACATGAAACAGGATTATGTGCTTTACGCCAATGTACGCGGGCTGCCACAGAAGCCGATTCTGGTCAAGCACATTCTGAAAAACTCCATGCACACCTGCATCGTGGCGATGGGTATGAGCATCCCGCAGCTGATCTCTGGCACCATCGTGGTCGAAAATGTTTTTTCGTGGCCGGGACTTGGTACGCTCTGCATCAGTTCCATCTTCAATCGGGATTACCCGGTCATCCAGACCTATGTTTTGCTGATCGGGGTGCTGTTTGTCCTGTTCAATCTGCTGTTTGATATTTTGCAGACCGTCTCCGATCCCCGTCTGCGCAAGGAGGACTGACCATGAAAGAACGATTCTTCCGCAACCGCACGGCAGTGTTTACCGTTGTATTTGTATTGCTGGTGGGTCTTGTAGGCATTCTGGCTCCTGTCATTGCGCCCAATGACCCCTATGAGACCAATATCCTGAACAAATTTGCATCCTACAGCCTGCAATATCCGCTGGGCACCGACCAGCTTGGCCGCTGTGTCCTTTCCCGCATGATCTATGGCATCCGTCCTACCCTCGGCCTTGCCCTGCTGACCATGTTCGGCACCATCAGTCTGGGTGCCATCCTTGGCATCATGGCAGGCTATTTCCGGGGCATTGTAGAAGAAGTTATCATGCGTGTGGTGGATGTGATGCTCTCTTTTCCCAGCCAGATCATGGTGTTCGCTGTGGTGGCACTGCTGGGTGTCAGCGTCCAGAACGTCATCATTGCAAATGTTTTCATCAAGTGGGCATGGTATGCCCGCATGATCCGCACGGGCGTAATGCAGTACCGCGACCGGAACTTTGTCCAGTTCTCCCGCTGCGTGGGAATGCCGGAGCGGTTCATCCTGTTCCGTCATCTGCTGCCCTCCATCACTTCTGATCTGGTGGTTCTGGCTTCGCTGGATGTGGGCTGGGCGATCATCAATATTTCCACGCTGTCTTTTCTGGGACTGGGCGTACAGGCTCCCACGCCGGAATGGGGCGCAATGCTCAATGAGGCAAAAAATGTGATGACGTCGAACCCGGTGCAGATGATCGCTCCCGGTATCGCCATTGTGGTGCTGGTCTGTGTGTTCAACCTGATGGGCGATGCTCTGCGCGATGTGCTGGACCCCAAGGAGGTGCAGAAATGAACCCTGTTTTTGAATTGAACGATCTGCACGTTTCTTTGCAGAGCCACCATAAGGAAATCGAATTGGTGCGCGGCGTGTCCTTCGCGGTTGCTCCTGGCGAGTGCCTCGGCATTCTGGGGGAAAGCGGTTCCGGCAAGTCAATGTCGATGAAAGCGGCGATGGGCCTGCTGGACCACAGCTTCCATGTCAAGGGCAGTGCACAGTTTCAGGGGGAAGAGCTTCTGGGCAAGAGTGCCGAGGAACTGCGCCGTCTGCGCGGCGGAAAGGTTGGCATCATTCTTCAGAACCCCATGACCTGTTTTGACCCGCTGTACCGCATTGGGCAACAGATTGCTGAGACGTTTTCGGCGCATAATAACTGGACAGCAGAGGAAATTCATGTCCGCTCACTGGAGCTGCTGGAAAAAATGCGCATCCGAAACCCGGAGGAAGTGCTGGAAAAATATCCGCATCAGCTTTCCGGCGGTATGCTCCAGCGCATTATGATCGGCATTGCAACGGCCATGAAACCGGCTCTTCTGATTGCAGACGAGCCTACCACGGCCATTGATGCCATCACCCAGTATGAAATTCTCAATGAACTTCTGCATATCAAAGAAAAACACAACACAGCCATGATCTTCATTTCACATGACCTGAATGCCATTTCTCGCGTGGCAGACCGTATCGTGGTGCTGAATCACGGAGCAGTGGTGGATCGCGGCGATTTCCAGCATATCCTGCATCATGCACAAGACCCCTATACGAAACTGCTGGTGGAGAAGCGCGCGGATGTTATGCGCAGGTACACCGCTGTTTTGAACGGCAAAAAGGAGGCTGCCCATGCTTGAACTCAAAAACATCAATGTAAGCTTCCGCAGTGAGCGGCAGGATAAAATTTTTGGTCATACCCGGCAGCAGGTGTTGTTTGATGTGTCACTTACCGTAAAAGAGGGCACCTGTCTCGGTATTCTGGGGGAAAGCGGTTCCGGCAAATCCACGATGGGCCGTGTGCTCTGCGGACTGCTCAAACCAGACAGCGGTGAAGCCGTTCTGGATGGCGTTTCGGTCTACGCTTCCCGTGCCGGACGGCGAAATCTGCAAAACAAACTCAGCATCGTGTTTCAGGATTACACAACCTCCGCAAATCCCCGGTTCCGCATTCGGGATATTATTGGGGAAGGGCTGACCGTACAGGAACGCAGAGAGGGCAAAAAACTGGATCGAAAAGCAGAAACGAGCCGTTTGCTGGAGCTGGTCGGTCTGCCTGCCGATTTTGCAGACCGGTTTCCCCATGAGCTTTCCGGCGGACAGCTGCAGCGTGTCTGCATCGCCCGCGCAGTGGCCTGCAAGCCGGAGATCATTCTGTTTGATGAAGCGATCTCCTCGCTGGATGCGCATACGCAGGTACAGGTCATGGACTTGCTGCGGGAACTGAAAGATCGCCTTGGTTTGACGTACATCTTTATCACCCATGACCTGACCTCCATTACCTATCTTTGTGATGATGTGTTGTTCCTGTATCAGGGCCGGGTAACAGAGAATCTGCCGGTAGAGCGCATCAGTGAAACGAAGGACGAGTATGCCCGTAAGCTGCTGGAATCCATTGTCGTCTTTGATACGGAGGAATCTGCATGACGCTGTGCGGCTTTGAAATCGCCCCCGGCGAAAAACGGCAGGTGAAACTGCCTGTTCCCGGCGGTGCACCGCTGGAAGCATGGCTGCTGTGCGGGGCGCACCCCGGAAAGACGCTGGTGGTCACAGCTGGGGTGCATGGCTGTGAGTACGTCGGCATTCTGGCTCTGCAAAAATTAGTAGAAACGCTGGATTGTGCCACTCTTTATGGACAGGTCATTTTGCTGCCGCTGGTCAATTCCAAAGGATTTTTTGCAGGGGTAAAACAACTGAATCCGGCAGATGACAGGAACCTGAACCGGGAATTTCCCGGCAAGGAGGATGGAACGGAAACACAGCGGATGGCATGGACGATCGAAAAACTCCTTTACCCGGAAGCGGATTTTCTTCTGGATCTTCACGGCGGAGACTGGAATGAAGAACTGGCCCCGTTGGTATTCTTTCCCTGTGGAGCCGGGCAAAAAGTGGAGCAGGAGACCCGCAGGGCGGCACAAGCTCTTTCTGTTTCCATGCGGGTCTGTTCAACAGCCCGAAATGGATTGTACAGCTGGGCAGCACAAAAAGGAATCCCTGCTTTGCTGTTGGAGCGAGGCGGAAATGGCCGCTGGACTCCCGAAGAGGTGGAAGCAGATTGCGAGGATGTACTCCGTCTGATGAACCATCTTGGAATAAGAAAAGAAGAGTTCGATGCCGTTCCGCAAACAGAGATTGCAAAAGCTGTCTACGAAGAAGTTCCAGCGGATGGGTACTGGTTCCCGGAAGTCTGCGCCGGGCAGGAAGTATTAAAAGATGCACTGCTGGGCAGGTGGAAAAGCTCCGATGGGACGCAGAGTTGCGAAGTCCGTGCAAGATTTGCGGGGCGGGTTTTGTATGAGACCACTGCACTGGGCGTTCGCAGAAATGACCCGCTCGTTGCATATGGAACAGCATGAGTTTCCATAAAAACAAAAACAGGGTGCGCCCCGGAATAGGATGCACCCTGCCATCGCAATTCACAATTTGATTTGTTGGCAACAACCGTGAATTGCATATCGCAAACACGTTGTTGAGAATTGCACTGCTTGAAAAACTTGCGATTAAAGCCACAGACAATAGCGATATGTACAACAGGGCGTTCCCCGTCGGGAACGCTCTGTTTCTCTTTGTTGGTAGTGTGATGAGCCTGTTCCGCCTGCCAAGGCAAGCTCGCGTTTGCGGAGCAACAAAAGCCCCACTGGGGCTTTCATTGCTCCGCTGCGCTGCGCAAACGCGAACTTTTGAGAATACGTCACTTTCGGCAGTGTGCAAGAAAAAGGAAGGGAAACCTTGGCAAAAAGAGAGAGGGCTGGACGGTGCCGGCCCTCTTGACAAGAAACTAATATGTTGAATTTTGAATTTGAGCCAAAATGAAGCTGGTATGTTGTGAGGCGGCAAATGGTAATGGTGGGACTGATACAACATCCAGTGGAATCAAGGAGATGGATAGTAACTACATAGAATTGATGAACAAAAACGGAAACCGCTTTTTTATCAGCTTTTTTTGCGGGTGGCGATATCCTGAAAGCAGAAATAATCCGGATGGTGGCGCGACTGCGTATACTCAAACAGCATTCCATCGGAGTTGAAGGTCTGGTTTACCACCACCGCCACGCAATCATAGCCGTCCATATCCAGCAGCTTTTCGTCACGGGCGGTCGCGTGTTCCACCGTGATGCGCCGTTTGCTGGTGATGATTTGCATTCCGAGCACATTTTCAATAAAATCATAGATGGAATGGGATGCGATTTCCTCCGTCAGTCCGGGCACAAATTCCTTCAAAAAATAGTTGATGTCCAAAATCAGTGCTTTTCCGTCCAGATAGCGCACACGCTGTACCGCCCACAATTCATCGCCCTCAGAAAATCCGCTTTCTGCGGCAAACTGTTTCGTTGCGATGATGGTCTCAAGCCGAATGACGCGGGTAACGGCTTGCAGACGATTGCGGTTAGCGGTCTCTTGAAAGGTCTCGATCCCACCGATGGTAAAGGTCGTCTTTCCCACCGGCTGGTAGATGACCCGGACACCACGTCCTTGCATGGCCTGCACATAGCCGTCTGCGGTCAGCTCGGCAATGGCGCGGCGCACCGTGTTGCGGGAGCAGTCGTATTCTGCAATCAGCGTATTTTCACTGGGAAGCAGGGACTGGTAAGGATAGTCCTGCGCTTCGATCCGTTTTTTGATACTGCGGTAAATTCCTTCATATTTTGCTTTTGGCATGGCTGTTTACCTCAACTTGTTCAAACGTTTGTTTCAGTATACCGTGATTGCGCCTGAATTTCAAGGCATTCTCTTGTCCGAGATGCTGAAAATTTTCAAACATAACATGATTTTTTGTAAATCTGCTTGACTTGTCTGAACAAGCGAACTATACTGAAACCACAAGCCAAACTTGTATGAACAAGTTTGGCGAATCATCAAAAAATAAAGGAGAAAAGAGTCATGGGAAAATACCAAGAAGACGCAAAGTTGCTGCTTGAGTATGTTGGCGGCAAAGAGAACATCGCGGCAGTTTCGCACTGTGTATCCCGGATGCGTTTTGTGCTGAACGATCCCGCCAAGGCGGACGTTGCCAAGATCGAGGCACTGAAATCCGCCAAGGGCACTTTCACCCAGGCGGGCCAGTTCCAGGTCATCATCGGCAATACGGTCAGCGATTTCTACAATGACTTTATTGCGGTATCCGGCATTGACGGTGTCTCGAAGGAAGCTGTCAAGAGCGCAGCCAAGCAGAACCAGAACGCATTGCAGAAGGTCATGAGCGTGCTTGCGGAGATTTTTGCCCCGTTGATTCCTGCCATCATCACCGGCGGTTTGATTCTCGGCTTCCGCAACTGCATTGACAGCATCTACTTTTTTAATAACGGCACCCAGACGCTGTGCGACATCAGCCAGTTCTGGTCCGGCGTTGACAGCTTCCTGTGGCTGATTGGCGAAGCCATCTTCCATATGCTGCCGGTCTGCATCTGCTGGTCTGTCACAAAGAAAATGGGCACGACCCAGAGCCTGGGCATCGTCCTCGGCCTGACGCTCGTCTCCGGCCAGCTGCTCAACGCCTACTCCGTCGCGTCCACGGCAGCGGCGGACATCCCGAAATGGGATTTTGGCTTCTTCACCATCAACATGATTGGCTATCAGGCGCAGGTCATTCCCGCCATGCTGGCTGCGTTCACGCTGGTCTATCTGGAAAAATTCTTCCGCAAGATCTGCCCGGCGGTCATTTCCATGATCGTGGTGCCCTTCTGCTCGCTGGTGCTGTCCGTCATCATCGCCCACACTGTCCTTGGCCCCATCGGCTGGAAGATCGGCACCTTCATTTCTGACATCGTCTACGCCGGCATTTCCGGCTCCTTCCGCGTGGTCTTTGGCGCAATCTTCGGTTTTGTTTATGCCCCGCTGGTCATCACCGGCCTGCATCACATGTCCAATGCCATTGATATGCAGCTGATTGCCGATTTTGGCGGCACCATGCTGTGGCCCATGATCGCACTGTCCAACATTGCGCAGGGCTCCGCCGTCCTAGGTATGATTTATCTGCAGCGCAAGAACGCGGACGCTCAGGAGGTCAACGTACCCGCCTGCATCTCCTGCTACCTCGGCGTTACGGAGCCTGCTATGTTCGGCGTCAACCTGAAATTCCACTTCCCGTTTATCTGCGGCATGATTGGATCTGCCATCGCAGCAGTTGTCTGTGTGGCTACTTCCACCACGGCCAACGCCATCGGTGTCGGCGGCATCCCTGGTATTTTGTCCATCCAGCCCGCCTATATGCTCAGCTTTGCACTGTGCATGGCCATTGCCATCGTCGTCCCCTTTGTGCTGACCGTCAGCGTCGGCAAAAAGAAAGGCATTGCTTGATTTTGTGAGGTGTGTACCATGAATGATTTTAAAGATAAAGTTGTCTACCAAATTTACCCGAAATCCTTCATGGACTCGAACGGTGACGGCTTCGGCGATTTGAAGGGCGTCACGGCCAAGCTGGATTATCTGGCCGACCTCGGCGTGGATTACCTATGGCTGACGCCGTTCTTCCCCTCGCCCCAGCGCGACAACGGCTATGATGTGGCCGACTACCGTGCCGTTGACCCACGCTACGGCACGATGGAGGATCTGGAGGAGCTTATCTGCGAGGCGGACAGGCGCGGCATCGGCCTGATGCTGGACATGGTGTTCAACCACACCTCCACCGAGCATGAGTGGTTCCAGCGGGCACTGGCCGGTGAGAAAAAGTATCAGGATTACTACATCTTTAAGAACGGAACCCCGGACAATCTGCCCACAAACTGGGTGTCCAAGTTCGGTGGCCCGGCATGGCAGTATGTGCCGCAGCTGGGCAAGTGGTATCTGCACCTGTTCGATGTGACACAGGCAGACCTGAACTGGGAGAACCCGGCGGTGCGGGAAGAAATGGCCGACATCCTCCGTTTCTGGAAGGCGAAGGGAATCAAGGGATTCCGCTTTGATGTGGTCAATCTGATTTCCAAACCGGAAGTGTATGAGGACGACTTTGCGGGCGATGGCCGTCGCTTCTACACCGATGGCCGCAATGTCCACAAATACCTGAAAGAATTGGTGGCGGCAGGCGGTATCGACGGCATGGTGACGGTGGGCGAAATGTCCTCCACCTCGTTGGAAAACTGCATCGGATACACTGCTGCGGGCAACCATGAACTGTCTATGTGCTTCAACTTCCATCATCTGAAGGTGGACTACAAGAACGGCAACAAATGGGCACTGATGCCTGCCGACCATCTTGCCCTGAAAAAACTGTTCCAGACCTGGCAGGAGGGGATGCAGGCCCACGGCGGCTGGAATGCGCTGTTCTGGTGTAATCACGATCAGCCCCGTGCCGTGAGTCGCTTTGGCAGCGATACGGCCTACTGGAAGGAAAGTGCCAAGATGCTGGCCACCGCTATCCACTTTATGCGCGGTACGCCGTATATCTATCAGGGCGAAGAATTGGGAATGACCAATGCGCACTTTACCTCCATTGATCAGTACCGGGATGTAGAAAGCCTGAATTACTACAACATCCTGCGCGGCGAGGGCAAGTCCGAGGCCGAAACGCTCGACATCATTGCCCAGCGCAGCCGCGACAACGGCCGCACTCCGATGCAGTGGGATGCCAGCGCGAACGCAGGCTTCACCACCGGTACGCCGTGGATCGGCACCGCCGATAACTATCAGACCATCAACGCCGCCGCCGAGATGGACGACCCGGACTCGGTGCGCAGTTTCTACAAGACGCTGGTGCACCTGCGCAAACAGCACAAGGTCATCAGCGAGGGGAAAATCGAGTTCCTCTTCCCGGAAAATGCCGACCTGCTGGCCTACCGCCGCTATGGTGCGCCGGACGGAGAAGAGCTGCTGGTGCTGTGCAACCTGACAGCGCACGAAGTACCCGTCACCCTGCCGGAGGGCTGGGCCGGTACGGAAAAGCTGCTGGGCAACTACACGGAAACGGCTGCTGCGCTGCGCCCGTATGAGTGCACAGTTCTGAAAAGATAAAACAGGGTGCGCCACCCGGACGCACCCTGAAAAATCCACATACGATAGCAATATGTACAACAGGGCGTTCCCCGTCGGGAACGCTCTGTTTTTCTTTGCTGGGGGTGTGATGAGCCTGTTCCGCCTGCCACGCGGCAAACTCCCGCTGACCTTCCTCACTGTTCCAGCAGGCAAGGATGGCCGGGTAGAATGCCCGTGCCAGACGGTCGATGA
>OHVT01000898.1_pt1 | contig 12134 bp, 8 predicted proteins | sample 1579441 | NCBI WGS metagenome assembly OHVT01 (sample SAMEA3882542, study PRJEB24775) | human gut metagenome | biome: human-associated habitat; feature: intestine environment; material: feces | place: Netherlands | collected 2009/2010
CAGTTTTTTCTGTTTACACAAAACTTGAAACGCTCTCCAGAAATCATCGGTTTTTCGTTTTATTACTTTACTTAGCGTAACTGTTCAACGCTCTCACAGTTACTCCTGTTTTTAATGATGGAACAGACGGATACCGGTGAATGCCATTACCATATTGTACTTATCACAGCACTCAATCACGAGATCATCGCGGACAGATCCTCCAGGCTGAGCAATATAAGCAACACCACTTTTATGTGCACGTTCAATATTATCTGCAAACGGGAAAAACGCATCAGATCCCAGCGTAACACCTGTCAGCTGATCCAGCCATGCACGCTTCTCTTCTCTTGTGAATACTGCAGGTTTTTCAGTGAACGATCTCTCCCAGTTTCCATCACCGATCACATCCATGTATTCCTCACCCATATAAACATCAATCGCGTTATCACGTTCTGCACGGGTAATACCCTCTTTAAACGGCAGATTCAGTACCTGTGGACTCTGGCGCAGCCACCAGTTGTCTGCTTTCTGTCCGGCCAGACGGGTACAGTGTACACGGGACTGCTGTCCGGCGCCTACACCGATGGCCTGTCCGTCTTTTACGAAACATACAGAGTTGGACTGGGTGTATTTGAGAATGATCAGAGAAATCTTCATATCTCTCTTTGCCTCTTCGGTCAGTTCTTTGTTATTTGTCACCAGATTGGAAATCAGTTCATCATCAATTGCCAGTTCCTGTCTTCCCTGTTCAAAAGTAACACCAAACACTTCTTTATGTTCCAGTGGAGCCGGTACATAATCCGGATCAATCTGAATCACATTATAATTTCCTTTTTTCTTCTGAGACAGAATCTCCAGAGCTTCCGGTGTATAACCCGGTGCAATTACACCGTCAGATACCTCTCTCTTGATCAGCAGGGCGGTATCTTTGTCGCATACGTCAGACAGAGAAATAAAATCACCGAAAGAAGACATACGGTCTGCACCTCTTGCTCTTGCGTAAGCACAGGCAATCGGAGAGAAGTTTTTCCAGTCCATATCATCTACCCAGTAGATTTTTGCCAGTGTCTCACTTAACGGAAGTCCCACGGCAGCCCCTGCCGGGGATACATGTTTAAAAGAGGTTGCTGCCGCCAGACCGGTTGCCTGTTTCAGATTGGATACCAGCTGCCAGCCATTAAAAGCATCCAGAAAGTTAATGTATCCAGGTTTTCCGGAAAGCACTTTGATCGGAAGTTCCGATCCGTCATTCATATAGATTCTGGAAGGTTTCTGATTCGGGTTACATCCATACTTTAACTGTAATTCTTTCATTGTGCTTCTCCCTCTCTTATTTATTTTTATTTACAATTCTTGTCTCGCAGGTACCGTCTTCAATATTGATATAACGTACAAACAGAGATACTTTATTTTCTTCATTCAGGCTTTCCCATAACAGACCGGTAAATTCATCAATCTCATCCGGAATTGCCACAAGCTTCGGTTCTCCTTCAAAACTGGGCAGCGGATTGCCATCGCCCATATATGTATGAATAAAATGTCCTTCCCCTGCAAGTGTTGTTCCATAAGAGAATGTATAACGGTTACAGGAGTCCGGATTGCCATTATTGCTTTTTAAGATAGACATTGCATAATCAAACGCTCCGTTTTCAATATGCATCACTCCGGAGATTCGAGGAGTGTAATTTGGTGCATCCGGTTCAAATTCCCTGGATGTCAGAGCCTGCTCAAATGTCAGCTGTCTGTCCATTCCCTCATAAATAGTATCTGTCTGGTCTCCGTTGGTTACGATGGTTTTATTGCCCAGCACACGTACCGGCGCATAGATAATAAGACTGGGATCCACCAGTTTGGAAGGATCAAAGGCCTGGGTACGGATTCCCTGTCCGTCTTCTACAAAGACACGGTTTCTGCTGTTTTCACTTCTTCCCATGATGAAATAGGCCGCAACTGCTTTCGTTCCGTCTGCAGATCTGCCAATTACAATTCCTCTTCCCGGGTATGAATTTCCTCTCAGTTCCTGTTCCAATGATATCATCTTCATGAACAATTCTCCTTTTGTCTTATGTTTTGATTTTACCATGATCCGGATCGGTATAGCGAATCTTCATAACGAAAATCACTATACCCGGCTTTTCCCGTTTTCTCCATACTACGCAGAAATTATGCTGAAAATGAAAAAAGCCTACAATCCGAGCTACACTGCCCAGACGGTCGGCTTCAAACCCTTATACTCCCCGTGGTAAACTCCACTTCCGTCAGTCATATAAGTTACTTCAAAAATAGCATTTATTTTTCTTTCTGTCAACCCTCTTTTTATAATTCCAGCCCTTCAGCAAACAGTAACGTTTTGTTCACTCCGTGCACAGTAACACCTGGTTACCGATGAAGTGGCAGACGCACTTTCATCTGTTCTCCCCGATATCTGTCGTAATGTTTTCGAATAACCACTGCTGAAATCAGACAGCAGCCAACACCGATACCCGTCATCGCCACACGACAGAAAACATTAACCGAAAACAACACAAATGTGCAGATTGAACGGTAAAAGTGTGGCTCGATCACGATCACCAGGGAAAAGATCAGATACAAAGCTGCCAGTGACAGTACCGGAAGCCAGAACGGTACCAGTCCAAGCAGAACCCCGAAGGATACTGCAATGGCCTTTCCACCTTTCTGTGGCTGAAAGAACGGACAGGCATGTCCAAAAACCGGAGCCGCCAGAATCAGTGCAAAACTCCATCGTGCCGGATCCACCCGTCGCAATGCCAGGTGCACCGGGAGATAACCTTTCAGAAGTTCCATGCAAAGTACCAGGATACCGATTGGTATACCCACACAGGTAAATGCATTCGCTGTTCCCGGATTTCCATCCGGGCTTTCCGCTGTAATGTCAATTCCTTTCAGTGCTTTTGGCAGCAGATAGCTGTACAGGACACTGCCTGACAGATACCCGCCTATGATATAACCCCACTCCTGCCATGTAATCATCTCTCATCACCCTGCTTCTTTCTGTACTTTTGGATTGCTTTCAACCGGAAGTATTTCGTTTCATCCTCTGCATTTCTGCTATCTTATATAAACTATATAACAATTCCGTTTTTTCAGATCATAAATTAAAATGTTTCCGTATTACTATTCACTGAATAATTTCTAAATCTATAATTCTGTTTTCTTTATTGCCGGTCAGTTCTTCCAGCAGCTTACAGATACGTTCTGCCGCCTCCGGCCTGCTGTTCTTTTTCTGTGCTTCCTGCATCTGCGCACGCAGTTTTTCCCGCTCCAGAAGTTTTTCTCCCGTGCGCACCTGTCCGACAAACGAACGTTTTCCGATGGACATGCCATGTTTCTGAAAAAATTCCACATTTTTCGTCTCGCATCCCGGAATCGGATTCGTATGTACCATCGGAATTCTCATCATGGCTGCTTCCGTGCTACTCAGCCCCCCGGGCTTTGTAAAAATCACATCACAGGCTGCCATATAAGCCGCTACCTGATCCGTATAGCCGAGAACCTTCACATTCTTTCTATGAACCAGCTCCCGTTTTAAAAGTTTTTCCAGCTTTTTATTATTACCACAGATAACTACCATATTTTCATCCGCTTCCATCCTGCGTGCCAGTTCCAGTACAAAAATCTGGATCTTTCCAAAACCCATACTGCCTCCCATCACCAGATAACTTTTGTTATTCTGTGGAATATGACAAATTTTTCTTGCTTCCTTCTTATTCCATTGTTTCATAAAGCTCTGGCGTACCGGAATTCCCCACGGAAGAAGTTTTTCTCTCGGAATACCCCGTTTTACAAACTCTTCGATCAGATCTTCATGGGGAATCACATAATACTCGCAGTCAGTTTCCTCCCAGAAAGGAATACAGGTATAATCTGTTCCGATCGCAACCACCGGAATCTTCAGCCACCCTTTTTTCTTCATTGCCGTCAAAGTCTCTGCGGGGTACAGATGCGGAGTTACAACAGCATCAAACCGGTTCTGTTCCAGATAGCCCTTTAATGTCCCCGCCAGAAGACTGCATGCATAATATACCGGTGACTTTCTCTTATCTGAAGAAACCCAGCCTCCCAGCCGGTAACCCAGACCAAATAACAACGGAAAATGCTTCACGATTCCCACATAGGCTCCGCCCACAGCTTTCGATGTCCGCGCTCCTTTCAGAAGCATCATATCTTCCATCACTACCTGATGTCCCTGCAGTTCCAGATATTCTTTCACCGCCCAGCCGGCAGAATTGTGTCCCTCCCCGGTATTGCAGGATAATATCAATATCTTCATTCGTCCGTCTCCATTCTGCATTCTGTTTCCTGTTTTGCCTTATACTTTTACTTTCTGTTGCTCACAATATACGATTCTGCTCTTTTCTTTTTATCATACCAGTTTTCTGTCTGTTTTTCAAACAACACCGTTAATAACCTCTGTATTCCTTCTTCTCTTTTTATAAAAACTCCGTCACATGTTTTCTGTATCGTAACGGAAACATATTTCTCTGGCAACCCGGATTCTCCCTTTTCTCCACTGCAATCGTGTAGAAAAATTCTTTCCACATCTTCGTATAAAGATCTTCCTGCTGTTCTGTCTGACGAAGCCTCTCCATCTCTTCTGCCCGGAACTCCGTAACATAAAACGGCTCATTTTTCGGATGGATCACCCCCAGGCCTCGCCCATCATCAATGATCATCCAGTCTTCCGATGGCATCCGGTCTGCAAAATGTCCTGCTACCAGTGCCACCACATTTCCCTTTGGCTCCATATGCGCGACATAAATCCCCGGTTCGATTCTCGTAAATCGTAAAAATTCTCGGAAAAAATGTCTTTCATTCGATACCTGTCGACTCAGTTCAAAGATCTGCATCACTGATTCTTCTCTCAGACACTCGGTTACTTTCCCTCCCACAGCAAATCCTATCCTCAGAAAACGATAAATATCATCCAGCCGCCCCGGATCATTGCTCATAGCCGCCAGATAGACCTGATAATAGGCTTTTGCAGATATTTTGGTTCGAATTGATCGAACCACCTTGTGTGCCAGCTCCGGATCCACCTCCACATGAACATATTCCGTCAGAAGGTCCATCTGTTCCACCGGTTCGATTTCCAACCTGACATTCTGACTTCCTTTTTTTGCCTCCCATACCCGGTAGATACAGGTCATCATACTCTCAAAATCTTCTTTACAGGTAAAACAATACATTTCCGTTCCCTTTCTTCTCATGCTTGCATACCAAAATCTCCGAACAATGACATCTGATGATACTCCTGCTGATTCATCAGATGCCAGTTTTCTTTATATTCTACACTGGTCAGCTGTTTGGTGATAAAATCCTCTTCCATCGGAATCCTGTACATCATCTTTCCGTTACAGGTGATAAAATAATGCGCTCTTTTTAAAACGACACCCATCTTTTTCAGATGGTCAAAGTCCAGACTTCCGTATCTCCTTGCGCGCACGATCCTGCCCGCTGATTTTGGTCCCACACCCGGAATCCGCAGGATCCGCTCATAAGATGCAGTATTGATCTCCACCGGAAAAAGTTCCAGATGCCGGAGTGCCCACTCACACTTTGGATCAATCTGCTCGTTAAAATTCGGTCTCTGTTCTGACAATAATTCCTCCGCATGGAATCCATAAAACCGTAGCAGCCAGTCTGCCTGATAGAGACGGTGTTCCCTTAAAAGGGGTGGTTTTTCATCAATCCCCGGGAGATCCGGGTCTTCGTTCACAGGCACATAGGCAGAGAAAAATACTCTTTTAAGATCATACTTCTGATACAGGTTCTGCGTCGTGCAAAGCAGATGGTAATCTGTCTCTGGTGTTGCCCCAATGATCATCTGTGTACTCTGTCCTGCAGATGCAAAGGGTCGGTTTTTCAATTTTTCATGTTCTTTTGTTGTAATCCGGTAAACGGAAGACTCTCCGATCCGATCCGTTTGATTTCCCGTAATTTTCCTCTGCTCTTCCGAAAAAATACTGCCCGTCAGATACCGATTGGATGTGCTCCGTTCCAGATACGCACTTTTCCCCTGTGCCAGTCGGTTCGCAGCAATCGTATCCGTCACCTTCGCCATCGGCTTTAATATTGTCTGATGAGACTTGTTAGGGGCAAGTTTTTTCATTCCCTCTGCTGTCGGCAGTTCCAGGTTGATACTCATACGATCTGCCAGATAACCGGCACGCATGATCAAATCGTCCGGTGCCCCCGGAACTGCTTTTACATGAATATATCCGTTGAAATGATATTCAGTACGGAGAAGCTGCAGCGCCTCACACATCTTTTCCATCGTATATGCAGGATTCTTTTGCACTCCTGAACTGAGAAACAGCCCTTCGATATAGTTTCTTTTATAGAATTCCACTGTCAGCTCACACAGTTCCCGGGGTGTAAATGCAGTACGCTCTGTATCGTTCGATACCCTGTTTGCACAGTATTTGCAGTCATAAACACAATGATTCGTCAGCAGCACCTTTAATAGCGAGATACATCTGCCATCCGCTGAGAAACTATGGCAGATTCCACAGGCTTTTGAATTGCCCAGAGATCCTTTCATACCCTTTCTGTCCACACCACTTGACGTACACGCAACATCATACTTTGCCGCATCTGCCAGAATCCGCAGTTTTTCCTGTATCGACAGCCTTTGTCTCAATTCCATTTCTTTCACCTCCATCATTTCTTTCATTATACGCGAATATATGTTCGGTGTAAATCTTTTTTTCGAACATTTGTACGTATTATTGTTTCAGGTGTCTGCTGAGCCTGCCACCGAAAGCTCCTTTCAGATACTAAGTACGAAAAAAAGAAAAACTTCTGTCAGCGCATTCGCCAACAGAAGTTTTTCTTTTTTCACTTGTTAATGAATTAATGTAATTGTTGAAAACAGAGATGCCAGTGTATTGGCAACTGTAGACATACTCTTGATAAAAATATCCAATGCCACGCCGACAACGTCTTTTCTTGTATCACCAACAGTGTCACCGGTAACTGCTGCTTTGTGAGCAGCCGATCCTTTCCCGTGCCCTTCAAGAGCTTCACTTTCAATGTATTTTTTCGCATTATCGAAAGCTCCACCGGAGTTACCCATAAACAGTGCACGCGGAATCGCCACGATCGTGGCACCGATCAGGATACCGCCTACAAACTGTACCCCAAAGACAAATCCACCGATTACCGGGATACAAAGTGCCAGTACAGACGGTACTACCATTTTTTTCAAAGCCTGGTTTGCAGCCATTCCGATCAGTTTATTATAATCCGGTTTTACTTTTCCTTCCAGTACACCGGAAGTGGAAAGCATCTTATCACCCTCATCGGCCATCAGTTTGGCTGACTCGATAGTGTTATCAGTGAGCATCGCAGAGAAATACTCGATCAGTGCACCACCGATCAGGCCACCGGCAACCACAATGAATGATGCGATATTTAATACCGGCTCTTCTCCTTTTGCCGTATAGTTTCCTACATAAGCCACAATCAGGGAAACAGCTGCAAATGCAGCAGAACCAATAGCAAACCCTTTTCCGATCGCCGCTGTTGTATTGCCTACCGAATCCAGCTTGTCCGTGATGATACGGACTTTGTGTTCCAGATGACAGGATTCTGCCAGACCACCTGCATTGTCTGCGATTGGTCCGAAAGCATCGATGGATACCGTTGCGCCTACGAAAGAAAGCATACCCAGTGCAGAAATTGCTATTCCATAAGTTCCGCTGATTTTTCCGGAGATAAACAGGGCAATACCAATGATGAGGATAGGCAGTAAGGTGGAACGGGATCCAATCGCATCACCTTTTGTGATAACGAAAGCCTCACCCTCGATTGCCATCTCTGCCAGTTTTTTCGTCGGCTTGTATTTGTCACTGGTATAATATTCTGTAATACTTCCGATCGCAATTCCGCTGACGATACCGAGGATACTTGAGATCCACGGAGATATCCATCCACAGACCATATCTTCATATAATGGAACATTTCCAAACATCATATACGAAGCAGCCAGACCCAGAATAACCGTAATTCCTGCTGAAATCCAGGTGGCAAGATTCAGTTCTCTTGACGGATCATCTCCCATCTTCCGTACAAATGCGTAACTCAGGCCGATCAGACATCCAATCAGGCCGACACCGGCAAGAATCACCGGGAAAATGATCATACGGATAAAGGTTTCATCAGATACATTCACGATTCCATTGATAAATAAGGTAACTGCAATCATAATAGAAGCTGCGATGGTTGCAACGAAGCTCTCCAGAAGATCTGAACAGTTACCTGCAATATCATTGACATTATCTCCGATAAAGTCTGCAATAACATTTGGCACACGACTGTCATCCTCCGGCATATCATGGCGAATCTTGGCAAGAATATCAGATGAAATATCTGCCGCCTTCGTGTAGTTACCACCTGCAACCCTGTTGAACATGGCTACGATTGAACATCCCAGAGAGTATGTAGTGATTCTCATGATGGAAGGATTGCACTCCAGGTTTGCCACTAGTCCGTGACCTGTTGCGTGAGGATCCACACCCCAGATGATCAGCAACAGCAACAGTCCCAGCATACCAAATGCCTGTACAGCAATGCCACTGACACTTCCACCGCTCAATGCTACTTTTACGGTCTCTCCGATAGAAAGTGATTCTCTTGCCTTGTTTGCTGTACGTACATTGGCATAGGTGGCACTCTTCATACCAATGATACAGACCAGACTGCTCATCAGCCCGCCTAGCAGAAATGTAATTCCACTTGTGGCTTCCACAAACAGACTGAATACCAGAGCAATGATGACTCCTATGATTGCGATCACCTTAAACTCTGCTTTCAAAAATGTACCCGCACCACTCCGAATGATACCGGCCATCTCTACCATCTCGTCGTTTCCCTCTTTCAGTTTCTTTACTTTGTTGAAATTAAAAAGGACAAAAACGAGAGCAACTACTACGACAGCTAACACTGCGTACCAAATAACGGAACTATCCATAAGCTCCACCCCCATAAAATATATTTTTGCAAATTACCGCCTCATCCGGTAACGATTGCCCAAATAGCTTTCCACCCCTGTAAATCGCCTTTATTTTCATAAATCGACCTTCTTCCCAATTTATCATCATATTATCATATATTCTTATATTTTTCAATAGATTCTCTTTGTATTTTTATTTATTTTACACAATACTCTTTCTTTTTTCATTTGTATTTTGTCATCATTTTACATATTTTTTATTGTATATCTTTGTTTTTCTTGTTATTATTTTTTCAACCCTATGCGTATATTCACAGAACAAAAGTATCTCTTGCCACATTGTCACTGAATGTTTTCTGTAAACGAGATGACATACGCTTTGTGAATTTTACTCGTCGCATTACATATTAATAATTGATCCAGTGGATCGATTTTGATTATCGCAGTGCCCGCCAAATCTACATATATGAGATTTCTCTCACTGCTCGCGTAAATCAAAAAAGACCCCGTGGTCTGAATCACTTCAGACCCTCGGGGTCAATCTTTACGTTTGGACACAATTCATGTTTTCACATGCTTTTATATAAATTTAAATTATTTATGATTGATTGCTGCCTGTGCTGCTGCCAGTCTTGCGATCGGTACACGGAACGGTGAGCAGGAAACATAGTCCAGACCCAGTTTGTTGCAGAATTCTACAGAACTTGGATCTCCACCGTGTTCTCCACAGATACCTACATGCAGGCTTGGATTAACCGGTTTTCCTAATTTCAGAGCCATATCCATCAGTTTTCCAACACCTACCTGATCCAGTTTTGCAAATGGATCGTTTTCGAAGATCTTAGCATCATAGTAAGCATCCAGGAATTTACCAGCATCATCACGGGAGAAGCCGTATGTCATCTGTGTCAGGTCATTTGTACCGAAGCAGAAGAAGTCAGCTTCTTTAGCGATCTCGTCTGCAGTCAGAGCTGCTCTCGGGATCTCGATCATGGTACCAACTTCATATGTCAGGTCACTGCCAGCTGCTGCGATTTCTGCATCTGCTGTCTCAACAACAAATTTCTTAACATATTTCAGCTCTTTGATATCGCCTACCAGCGGAATCATGATTTCCGGTTTTACATTCCAGTCCGGATGAGCTTTCTTAACGTTGATAGCTGCACGGATAACTGCGCTTGTCTGCATCTTAGCGATTTCCGGATAAGTTACAGCAAGACGGCATCCACGATGACCCATCATCGGGTTGAACTCATGCAGAGAATCGATGATAGCTTTGATCTGCTCAACAGTTTTACCCTGAGCATCAGCCAGTTTCTTGATATCTTCTTCTTCAGTAGGAACGAACTCATGAAGCGGCGGATCCAGGAAACGGATAGTAACCGGGTTACCTTCAAGAGCTTCATACAGTTTCTCGAAGTCTCCCTGCTGCTCCGGAAGGATCTTAGCAAGTGCTGCTTCTCTCTCCTCTACTGTCTCAGAGCAGATCATCTCACGGAATGCATCGATTCTGTTGCCTTCGAAGAACATATGCTCTGTACGGCAAAGACCAATACCTTCTGCGCCCAGCTCACGAGCTTTTTTAGCATCTGCCGGAGTATCTGCGTTTGTACGAACTTTCATAGTTCTGTATTTGTCAGCCCATCCCATGATTCTTCCGAATTCACCTGCGATTGTAGCGTCTACAGTCGGGATGATACCGTCATAGATATTACCTGTGGAACCATCCAGAGAGATTGCATCTCCTTCATGGTATTCTTTTCCAGCCAGTGTAAATCTCTTGTTTTCTTCGTCCATTGTGATATCTCCACAACCGGATACACAACAGGTTCCCATACCACGGGCAACTACTGCTGCATGAGATGTCATACCACCACGAACTGTCAGGATACCCTGTGCAGATTTCATACCGGTGATATCTTCCGGAGATGTCTCCAGACGTACCAGAACAACTTTTTCTCCTCTTGCAGCCCATTCTACAGCGTCATCAGCTGTGAATACGATTTTACCACAAGCAGCTCCCGGTGAAGCTCCCAGAGCTTTTGCCATTGGAGTAGCAGCTTTCAGAGCAGCTGCATCGAACTGCGGATGAAGCAGAGTATCCAGGTTACGAGGATCGATCATTGCTACTGCTTCTTCTTCTGTTCTCATTCCTTCATCTACCAGATCACAAGCGATCTTCAGAGCAGCCTGAGCTGTTCTCTTACCGTTACGTGTCTGCAGCATGTACAGTTTACCATGTTCTACAGTAAACTCCATATCCTGCATATCTCTGTAGTGAGTTTCCAGAGTTTTGCAAACTTCTTTGAACTGTTTGAATGCTTCCGGGAACTTCTGTTCCATCTCGGAAATATGCATAGGTGTACGAACACCGGCAACTACGTCTTCACCCTGTGCATTTGTCAGGAATTCACCGAACAGACCGTTGTTACCTGTTGCAGGGTCACGTGTGAATGCTACACCGGTACCACAGTCATCACCCATGTTACCGAATGCCATCATCTGTACGTTAACAGCTGTACCCCAGGAATATGGGATATCGTTGTCACGACGATATACGTTCGCACGTGGGTTGTCCCAGGAACGGAATACGGCTTTGATAGCACCCATTAACTGTTCCTTAGGATCAGTTGGGAAATCAGCACCGATTTTTGCTTTATATTCAGCTTTGAACTGTTCAGCTAATTCATGAAGGTCTTCTGCAGTAAGTTCAACATCCTGCTTAACACCTCTTTTAGCTTTCATCTCATCGATAAGTTCTTCGAAATATTTCTTTCCGACTTCCATAACTACATCAGAGTACATCTGGATGAATCTTCTGTAGCAGTCCCATGCCCAACGAGCATTTCCGGAAGCCTCTGCAAGAGTCTCTACAACTTCTTCGTTAAGACCGAGGTTAAGAATTGTATCCATCATACCCGGCATGGATACTCTTGCTCCGGATCTTACTGATACTAATAGAGGATCTTCAAGGTCTCCGAACTTCTTTCCCTGAATCTCTTCTAAGTCTTTCATTGCTTCGATCACCTGTGATGCTACTTCATCACTGATCTTTCCACCGCAGTCATAATAGTTTGTGCACGCTTCTGTTGTAACTGTGAATCCCTGAGGAATTGGTAAATTAAGTCCTGTCATCTCTGCTAAGTTTGCACCTTTTCCTCCAAGAAGGTTACGCATT
>OHVT01000903.1_pt1 | contig 12087 bp, 10 predicted proteins | sample 1579441 | NCBI WGS metagenome assembly OHVT01 (sample SAMEA3882542, study PRJEB24775) | human gut metagenome | biome: human-associated habitat; feature: intestine environment; material: feces | place: Netherlands | collected 2009/2010
ACTTGCTTTCGCAGGCAGAACATGGGGTAGACAGTCAGGCGATGCTGGTGACTACTTCCGAAAAGCTGATGGAAGAAGTGGAATATGAAGTGCAGCGGCAATTGGCCTTGCTCTCCCGTTGGGAAATAGCGGAGAAATCTTTGGCCAACAGCAAGCTGATATTGGTGAAAGATATGGATGAGGCAATTGCTTTAACCAATGAATATGCTCCCGAACACCTGATAATCGAAACCCGGGATTATGAGGAGCAAGCCGAGCGTATTGTCAATGCAGGCTCTGTATTTCTGGGTTCCCTGTCGCCGGAGAGTGCAGGCGATTACGCATCGGGAACCAATCATACGCTGCCCACAAACGGTTATGCCAAAGCTTATGGCGGAGTGGGTCTGGATAGCTTTATCCGTAAAATAACTTTTCAGGAAATCACGCGCGAAGGCATAGAGATTATCGGTCCCGCCATCGAAGTAATGGCAGCCAACGAACAACTGAGTGCGCATAAAAATGCCGTCACCGTCAGATTAAAAGCAAAATAAAAAAAGAGACTATATGAAAGACTTAAAAGAATTGACGCGTCCCAATATCCGGGCTTTAAAGCCATATTCATCTGCGCGCGACGAATATAGTGGGGCAGAAGCTTCTGTGTTTTTGGATGCAAACGAGAATCCCTATAATACTCCGAACAACCGTTATCCCGACCCGATGCAGCGAGAGCTGAAGAATCTGATAGCTCCCGTCAAGAAGGTCAAACCGGAGAATATCTTTTTGGGAAACGGCAGCGATGAGGCTATCGACTTGGTTTATCGTGCTTTCTGCCGTCCGGGGGTGGATAATGTAGTGGCTATCGACCCTACTTACGGTATGTATCAGGTGTGTGCCGAGGTGAATGATGTGGAGTATCGTAAGGTATTGCTGGACGAAAACTATCAGTTTACTGCAGACCGGCTGCTGGCGGCGACGGATGATAATACCAAATTGATATTTCTCTGTTCTCCCAATAACCCGACCGGGAATGCGTTAGACCGTGAGGAAATGGAAAAGACTCTGTCTGCTTTTCAGGGATTGGTCGTCATCGATGAGGCTTATTCCGATTTTTCGGATGCACCTTCGTTTCTGCTTGACTTGGAAAAACATCCCAATCTCATCGTTTTTCAGACTTTCTCCAAAGCCTGGGGATGTGCCGCCATCCGGTTGGGCATGGCATTTGCTTCTCCTGAAATTATCGCGATTTTCAGTAAGATAAAGTATCCTTATAATGTGAACCTGCTGACTCAAAAGGAGGCCATTGCCATGATGCATCGCCATTATGAAGTGGAACGTTGGGTGAAGTCATTGCTGGAAGAGCGTGCGCGTCTTATCGATGAGTTTATACAGTTGCCCTGCTGCGAGAAGATTTATCCGACAGATGCCAATTTCTTTTTGGCAAAAGTGACGGATGCGAAGAAAATATATGCTTACTTGGTAAGTAAAGGAATCATTGTACGTAATCGCACCAATGTTTCTTTGTGTCGTGACTGCCTTCGCATCACTATTGGCACTCGTCCCGAAAATGATACGTTGCTGGAGGCGCTGAACGCTTTTGGCATGCAGTCCGGCAAATAAAAAGATTGTAACAGATGAAAAAAGCATTATTCATAGACCGTGATGGTACGCTGGTGGTGGAGCCGCCGGTGGATTATCAGCTCGACTCGTTCGAGAAACTGGAGTTTTGTCCCAAAGTGTTCCGTAATCTGAGCTTCATTCGGAGCAAGCTGGATTATGAGTTTGTCATGGTTACCAATCAAGACGGACTGGGAACGGATTCTTTCCCGGAAGATACTTTCTGGCCGGTGCATAATCTGGTGTTGAAGACATTGGAAGGGGAGGGTATCACATTCGATGATATCCTGATAGACCGCAGCTTTCCCGAAGATAATGCCCCAACCCGCAAACCGCGTACCGGAATGATGGGAAAATATATGACGGGAGACTATGACCTGGCGAACAGTTTTGTCATCGGCGACCGTGCTACAGATGTAGAACTGGCCAAAAATTTGGGCTGCAAGGCTATTTTGCTTCAAGACGATAAAGAGGTACTGAAGGAAAAGAACTTGGAAGCATATTGTGTGTTGGCCACGACCGATTGGGACCGGATAGCTGAGTTTCTGTTTGCCGGAGAACGTATTGCCGAGGTGCGCCGCACGACGAAAGAGACGGATATCTTTGTCCGCCTCAATTTGGACGGCAGTGGTCGGTGCGATATTTCCACCGGGCTTGGTTTCTTTGACCACATGCTGGAGCAGATTGGCAAGCACGGCGGCATTGACCTTACCGTTTGCGTGAAAGGTGACTTGGAGGTGGATGAACATCATACCATCGAAGATACGGCCATTGCATTGGGTGAATGCATTTATCAGGCCTTGGGCAGTAAGAGGGGAATAGAGCGTTACGGTTATTGTCTGCCGATGGACGATTGTCTTTGTCAGGTAGCTCTGGATTTTGGCGGCCGTGCCTGGTTGGTGTGGGATGCGGAGTTTCATCGCGAAAAGATAGGAGAGATGCCTACCGAAATGTTTCTTCATTTCTTTAAATCACTGAGTGATGCAGCACGTATGAATCTCAATATCAAGGCAGAAGGAAATAATGAACATCATAAGATAGAAGGAATCTTCAAGGCCTTGGCGCGTGCCATCAAGATGGCGGTGAGAAGAGATATTTATCATTTTGAGGTGCCGTCCAGCAAAGGGTGTATTTAGCGATGGTGAGTATGCCGGCAATGTCGATAATATGCAGGTGTCCACACGTATATACGCGCAGGCCTGCGTGAACGTACGTATAGGCCTACGCGTATATATGTGCGGCCCTGCGTGAACGTACGTGTGAGCCTGCACGTATATACGCATAAGCGGAGCCTTGCAAATGACCCGGTAAAAGGATGAAAAAGTTATAATTCTTCGCATTCTTTCAGCCACATTGCGGCACTGGCATCGCTGGGCATACGCCAATCGCCCCGTGGACTGAGAGAGACGGAACCTACTTTCGGACCGTCGGGCAGGCACGAACGCTTGAACTGCTGCTGGAAGAAGCGTCGGCAAAATGTGGTCAGCCATTTCTTGATGACTTCTTCATTGTACGTATCGCGGAAGGCTATGCTTGCCAGATAGAATATCTTGCCGGGGCGGAAGCCGAAGCGAAGGAACTGATAGAGGAAGAAGTCATGCAGTTCATACGGTCCTACCAAATCTTCTGTCTTTTGTTTGATATTACCTTGCTCGTCTGCCGGAATCAGCTCGGGGCTGATGGGTGTATCTACAATATCCAGCAGGGTGATGCGTGATTCATTGTCCACACCGTTCAAGGTAATCCAATTTACTAAATATTTTACCAATGTCTTGGGAATGCTGGCATTGACACCATACATGGACATGTGGTCGCCATTGTAAGTAGCCCATCCCAATGCAAGTTCGGAAAGGTCGCCTGTGCCGATGACCAGACCGCCCAGCCGGTTTGCCACATCCATCAGAATCTGCGTGCGTTCGCGTGCCTGACTGTTTTCATAAGTCACATCGTGAACGGTCATGTCGTGGTCGATATCTTTAAAATGCCGGATGCAGGCCTCCTTAATGCTTATTTCTTTGATAGTGACTCCCAATGAAGCCATTAGGTGGAGTGCATTATTATAGGTGCGATCGGTTGTGCCGAAACCGGGCATCGTGATACCGATGATATTTTTGCGCGGAAGTTCCAGTTTATCAAATGTCTTGACGCATACCAGTAAGGCCAGAGTGGAATCCAGTCCTCCCGAAATGCCGACTACCACGGTCTTGCAATTGGTATGTACAAGTCGTTTGGCCAAACCTGCTATTTGGATGGCGAATATTTCTTCGCATCGTTGGTCTAATTCATTTCCTTGAGGCACAAAGGGGTGCGGCTCGATGGGGCGGGTTAGTGTTAAATCGCGTGTATTAACAAATTCGGTGTTGATATGGATGGCAGGACGACCGGGACAATTGCCGATATTGGCTGCAAAAGTAGTGTTGGTCAAGCGTTCGCCACGGATGCGCTCTACGTCTATTTCGCTGATTACCAGTTGCTCTTTGAAAGAAAAGCGTTCAGATTCTGCCAATAGGCTGCCGTTTTCGTAGATAAGTCCGTTGCCGGCGAAAACCACATCAGTGGTAGATTCTCCAAACCCGCTGGAACTGAACACATATCCTGCCAGACAGCGTGCGGATTGTTGGCTGATAAGTGAACGTACATAAGCATGTTTTCCTATTCCTTCATTGTCGGCCGACATATTGAATATGATTTCCGCTCCTTGCAGCGCCAATGAAGAGCTGGGCGGAATAGGCGCCCACATGTCTTCGCAGATTTCAATGCCGAAGCAAGTATCGGGCGTATCGAAAAGCAAGTTGGCGCTGACCGGCACGTTTTGTCCGCAAAGGCGTATATTGGTATCGGGATGATTCAAAGCGGAAGTAAACCAGCGCTGTTCATAGAATTCTTTATAATTGGGTAAATAAGTTTTGGGCACAATACCCAGAATCTTTCCTTTTTGGCAAACTACGGCACAATTAAGTAAAGTGGAGTTCATGACGACCGGCATGCCTATGATAGAGATAATATCCATTTGCCGGGTATTATTCATAATCTGCATTAAAGCTATCTCTGCTTCTTCCAATAACAATGTTTGGCCAAACAGGTCGGCACAAGTATATCCGGTGATGCTAAGTTCGGGGAAAATAATGATTTGAACACCTTTCCCGTCAGCAATGGCAATTTGAGTTTCAATTTGTTGTGCGTTAAACTTGCAGTCGGCTACTTTCACTGCCGGAACAGCCGCCGCTACTCTTACAAAACCATATTTCATAATTATACCTTATTATATATAGGTGCAAAAATAATCATTCCTGATTGATTTATTGCATGAAAGAAAAAAAATAAAAAAAAGTAAGGAAATTATTTGTTAGTTACTAGAAAGTACATATCTTTGCACGTGAAATAAAGTTGTAACAATTACAAATATGAAAGAGAGTTCTTATGAAGACTTATGATTATTTACTCAGTTATAATATAAAGCCATCTGTGCAGAGAATAGCTATTATGGACTATTTGTTGGCTCATAAAACTCATCCGTGTATCGATGAGATTTATATGGCTTTGTGTGACGATATTCCTACATTGTCGAAAACTACGGTTTATAATACATTGAAGCTCTTTGTAGAACATGGTGCAGCTTTAATGCTTACGATTGATGAAAAAAATGCATGTTTCGATTCGGAAACCTCTTTGCATGCTCACTTTTTATGTAAGAAATGTGGCAAAATATATGATTTGCCTTTTAGTGGCGAAACGAAACAGGTGGAACGTATTGACATGAATGGTTTCTTTAGTGAAAAAAGTAGAGCAAATTGATATGAATGGATTCAAAGTGGATGAAATTCACCAATATTATAAAGGTATATGCCCTGCTTGTTCTAAAGAAGATTAAGAAAGAAGTTAAAAAGGATAGAGAGTAAATGACTAACTAATAAATAAAATATTGACTAACTAATAAAAAAGGAAATTATGAAAAAGTTTATTTGTACAGTTTGTGGTTATATTCATGAAGGTGATGCAGCTCCTGAAAAGTGTCCGTTGTGTAAAGCACCCGCTTCTAAGTTCAACGAAATGGTAGAAACAGAAGGTGGTTTGGAATTTGCTGACCAACACGTAATTGGCGTTGCTAAAGGTTGTGACGAAGAAATGATTAAAGATTTGAACAACCACTTTATGGGTGAATGTACAGAAGTTGGTATGTATCTGGCTATGAGCCGTCAGGCTGACCGTGAGGGTTATCCTGAAATTGCTGAAGCTTTCAAACGCTATGCTTGGGAAGAAGCTGAACACGCTTCTAAATTTGCTGAATTGCTGGGCGACTGCGTATGGGATACTAAGACTAACTTGGAAAAGAGAATGAATGCTGAGTCAGGTGCTTGTGCTGACAAGAAACGCATTGCTACTCGTGCAAAAGCTTTGAACTTGGATGCTATTCACGATACAGTTCACGAAATGGCTAAAGACGAAGCTCGTCATGGTAAGGGCTTCGAAGGCTTGTACAATAGATATTTCAAGAAATAATAAGTTTATTATAAATAAAAAGGCCGTGCAGATTTGTTTTGCACGGTCTTTTTTATTGTTTTTCTTCGTCGGTTATTCGTATTGTGCCAACAGTTCGCTTAGCTCTTTGGCTTGTAGCACACCGCTTTGTCTCCACAACTGCTTGCCATCTTTGAAAATCATGAGTGTGGGAACAGATTGTATTTGGTAGTAAGCAGCCAATTCTTGGTGTTTGTCCACATCTACTTTGACTACTCTTACTTTTTCACCTTTCATCGCTTTTACATCTTCCAGGATGGGTTTCATCATTTTGCACGGACCGCACCATTCGGCATAAAAATCTACCAGTACAGGGATATTTGAGGTAATTAAATCATCGAATTTTTCCATATTAATCTCCTTTCGTTATTAATTTCTTTTATATAATAAACGCCTGTAGAAAGCTTTTTGTTGAATGACAGGCTAAAAAAATAAGAATCCGAAACAGCCTGACCATTTCGGATTCTTATTTTTTTTGATTGGGATATTCCCGATTTATTTCTTTGTTGTAGACGAAGTATAACGTGCGTTCAATCCGTCAATGATTTCCTGAGTAATGTTGTATGCAGGATTTGCATATAGCAAGTTGTCAAAGCCGGTATTGCTGATAATCAAATCGTAACCTTTGTTTTGGTTATATATTTTCAGGAATGAGTTGATAGAGTCACGCAATTGTAAGCTGTTCTTTTGGTTCTCATCTGCAAGTTCTGCACTCAATTTCTGTTGCAAAGCCTGCAAATCCTGCTGCTGTTTCATTAAACGCATCTGTTCCTGTTCTGCACGTTCACGACTTGCAAAACCTCCGTTTTGAAGTTTACGTTCAAATTCTCTGGCTTCGGCTTCCAGTTTTTTACCTTTTTCATTCAAGGTAGTACGGATGTTTTCTTCCTTGCTTATCATGGCTTCATTCAAGTCGTTCCAAAAATTATATTTGGTGAGCAGTGAATCGATTTCTACGTAAGCAATCTTCATGTTGGAAGAACCGGCAACACCCGCAACGGGAGCAACATTAGAAGTAGTAGAAGCATTGTTGTTTTTGTCGGTACATTGTGCAAATACCAGCACGGTGGCCAACGCTAAAAATCCATTCAGGATGAAATTTGTTCTTTTCATAATCTTTTTCACGTATTGTTTATTAATTATTATCCGTTTTGCTTTGCTTTTCAATTTCGGCTATGGCATTTTTATTAGATTTGCGTGCTTCACGATCTTGTGATTGCACACAGCCTATTCCTTTTTTACGGAGTGCCTTATTACCGCTTACATGCGTGTTTGGAAACTTTCCTTTTAGAAAGATTCCGATAGACAATAATGCTATACAGATAGCAACTATTAACACAGTTATAAGGATAGTATCAAGCATTTCTATTATTTTTGTGGTGCAAAGTTAGTGTAAGGTGAGCGAAATGCCAAATTTATTTGAGCATTTCCGAACAGAACTCTACATTTGCAGAGCAAATATAGACTTTTGAAGTGACTTAGCTTTCTCTTTTTCCATTAAAAAAGAGGAAGGAGTCGGTTAAATATATTGATTTAACTAATTTTTGCAAAACTACAATTAGATTTTGCACTAATACCAATTATAGATATGGATAAAAAGGATTTGAAACCGGCCTCTGTTTTTCATTATTTTGAAGAAATATGCCAGGTACCCCGTCCCTCTAAAAGGGAAGAGAAAATAATTGCTTATTTAAAAGCATTTGGTGAGAAACACGGTTTGGAAACCAAGACGGATGAAGCCGGAAATGTGTTGATTAAGAAGCCGGCAATTCCGGGTAGAGAGAATCTGAAGACGGTGATTCTGCAATCACATATAGATATGGTTTGTGAAAAGAACAGCGATGTGGAGCACGACTTCCTGACCGATCCGATTGAAACTGTGATTGACGGAGAATGGTTGAAGGCAAAAGGTACGACTTTAGGTGCTGACAATGGAATAGGGGTAGCTACCGAGTTGGCTATATTGGCATCTGACGATATTGAGCACGGACCGTTGGAATGTCTTTTTACTGTAGATGAAGAAACCGGATTGACGGGTGCATTTGCGTTGAAAGAAGGATTTATGAGTGGAGATATTCTCATTAATCTTGACTCGGAAGACGAAGGTGAATTGTTTATCGGTTGTGCCGGAGGAGCTAACACGACGGCTGAATTTGCTTATCAGCCGGTTCCTGCACCACAAGATTATTTTTATTTTAGTGTAGCAGTAAAGGGCTTGACCGGTGGCCATTCCGGTGATGATATAAATAAAGGAAGAGCCAATGCCAATAAATTATTGGTTCGCTTCCTGACTCAGCTGGCTGCTAAATATCCGATGTATTTGTGTGAAATAGACGGAGGAAATCTTCACAATGCCATTCCGCGTGAAGCACGGGCACTTTGTGCGGTTCCGATGAAGGATAAAGAGTCGGTGCGTGTGGATTTAAATATTTATACGGCTGAGATAGAGAATGAATTTGCAGTGACCGAACCTAATCTGAAAACCGAGCTGTCTTCCGAAGCTCCCTGTAAGGAGGCTATTGATATGGTAACCGCCGGTCGTCTGCTGAAAGCGGTTTATGCTGTTCATAACGGCGTGTATACGATGAGCCAGGATATTCCGGGACTGGTGGAGACATCTTCTAATCTGGCTTCTGTCAAGCAGGCAGACAGAAAGATAAAGATTGTGACAAGCCAGCGAAGTGCTATTTTGTCCTCTCGCAAGGATATGTCCGAAATGATTCGTTCTGCTTTTATGCTGGGTGGTGCTGAAGTGACTACAGGTGAGGGATATCCGGGCTGGAAACCTAATCCGTCTTCACCTATTCTGAAAGTTGCTGTAGACAGCTATAAGAAATTGTTTGGTGTGGAGCCGAAAGTAAAAGCTATTCATGCCGGACTGGAATGCGGTTTGTTCCTGGAGAAATATCCTTCGTTGGATATGGTTTCTTTCGGACCGACTTTGCGTGGAGTTCATTCACCGGATGAACGTATGCTGATACCGACGGTAGACAAATTCTGGCGCCATTTGCTGGATGTGTTGGTACATGTACCTGAAAAATAATTCTAATAAATAAGACATGAGGAAAATCATCCTATTTCTATGCGTATGCTGTTTGGTCGGGGTTGCTTATGCTCAAGAACCTTTCAGAGTCATGTTTTACAATGTGGAAAACTTGTTCGATTGTCAGCATGACACATTAAAAAACGATAATGAGTTTTTACCTGATGCTCCCAAAGGATGGACTCGGGCAAGATACAATGATAAACTGGCAAAGATAGCCAAAGTGATTGTAGCGACAGGTGTGAAGGATGTGCCGGATTTGGTTGGTCTGTGCGAGGTGGAAAATGACCATTGCATGAAAGACCTTACTGAATATTCGCCTTTGCGTGAAGCCGGTTATCGGTATGTCATGACTGACTCTCCCGATCAGCGTGGCATTGATGTGGCATTGCTTTATCAGCGTGGAAGCTTTAAATTGCTTGGCAAAAACTCCATTCGTATTCCGAACGAAGAGATTGACAGGACGCCTACCCGTGACATTCTTCATGTGACAGGGCAGGTGTTGTCGGGTGATACATTGGATGTATTTGTCTGTCATATGCCCTCACGTTCCGGGGGTGAGGAAAAGAGTGAACCTTATCGTTTGTTCACCGCACAGATACTGCATGCTTCGGTTGATTCCCTGATGAACGTCCGCCGGCATCCCAATATTTTGATTATGGGTGATTTCAATGATTATCCTACCAATAATTCGATAGCTAAAGTACTGGGTGCCGTTGCTCCGAAAGGAGAAGTGCAGGCTACGAAGTTATACAATCTGATGGATGGACGTAAAGACGGGACTTACCGTTACCGTGGTGAGTGGGGAATACTTGACCAATTGATTGTGTCCGGTTTCCTGTTGCAGGGACATGCCGGTATTCGGACTTCTTACGACAAAGCACAGATCGTGAGATTCCCATTCTTATTGGAAGAAGACGAAAAATACGGCGGTGACATTCCTTTCCGTACTTATTGGGTGAGGAAATATCATGGTGGTTTTAGCGATCACTTACCGGTATGTGTAGATTTTGAAATAGGAAAAAAATAAAGGTTATGCAACCTTTCCCTTTTAGTAGGGAAGGTTGCATAATTTGCTAATGGTATCCAAACCATTTTTATAAGAGGTATGTTCCCAGTAGTGTCCGGCATTGTATTGGTCAAAACTATTGAGCGTTATCTTGTCATCTTCTATTTTTTCCATTATATTTTTGTCCAATATCTCAGCAAATATATAGTTTCCTTTATCCGGTACCAAGAGGGTATATAGTTTGGGTTGTATTCCCAAAGGCTTGTCAAAATCACTTAGGCGGATAATGCGATAGCGTTTGACTCCGTCTTTTTCGGCTATCAAAAGCAGGAATTTGTCTTTTGATGCCGGGCTGCAAAAGAACAATTCATTGACATTATCGACAAAGACGATAGGAGAATTAAGTTGTGAAAAGCCTTTCTTTAAGTTGGAAATGCCGATTTCTCCTGTTTTAAAGACACTGACCAATAGCTCTTCATCTCCTTCTGTATCATACGAACAGATTACTTTTCCACTATCTTCTCCCCATATTCCGATTTTGGGACTGGTGGAACCGGCTATTTTGCCATTATTGAAGAATGATATGAATTGGAAATTACTGTTATAGCCCAGTTCCGTTTTCTTTTGTAGAGGGTTGGGACGTAAGACTGATGTTTGAATATTGAAAGTAGCCTTTTTCTTCTTTGGAGTGGGGACTGCAATGACTGGGCCGGGCGCATTTATACTCTCTTCTTGCGGATTGTCAAAAAGAGAAAGTGAAATGCTCTCATGGGAATTGTTCTCAGTGATATCCGGAGTAGCTGTTACCGGAGCAGACTCGTCAAAGATATATTCGTTTCTTTCGGCAGAGAACAGGGTTGGAAATTCCGGTTTCCGAGCTACAGAGTCTAATTTCAGATTACGTCGTGCTGCTATGAATTCATGGATATTTTGTTCCGGTTTGCAGATGCACGAACTTCCCGAACGGGTATAAATCTTACCGCTGACTTTTACTACCTCGTTGATGGGTGCTACACGGAAAGCCAGCACAATGCGTTCTTTGCCGTATTCTTGAAAGTTGCAACGTATGTATTCCTGATAGCGGTTATAATCTTCTTTCCCTTCACCCAATAAGCAGATAATATTATGGTTTACTGTGCGCAGATAGATATCGCAGTCGTTGTGTACCAGCTTCAGGTCTTCTTGGATTCCAGTCAGATATCCTTTATCGTTTACACCGATATAAAGAGTGCCTCCATCGGTATTCATAAATGAAGCGATAACACGAGCCAACACCATACTTTGATCTTCGCGGGCATCTTTTTTGGCGTGACCAAATGCCGATGATTTAAATTCGCGCTCTACTCCTTCGTGTCCGAAATAAACAGGGATGGAAGGAGCTTCTTCTTTTTTCTGTTCCTTGATACCAAGTAGGGAATTGATGTTTTTGTAGATGATATGTTGCAGTTCGGTATCTTCTTTGGAAAGGAGTGTACTCATGCAAAAATAGCGGGCCAGTTCGGCAATAGTCAGGTCTTCACTTTGCATAAGCTGTTTCAGACGGTCGGTGTTATTATCTGCCATTAAAGAGAGAATATGGACAATTTTTTGACAGAATTCAAACGTAATTCCATATTGTTTGATGCCTAATTGTTCCATACGTGCCAATAGAATATTGAATCGCTGAATATTGTCATGCGAAAAACGTTCGCCGGATGGCAGGATAGCTATTTGGTTAATATTATAAATGTATTCGGCACACAGTCCATAATAAGTGGCTTTTTCTTTTTCACCGGAGAAGAGACACAACAGTCGCAGAAAGTTATAAGCATTAAATTGCTCATTGGGCTCATTTAACTCTTTGGATAGTTGGTCGAGACAGAAAATCAACTCTTTGGCAACTTCTTCGTTAATCGGCCATGTTTTATTTTCTGCTTTTCCTGAC
>OHVT01000907.1_pt1 | contig 12031 bp, 12 predicted proteins | sample 1579441 | NCBI WGS metagenome assembly OHVT01 (sample SAMEA3882542, study PRJEB24775) | human gut metagenome | biome: human-associated habitat; feature: intestine environment; material: feces | place: Netherlands | collected 2009/2010
AAGAAATCATCGTCGGTGTTGTCGGCGTACTTCAGTTTGATGTGTTGAAATACCGTCTGGAGAACGAATATAATGTAGAGATCCGTCTGGAAAATCTTCCGTACGAGTACATCCGCTGGATTGAAAATGAAGAGATTGATCTGGATAAGCTGACAGGAACTTCAGATATGAAGAAAGTTAAAGATCTGAAAGGCCGTCCATTACTGCTGTTCGTGAATGAATGGAGTATCCGTATGACGATAGACAGAAATGATGGATTAAAACTTACGGAATTTGGCAGATCATAAAAATATAAACAGAAATAAAACTCCCAGGCTGACTGGGGGTTTTCAAATGTATGTAAGTTTGTTATAATAAAAGACAGTGAAAAACCAGACGGGAGGTTTCTGAAAAGATGAGTAAAGAAGAAAAGAATACGTATACAATAAAAACAGATGAAAATCTTGGAGAGATCAAGATTGCAGATGAAGTTGTAGCGATTATCGCAGGTCTTGCTGCAATGGAAGTAGAAGGTGTTGCTTCTATGGCGGGAAATGCGACAAGAGAACTGATCAGCAAGCTTGGAATGAAGTCTCTTTCCAAAGGTGTGAAAGTAGATGTTCTGGAGAATGTGGTATGCGTGAATCTGAACCTGAATCTGGAATATGGATACAGTATTCCGGAAACCTGTAAAAAAGTACAGGAAAAGGTAAAAACAGCCATTGAAAATATGACTGGTCTGGAAGTTTCCGATGTAAACATCAGCATTGCCGGTGTGGCACTGGAAGAGGAAAAATAAAATAGAACGCAGGACGGAAGGAAAGGGGGTCTGGATGAAGGCTCTCTTTTTTACTACTGGCGAATACGAGGAGAAAACCATGGGAAGAAGAGAATTAAGAGAAAGCATTTTTCAGCTGCTGTTTATGACAGAATTTAACGACAATCAGGAGATGGCAGAACAGAAACAACTGTATCTGGAAACAATCGAAGATATTCAGGAAAAAGATCAGAGTTATATTCAGGAAAAATATGAAAAGATCCGTGAAAAACTGCCGGAGATCGATGCAGCACTGAACGAGGCAAGTAAAGGATGGAAAACCAGCCGCATGGGTAAAGTAGAACTTTCTATCCTGCGTCTGGCAGTCTATGAACTGCGTTATGATGACGATGTACCCGGAAAAGTGGCAATCAACGAAGCGGTAGAACTGGCGAAAAAGTTCGGCGGCAGCGAAGCCCCGGCATTTATCAACGGTGTACTCGGAAAACTGGCAAAAGAAGCGGATGAGTAACGTATATTCGGTAGAGCAGGTCAACAGATATATTAAAAATATGTTCACCCAGGACTTTATGCTGAGTAGGATCTCGGTAGGCGGTGAGGTGAGCAACTGCAAATATCACAGTTCCGGACATATCTATTTTTCCCTGAAGGATGGCAGTGGTTCTCTGGCCTGTGTGATGTTTGCGGGACAGAGAAAAGGACTGGCATTTGCCATGAAAAATGGCGACCGGGTGGTTGTAACAGGCAGCGTGGATGTATACGAGCGGGATGGCAAATACCAGATGTATGCGAGGAAGATCACACTGGAGGGTGCCGGGATTCTTTATGAACGGTTTCTTGCATTAAAAGAAGAACTGGAAGATATGGGAATGTTCGCACCGGAGTACAAACAGCCGATCCCTTCATTTATCAAAACGCTGGGTGTAGTGACGGCACCAACCGGTGCGGTTATTCAGGATATCCGAAATGTAACAGCCCGGAGGAATCCATATGTGCAGATTATTCTCTATCCTGCCAGGGTGCAGGGAGAGGATGCGGCAGAAAGCATCGTGGAAGGAATCGAAGCGCTGGATCAACTTGGTGTGGATGTGATCATTGTCGGCCGTGGAGGAGGATCCATGGAGGATCTTTGGGCATTTAACGAAGAAATCGTGGCAAGGGCGATTTTTAACTGTTCCACACCGATCATTTCTGCGGTAGGTCATGAGACGGATGTGACGATCGCTGATTATGTAGCGGATCTTCGAGCACCGACACCGTCGGCGGCAGCGGAACTTGCTGTCTTTGATTATCGCGGCTGGCAGGAAGTGCTCGCAGGTTATGTGCGGAGACTGGAGCTGTCTATGGACAGCAAACTGGAGATGACCAGACAGAGACTGACTGAGAAGGCAGCACGTCTGGCGTATCTCAGTCCTGAAAACCAGATCCGGGAGAAACGGATGTATCTGCTGCGGGCGGAAGAGAAACTTACCGAGCGGATGGAAAAGAAGCTGCAGATGGAGAAAACAAGACTGTATCTGTATGCGGAACGGTTGCGCGGCGTATCTCCACTCGAAAAACTGCAGCAGGGACTCGGCTATATGGAACATGAGGACGGAACCCGGATTTCTTCGGTAAACCAGGTTACGGTGGGAGAACGGATGAAAACTTATGTGAAAGATGGTGTGATCTGGTCGAATGTAGAAAAAACAGAGCATTCGGAGGAGTGGAATGCCAGTAGAGACAAAGAACCGGATAACTGTGAATAGCTGTCACTGACAGGTATTAGAAATAGAAAAGAGACAGAGTATATGCCAAGAAAAACAGTAAGCATGGAAGAGGCGTTTCAGGAACTTGATGCGATCCTGGAAAAGCTGGAAGGAAAAGATATTTCGCTGGAAGATTCTTTTGCCTTATATCAGAAAGGTATGGAACTGGTGAAAACGTGTAACAGTAAGATTGACACGGTAGAGAAAAAAATGATAACCATTACAAAATGATGAAAAATCCCGTAAGGTTGGTGAACAGAGTGAATTTTGAAAAAGAATTGCAGGAAAAGAAACTGGAATGCGAAGACATGATTCGAAAGTATCTTCCGAAAGAAGAAGGCTTTGCCGCACAGCTGGCAGAAGCTATGAATTACAGCATGGAAGCCGGTGGAAAACGGCTGCGTCCGATCCTGATGGGAGAGACATATCGGATGTTTGGAGGAACATCGGCTATCATTGAGCCATTTCAGGCGGCGATGGAGATGATCCACACATCTTCTCTGATTCACGATGATCTCCCGGCAATTGATAACGATTTGTACCGGCGGGGAAAAAAGACTACCCATGCGGTATATGGGGAAGCACTGGGAATCTTAAGCGGAGATGCATTATTGAATTATGCATATGAGACAGCCAGTACGGCATTTTCCATGGAACCGGCGAATCCGGCGATTGGAAAAGCCATGGCATTACTTACGAGAAAGACCGGCATGTATGGGATGCTCGGAGGTCAAAGCGTGGATGTGACCAACGAAGGAAAACCCATGGGGCGTAAGATGCTGGATTATATATATGAAAACAAAACCTCGGCTCTGATCGAGGCTTCCCTGATGGTGGGAGCGATTCTGGCAGGAGCCACAGAGGAAGAGAACGCACAGATGGAACAGATCGGCAGTAAAGTAGGGCTGGCGTTCCAGATCCGGGACGATATCCTGGATGTGACAAGCACGGAAGAAGAACTGGGAAAACCGATTCACAGCGATGAAAAGAATCAGAAACAGACCTATGTGACACTTCGCGGACTTGAGGGTGCGGCGGAGGACGTGGAGAGAATTTCAGAGGAAGCACTGGAACTTCTGGATACATTTCCTCAGAAAAATGAATTTCTCCGGGAATTGATAGGATATCTGGTGAACAGGAGAAATTAAAAAGGATGAATGCGTATGATACTGGAAAAGATCAAAGAGGCGAATGATGTAAAACAATTATCTCTTTCGGAATGTGAGCAGCTGGCACAGGAAATCCGTGATTTTCTGATCCGGTCGCTCAGTGAGACCGGCGGACACCTTGCATCGAATCTGGGTGTGGTGGAACTGACCATTGCTTTGCACCGATTTTTACATTTTCCGGAAGATAAGCTGGTCTGGGATGTAGGTCATCAGGCTTATACACATAAGATTCTGACAGGAAGAAAAGAACAGTTTGCCACCCTTCGAAAGACGGGTGGCTTAAGTGGATTTCCGAAGAGAAAAGAAAGCGACTGTGATGCGTTTGATACCGGGCACAGTTCTACTTCGATATCTGCAGGACTGGGGCTGGTGCAGGCGAGAGACCTGAAAGGGGAGAACTATCAGGTTGTTTCTGTGATCGGTGATGGAGCGCTGACCGGCGGTATGGCGTATGAAGCGTTGAATAATGCGGCGGAATTAAAGAAGAATTTTATTATTATTTTGAATGATAATGAGATGTCCATTACCCGGAATGTGGGTGGAATGTCCTCCTATCTGGATCATATCCGGATGGCGGCACCTTATACTGAGTTGAAAATGGGCGTAACCAACGCTCTGAAAAAGATTCCCAAAGTGGGAGATGGCATGGTGGATGCACTTCATAAGACAAAAAGCAGCATCAAACAACTGGTGATTCCTGGAATGCTTTTTGAAAATATGGGACTGACCTATCTTGGTCCGGTGGATGGACACGATATGCGGCAACTGGGAAAAGTGTTGCAGGAAGCAAAACGGAAGCAGGGTCCGGTACTGATCCATGTGCTGACAGAAAAAGGCCGTGGATATGAACCGGCGATGCGCCATCCGGCCAGATTTCACGGGGCAGCACCTTATGAGATAGAAACCGGACTTCCAAAATCGAATGGAAATCCATCCTATACAGATATTTTTTCGACTGTTATGAGAAAATTTGGTGATCGGGAACCGGATGTGGTAGCCGTATCCGCAGCTATGGTACCGGGAACCGGTTTGAAACGGTTTGGTAATATGTTCCCGGAACGATTATTCGATGTGGGAATAGCAGAAGAGCATGCGGTGACTTTTGCGGCAGGACTGGCACTTGGCGGTCTTCGTCCGGTGGTGGCCATTTATTCTTCTTTCCTGCAGCGTGCAGTTGATCAGATCCTTCATGATGTATGTATGCAGAACCTGCCGGTTGTATTTGCCGTGGATCGTGCCGGTCTGGTGGGAAGCGATGGAGAGACCCATCACGGCTGCTTTGATCTGAGTTATCTGTCCATGATGCCGAATATGACGGTCATGGCACCGAAAAACAAATGGGAACTGTCTGATATGCTGAAATTTGCCATACGCCAGAAGAGTCCGGTTGCCATCCGTTATCCGAGAGGAGAAGCCTATACAGGTCTGGAAGATTACCGTGCCCCGATCGAGATGGGAAAAGCGGAAATTCTGGAAAAAGGAAAAGAAATTGCTATTCTGGCAGTGGGAAATATGGTACGGACAGCCGTACAGGTAACAGAAAACCTTCGAAACTGCGGATATGAACCTACTCTGGTAAACATGCGGTTTGTGAAACCGCTGGATATGGATCTGCTGGAGATACTGAGAGAGGATCACAGCCTGATCGTGACTATGGAGGAAAATGTAAAGTCCGGTGGTTTCGGGGAACAGGTAATGACATATTATGGAAGCAGACTGCACAGCCCGGCAGTTCGGATCGTAGCGATCGAAGACCAATTTGTTCCGCATGGAAGTGTGGAAGATCTGATGCATCAGCAGCAGATGGACAGTGCATCTGTGACAGAGAGAATTCTTCGATGGAAAGAAGAACAACAGAAAAGTACTGAGCAATTACCGGAATAGTTACAATGCAGAAATGAGACAGGAGATACAAGAATGAAAGAACGATTGGATGTACTGGTAGTCAGCCGTGGATTGGCACCGTCAAGAGAAAAAGCGAAAGCGATTATTATGGCGGGAAATGTGCTGGTTGACGGACAGAGAGAAGATAAGGCGGGCTCCATGTTTAAAGACACTGTGGAAATCACCGTAAAAGGCCATACGTTACCTTATGTCAGCAGAGGCGGACTGAAACTGGAGAAAGCGATGACACATTTTGGTGTTACCCTGAAAGACAAGGTATGTATGGATGTAGGTGCTTCTACCGGAGGATTTACAGACTGTATGCTGCAAAATGGTGCGGTAAAGGTATATTCTATTGATGTGGGGCACGGACAGCTGGACTGGAAACTGCGTAACGATGAACGTGTTGTCTGCATGGAACGGACAAATATCCGCTATGTTGTGCCGGAAGACATTCAGGAATTATCCCAGTTTACCTCGATTGATGTATCCTTTATCTCTCTGACCAAAGTGCTTCTTCCGGTAAGAAATCTTCTGACCGAAGACGGAGAAGTCGTATGTCTGATCAAACCGCAGTTCGAAGCAGGAAGAGAAAAAGTAGGGAAAAAGGGTGTGGTGAGAGATCCGGCAGTTCACCGGGAAGTGATTGAGATGGTAACCGCCTATGCGCAGAGCATCTCTTTTGCACCGTGCCATCTGGAATTTTCTCCGATCAAGGGACCGGAGGGAAATATCGAGTATCTGCTGCACCTGAAGAAACTTCCGGAAGGAGAACACTGCGAAGAAGTACCGTTTAAGATTGATGAAGTAGTGGAGGCAGCACATAAAGAACTGTCCTCAACAACTCCGCATCCGGCACAGAAACGGTAGGAGACAGAAGAGGCAGCTGAAAACAGGAAGAGAATATCATGGATAAATTTACGATCATAGCAAACGGAGCGGAAAACAGAAGAGGGAAAAATCAGGCGGTTGCCAGGAAGATTGCGGATTATCTGGAAAAACATCGGAAGGTATGTGTGATTTTACCGGCAGGTGAGAAAAAAGAAGGACAGTCTTACTCCTATACAGACCCGGAGAGGATTCCCGGGGGGACGGAGTGTATCATCGTGCTTGGGGGAGACGGAACGCTTCTTCAGGCGGCCCGGGATGTGGTAGATCTGGAGATCCCGCTGTTTGGTATCAATATGGGTACTTTGGGTTATCTGGCAGAGATCGATCAATATTCCATCTATCCGGCACTGGATCGGCTGATGAGTGACCGTTTTACGATTGAAAAAAGAATGATGCTGTTCGGTACGCTGATTCATGAAGGACAGGCAGAGAACAGTGATATCGCTCTGAATGATATTGTCATCAGCAGAGAAGGCTCGTTGCGTGTGGTACGATTTAATAATTATGTCAATGATACCTATCTGAATACGTACAAGGCAGATGGTATCATTATTTCAACACCCACCGGATCTACCGGCTACAGTCTGTCTGCCGGCGGGCCGATCATATCTCCGGCAGCATCCATGATTCTTATGACGCCGCTGGCGCCTCATACCTTGAATACCAGAAGTATAGTATTTGCACCGGAAGATGTGATCGAGGTAGAACTGGGAGAAGGAAAAGAAGGCGGCATCGAAAAGGGAATGGCGTATTTTGACGGGGCAGCTGCGATGCCAATGGTGACAGGCGACCGGATCAGAATTGAGAAGTCGACGAAAGCCACCCGGATCATCAAGATCAATAACATTAGTTTTCTGGAAACTCTTCGGAAGAAGATGCGAAATAATTAGGAGCGAACAATCATGAAGATAGAAAGACATTCCCAGATCATCCGTCTGATCAGTCAGTATGACATCGAGACCCAGGAAGAGCTGGCAGAGAAATTGAATGAAAGTGGATTTCAGGTTACTCAGGCTACAGTATCCAGAGATATCCGGGAGTTGAAACTGACGAAAATATCAAAACCGGGCGGAGGTTCCCGCTATGCGGTGCTGCAGAGCATGGATCAGGAAATGAGCAGAAAATATACCGATGTGCTGCGTACTTCGTTCCAGTCCATGGATCTGGCACAGAATATTCTGGTGGTAAAGACCGTATCCGGTATGGCGATGGCTGCGGCAGCTGCACTGGATGAGATGCAGATTCCCGAGATCGTGGGCAGTATCGCAGGAGACAATACACTAATGTGCGTGGCACGAAGTGTGGATGAAGGCCTGGTACTGATGGAAAAGATTCGAAAAATGATTGTATAGATATAATTTTCAGTAACAGAATGTAATTATGCAGTGGGAAATAACCCGATAGTTACCGAAAATAGACAAAAGTTAGGGAAAAGGAGCAGAATGCTAACATATTTACATGTAAAAAACCTGGCTCTCATCGATGAAGCAGAAGTAGAATTCGGGCCGGGATTAAATATTCTTACCGGTGAAACAGGAGCCGGCAAATCCATCCTGATGGGTTCCGTAAACCTTGCGCTGGGACAGAAAATGTCCAGAGAGATGCTGCGCGATGAAGGAAAGCCTGCGCTGGTGGAACTGATTTTTCAGGTAGACAATCCAAGATGTGTGGAACGGTTGAAAGAGAAGGAAATCTCTGTGGAAGAAGGGCAGATTATTATATCCAGAAAACTTACCGGGAACCGGAGTATCAGCAGGTTAAACGGTGAAGTATGTACGGCTGCCCAGATCCGGGAGATATCTTCTCTTCTTTTGGATATACACGGACAGCATGAGCATCAGTCTCTGTTATATCAGGATCAGCAGTTAATAATTTTGGACGCCTACGGAAAAGAAGAGATCCGGGAGAAAAAACAGGAAGTCCGGGAGCGTTTTCAGATCTGGAGTCAGAAAAAGAAGGAACTGACTTCCTATCAGCTGGATGAGGAAACCAGAAAACGGGAGATTTCTTTCCTGGAATTTGAACTTCAGGAGATAGAGGAAGCCGGGCTTCGTCCGGGCGAGGACGAAGAACTGGAAAAACAGTATAAAAAAATGTCATCGGGCAGAAATATTCTGGAAGCCATGGCAGCCGTCAAAGGGTATACGGGAAATGATAACGGTGCACAGGATCTGGTGGGCCGGGCGGTACAGGAGACAAACCGGATGCTGGGAGTGGATGAATCTCTGCAACAGATTGCCAGTCTGTTACAAGATGTGGAAAGTCTGCTGTCAGATGTGAACCGGGAAGTCAGTGATTATGCGGAAAGCATGACATTTTCTGAAGAAGAATTCTATGAGACAGAGCAGAGACTGAATCTGCTTAACCGCATGAAGGCAAAATACGGTTCTACGGTAGAAGAGATTCTGACATGTCAGGAAGAAAAACAAAAAGATCTGGACCGACTGTATCATTTTGAACAGTATAAAGAAAAACTGGAAAAAGAGATGCAGAAGGCGGAGACAGAACTGGCATCTGTCTGTGAAGAACTGTCCGAACTGCGTAAAGTTTATGGGAAACAGCTGGAAGACCGGATTATTCAGGGCTTGCAGGATCTGAATTTCCTGGATGTGAAATTTGAGATTGATTTCGAAACGACAGAGCATTACACGGCAAACGGAAATGACAAAATCTGTTTTACTATTTCCACGAATCCCGGAGAACCGCTGCGACCGCTGGCGAAAGTGGTATCCGGCGGTGAGCTTTCCCGTATTATGCTGGCAATCAAGACGATTCTTGCGGATAAGGATGAGACGGAGACATTGATCTTCGATGAGATCGATACCGGTATCAGCGGAAGAACGGCGCAGAAAGTGTCGGAGAAGATGGCAGTGATCGGAAGAAATCATCAGGTGATCTGTATTACCCATCTTCCGCAGATTGCAGCGATGGCAGATGAGCATTTTGAGATTGCGAAAAAGACAGACCATCAGATAACAAGAACACAGATCCGTCTGTTGAATGAGGAAGATTCAGCGTTAGAGATCGCAAGGATTCTTGGTGGTGCGCAGATTACGGAACACACGATGGAAAGTGCAAAAGAGATGAAAGAACTGGCACGAAAGAAAAAGGAAGAGATATAAGAAAAAGAAGAAACAAAAGAAACAAAAGGCAGGTGGAATACCATGGAGGGATCCTTAAAAGAAACACCATATGAAAAGCGGATCCAGCGACTGATGATCAATATGGGTTTTATATTAATATTACCGACAATATTGTCCGGGAAGTGAAAAACCCGGAAAAAGCCTGCTGGGAGGATGAGACAGGACGTCCGGGCGGCGTGACGTACTGGCTGCAAAAACAGATTTATCCCTATATTCTGGATGATGAGGAAGAAAAGAAATTTCGCAGAACATTTTTGAAAGAGGAACTATTGCGTATTTTCCAGACGGGGCAGAGGCACATACAACTTGGATATCGTTTTCGAAAAGGAAAATACATTACCTGTTATACCGTTAATATAGAGATGTTCGAACATCCGGTGGATCACACTGTTGAATGTTGCGCAATCTGGCGAAATGATACGATTCCTTATATTAATCGTGTAATGACTCATATGTTGCTCAGGGATAAATACCGGATGATCGCTGTATTGGATATTCAGGAAAATACAGTATTTGTCCGAAAACATACGTTTGAGAACACGGAAATTCCATGTGACAGTCCGCTGGAGTATGAAGGATTCATTCGTGAACTCAGTAAAAAATGTATACAGGAAAAGAGCAGAGAATGGTTTCGAACCTCTGCCAGTCTGAATACTATGGAAGAAAATCTGCAGGTGGCAGGGACATATTCTTTTACAGTGTACAATGCTGACTGCGGAGCGGAACGATATACCTACCAGTGGCTGGATAAAGAATATCGGGAAGTGCTGATCGCAGTGGAAGACCGGACAGTGGAAATGGAAAAAGATCCACTTACCGATTATCTGAACCGTGACGGATTTGTCAGAAAGACAGAAAATATTTTAAAAAAGAATGCAGACCGGTATCAATTTGCGATTATTTATTTTAATATCCGCAAGTTTTCCGGCCTGAATGATGTCTATGGATACGAAAACGGTGATAGAATCATCCGCTCTTATATGGACCGGATCCAGAACAGTACGCTCCGTCCACTGGCACTGGGGCGTGTGGCTGCAGATCGTTTTCAGGCACTTGTTGATGCAAAAAATCTGGAACCTGCGGCACTGGGAAAACTTCTGCAGTATCAGGTGAAAATCGGGGAAGAACAGGTGGAAATATACGGACGCTGTGGTATTTACTATATTCCCAAGCAATGCAAGCTGGATGTTTCTCAGATGTGCGATCTGGCCAAAATGGCCAAAAATAAAATTTCCAATCAATATGTGCAGCCATATGCGATCTATCAGGAAGATATGAGGACAGAATACGAACAGAAGAACCTGGCACTTCTGAATCTGGAAAAGGCATTGGAACAGGAAGAGTTTGTGGTATGTTATCAACCGGTAGTGGAGGGGAAAACAGGACAGATCGTATCGGCAGAAGCACTGGTTCGTTGGAACAGTTCAGGTGAAGAACCGATGATCCCGTCCGTTTTTGTGCCGGAACTGGAAGACAGTGGTTATATTACAAAACTGGACACCTATATAGACCAGACGGTCCGCAGGTTTCAGGAAGAACGCTATCACAAAGGGAAACGAATGATTCCGGTAGCGGTCAATCTTTCCCGTATGGATCTGATGAACAGCCGGTTGATGGAGCGGATCTGTACAGAGCTTCAGGAAACAAAAGTACCAAAACAATATTTCCGTTATGAAATTATAGAATCCGCATACACAATTATCAGCAAAGAGGGAGAAGAATTTCTGAAACGTCTGAGAAAAGAGGGCGTTCAGATTTTTCTGGATGATTTTGGAACCGGAATTTCTACATTTGAGACTGTACGGGATTACACCTTCGATGCATTGAAAATGGATATGGGGTTTGTTAAAAAAATCGGAAAGGATCCAAAGAGAGATGCAATTGTAATATCAATTATCGATATGGCACATCGAATGGGAATGAAGGTTGTAGCAGAGGGAATTGAAAATAAACAGCAAAGTGAGTTCTTATGTAACCACGGCTGTGATTATCTGCAGGGATACTATTATTATAAACCAATGTCTGCAGAAGAATTCTCAAAGCTGCTGGATAAATAATGAAAAACAACAAAAAACTGCAAGTGTGAAATAAATGGTTTGTCACATACTAACGGAGAAGACAAAACGAAAGGATGTGGCGGAAACTTGCAGGAAAAACAGAAAAAATATCGAAAATTTTTGTGGTACGCTCTGGTGGGGACGCTGCTGAGCCTGTTTATATTAATATATGGAACTATGAAGGATCACATACCGGATGAAATATTTGTCTACGCAGACGAAGAGACGGACTGGGAAACATTTTTTCAGGAACCATTGATTTCTTACGATGAAACGGTGGAAGTTTCACAAAATGGAAGTTATCAGATTCGCTGCAAATGGCTGGGAGTGCTGCCGCTGAAAACCATTAAGGTTCATACGGTGGAAAAGCAGGAAGTGCTGG
>OHVT01000914.1_pt1 | contig 11972 bp, 10 predicted proteins | sample 1579441 | NCBI WGS metagenome assembly OHVT01 (sample SAMEA3882542, study PRJEB24775) | human gut metagenome | biome: human-associated habitat; feature: intestine environment; material: feces | place: Netherlands | collected 2009/2010
GAACTCCACGATGGCAGGGGTCTTTTTGTTGGTCTGCCAGATCTCGGCCAGCTTGTCCAGCCGCTTGTCCGGCACGGCCACGATGCCGCTGTTTGGCTCAATGGTGCAGAAGGGGTAGTTGGCGGCTTCCGCGTTCTTGGTGGAGGTGATGGCGTTGAACAGAGTGGACTTGCCGACGTTCGGCAGGCCGACGATACCTAACTTCATATAAAATACGCTCCTTACACGTTTTTTGGGCATAACAATACATCTATCATTATACGCAAAGCACCGGGGGAGCGCAAGCGTTTTGGCAAGATTGGCCCATTGGAGCAGACAAAAAGCCCGCCGGGGAGCAAGGCATCCCCCGACGGGCCGGGACAGGTGAAAATTACAGCAGCTTTGCGCGCAGGTCGGCGATCATGGCGTCGTACTCGGCGTCGGTCAGCAGCACCTTGGGCAGGCTGTCGCTGAAGGGCTGGCCCCAGCTCACGCCGCCCTTGTACTTGGGCACGATGTGCACATGCACATGGGGCATGCCGTCGCCGTAGGTGGCGTAGTTGATCTTGTCCGGGTGGTACAGCTCGTCCAGGACCTTGGCCACCTTGGCCACGTCGGCAAAGTAACCGGCGTTCTCCTCCGGGGTCAGCTGGAAGTACTCGGTCTTGTGGCCCTTGAAGGCCACCACGCAGCGGCCCTTGTTCTTCTGGTCGCGGAACAGGTATACGATGCTGTAGGGCAGCTCGCAGACGTCCAGCATCAGAGCCTTGCGCTTTTCGTTGTCTTTTTCACAGTAAAAACATTCAGCCATGGGGAATACCTCTCTTCTCTCAAAACATAAAGCGGTGCGGCACCGCTTGCGATGCAGGAATGAAGTCCCGGCTTGTAGTACAAACCCGGTACGGTTTCAGTATACATCCCGCCCGGTAAAATGCAAGGAACTTTTCCCGCCCGGCGGCAATTTTGGCGGCCTGTACAAACCGGATGACGCTGTTTTGTGCGGTTTTTCGGCTCGAAGGGGCAAAAACGCGCCGCTGATGCCTCGTCGACAGGAGCGGACCTGACCCGGCGAAATGCATCCATCGACCGACGTGTGATGTCAGACCGAAATGCGGCCGCCGGGCCGGGCACATCCGGATGGGCAGAAGAACAGAGTTTGTGAAAAAATCATACAAAACCTTCTTTATTTTGTCATAACTCTCCAGTATAATAAAAGATGGAGAGCCTTTTTGACACACGGCCTGCCGCAAGCGCGGCGGCCATTGGATAGACCAGACGGGAGGAAACCTTTATGGCAAACGAAAAGATCCTTGTGGTGGATGATGACGCCAACATCTGTGAGCTGCTGCGCCTGTACTTGACCAAGGAGGGCTATCAGGTCACCACGGCCGGCGACGGCGAGGAGGGCCTGGAAAAGTTCAACCAGATCAAGCCCGACATGGTGCTGCTGGATGTGATGATGCCCCGGATGGACGGCCTGGAAGTGTGCCGCCGCATCCGCAAGGCGGGCAATACCCCGGTGATGATGCTCACCGCCAAGGGCGAGACCTTTGACAAGGTGCTGGGCCTGGAGCTGGGCGCCGACGATTACATGGTCAAGCCCTTTGACGCCAAGGAAGTGGTGGCCCGCATCAAGGCGGTGCTGCGCCGCTGCCAGACCACCACGGCTGCTGCCGAGAGCACCGAGGGCGTGATCGAATTCGACAACCTGCGTCTGGACATGAACAGCTATGAGCTGCGGGTCAAGGGCAAGGTGGTGGAGGCTCCCCCCAAGGAGCTGGAACTGCTGAACTGTCTGGCCTCCCATCCGAACCGCGTCTACACCCGTGACCAGCTGCTGGACGAGGTGTGGGGCTTTGAGTATTACGGCGACAGCCGCACCATTGATGTGCATGTCAAGCGCCTGCGCGAGAAGCTGGCCGGTGCTTCCGACAAATGGGAGCTGAAGACCGTATGGGGCGTGGGCTATAAGTTCGAGGTGCGTCAGTAATGCGCAAAAGTATCTCGGTGGCGTTCTTCTCGCTGGTGTCCACCCTGATGGTGCTGGGCATCGTGCTAATGGGCGCTTCGGAGTGGGTGTTGTTCAAGAACTACTTTGCCAAGGATCGCTACGAAACACTGGATCAGGTGGTGGGTGTCACCCAGCGCACGGCCCAGTATCTGGTCCAGCAGGCGGAGCTGCCGGAAGGCGATGAGCTGGACGCACTGAGCACCAAGCTGGAGATCATCGGCGAGAGCGCAGAGGCCTATCTGTTCTTTACCGACAACGACGGCCGGGTGATGATCGCCTCCAGCCCGGACAAGCTGGAGAGCCTGACCGTGCCGGAAGAAATGATGGAGAAGATCGACGCTTCCGATGCGGACTACTACCATGTGTTCGGCACGCTGGGCGGCATGCTGGACGGGAAAAGCTACATCACGGTCAGCGAAATGCGCAATGAGAACGGCCAGCCCAGCGGCTACCTGTTCCTGTGCTCTTCCGGCGAGCAGCTGACCCAGTTCAAGCAGCAGTTCTGGTCCAACTTCCTGCTGTCGGCCTGCGTGATGCTGCTGTGCGCCAGCATCCTGACCAAGCTGTTGATGCGCAAACTCACCGACCCGCTGCAGAAGGTGACCGACGCGGCCCAGCGCTTTGGCGGCGGCGACCTGTCCGTGCGTGTGGAAGGCGTGGAAGGCGAAGGGGAAGTGGCCGACCTGGCCCGCACCTTCAACCGCATGGCCGACAACATCCAGACCAACGACAACTCCCGGGGCCAGTTCATGGGCAACATCGCCCACGAGCTGCGCACCCCCATGACCACCATCAAGGGCTTTGTGGACGGCATTCTGGACGGCACCATCCCGCCGGATATGCAGAACCACTACCTGCAGCTGGTCAGTGAGGAAACGGGCCGTCTGGCACGGCTCATCCAGAACATGCTGGATCTTTCCAAGCTGGAAAGCGGCGAATATCAGGTGAATGCCCGGATGTTCAACATCTGGGAGACGATCACCGGCGTGGCGCTCTCGGCAGAGCAGCGCATCAACGACGGCATGATCGACATCGACGGCCTGACCATGGACGAAAAGGTGCTGGTCTACGCCGACCCCGACCTGATCCATCAGGTGGTGTATAACCTGCTGGACAACGCCATCAAGTTTACGCCTGCGGGCGGCACCATCCGCTTCGGGGTGGAAAAGCTTGGCCCGGAAGCCGAGATCTCCATCTGGAACTCCGGTCAGGGCATCAGCCCGGAAGCGCTGCCCTACGTGTTCCAGCGGTTCTACAAGGAGGACCGCTCCCGCGGCCTGCACGCCCGCGGCGCGGGCCTGGGCCTGAACATCTGCAAGGTGCTGGTCAACCTGTCCGGCGGACAGATCCGGGTGGAGAGCCAGCAGGGCGAGTGGTGCCGGTTCGTGTTCACCCTGCCCACGGTGGCCCCGAACCCCGGCGGCATGAAGCGTCTGCCGGACGAAGCCGGCGGTGAACCCACCGTGGAAGACCCTGCAAGCATGAAGCCCGTAGAATGAACTTCCAGCCAGGCTGCCCCGGACCCGGGGCGGTCTGGCTGTTTTGGCGTGGGGAAACTTTGCCGCCGATGAAACTCCCCCAGTCATCTCGCTGCGCTCAATGCCAGCCCCCTCTGGGATGGGGCCCTTGGCATGGCGGTAAAGCTTCCGGTTAAAGTGCAAATCTTCCGGGCGTGCCAGAGGCTCCCTCTCCGAGGAAGCTGGCAAAGCCGTCAGGCTTTGACTGAGGGAGTTTACTTCGCAAATGGACAGATCTTTCCAAATACGTCATTTCCGTGAAAAAGCCATTGGCGGGTTTGATTTTTTGCTCGTTTTCATGTAAACTAAAAGATAACCATGCCCATGCTGTTTTTGCGGTTTGAAACCGCTAGTACAATGGGACAAATGGGAATAAGAATTTATAAAATAACGGAGCGTAAAGATAGAATATGGCAATCGTAAGTCCTTCGATCCTTTCCGCTGATTTTGGCAAACTGGGTGCAGACTGCCGCATGGTGCTGGATGCCGGTGCACAGATGCTGCATTACGACGTGATGGACGGCCACTTTGTGCCCAACATCAGCTTTGGCGTGCCGGTGCTCAAGAGCCTGCACAAAAATCTGCCGGATGCCTTTTATGATGTGCACCTGATGATCAGCCATCCGCTGCAGTATGCGGAAGCCTTCATCAAAGCCGGTGCCACTCTGTACAACTTCCACCTTGAGTGCGAGGACGATATCCAGGCCACCATCGATGCCGTCCGGGCGCTGGGCTGCAAGGTGGGGCTGACCATCAAGCCCGGCACCGAGCCGCAGGCGCTGGCACCGTATCTTGACCAGCTGGATCTTGTGCTGGTGATGAGCGTGGAGCCCGGCTTCGGCGGGCAGAAGTTCATGCCCTCGGCGCTGGACAAGCTGCGCTGGCTCAAGGCAGAGCGCGAAGCGCGCGGCGCACACTATCTGCTGGAAGTGGACGGCGGCGTGGACAATGCCACCGCGCCCCAGTGCGTGGAAGCGGGCGCTGATATTCTGGTGGCGGGCAGTGCAGTGTTCGGCGCGGCAGACCCTGCTGCAGCCGTGCAGCACCTCGCCAGCCTTTGAAAGGATAACCATTTATGGATGAATCTTTGATCCGGGAGCAGGAGGCACAGCTCCAGAAGACCGGCCGCTACTATAAGCATATCTGCTTTATGGCGGTGCCGGTGCTGTGCATGGCCTGTTTTCTGTACGGTGTGCGCCCGCTGCTGCTGTGCGGCATTGCGGTGCTTACCGGCAACCTGTGCGACCGTCTCGTTTCGCTGCTGCGCCGCCGCGTGTATCAGGGCAGTGACTTTTCCAACGAGAGCTTTGCGCTCGTCATTGCCCTGCTGATGCCGGTGACGGTGGATATCTATGTTCTGATCGCCGCAGTGCTTGCCGGTGTGCTGATCGGCAAGGAGATCTTTGGCGGCTACGGCAGCTACCCCTTCAACCCGGCTGCTGTGGGCTATGTGGTGGCGGCAGTGTCATGGCCGGAACAGGTGTTCCGCTATCCGCAGCCCTATACGAACATCCCTTTGTGGGACGCTTCCATGGTGCCGGTCTCCAGCGCCATTGAGGACACCCTGCGCAGCGGCGGCATGCTGAACATCGGCTCGCTGGCGCTGGGTCTGGGCGAATATGCTGCTCCCATGGGCACCGGCGCTGCGCTGGTGATCCTTGCCTGCGGCCTGTTTTTGTGGACCCAGAAGGATGCCCACATGTCTGCATCGATCAGCTTTCTTGTGACCTGTGCGGTTATTGCGTTCTTCTTCCCGCGGCAGGCGGGCCTTGCCGACAGTGCCGTGCTGTCAAATATCCTGCCCCGCCTGCAGTGTGTGCGGGATGAGCTGCTGACTGGCGCGATCCTGTTCAGCGCGGTGTTCCTGATCAACGAGCCTTACACCTGCGTGCACCACCGCATGGGCCGTGTGCTGTACGGCGTGCTGGTGGGTGTTGTGAGCATGGGCTTCCGCTACTATGGCGTGTACGAGACCGGTGTGTGCTTTGCACTGCTGGCGGTCAACAGTGTGTCGGCATGGATCGACCGCACCGAGGCAAAGCTGTATCACCTGACCCATCTGCAGGCAGATGCCGGAAAGGAGGCAGCACAATGAGACGCGCAACGGCTGAACTGATCGTAAAAGATCCCAACAAGTTTGCCCACCACGACCGTGTGTTCCTGAATAACCCGGTGGTCATGCAGGGCATGGGCCTTGCCCCGCTGGTGGTGCTTGCCACCAGCGGCCAGAATGCGGTGATGCTGGCGGTGGCGGTGGCGCTGCTGCTGGTGCCCTCCCGCGTGCTGGCCTGCCTGCTGAGCCGCCTTGTGCCCCTGCACGACGAGGACCCCGCTCCGGAAACGCTGCAGAAAAAGCTGCTGCCCCGTGCACTGGTGTACGGCTTCAGCACGGCGGTGGTGTATCTGGCGGTGTATCCCATCCTGAATATGCTGTTCAGCACCAGCCTGCTGAGCCTTGGCATCTACCTGCCCCTGCTCACGGTGGAGCCGCTGCTGACCTACCGCTTTGGCCGCGTGCAGGAGACGGTGCGCAAGGCTGTCTCCAAGGGCCTGCGCATCACGGTGGGCTATGCTTTGCTGCTGGTGCTGCTGGGCTGCGTCCGTGAATGGCTGGCCGCAGGCACCATGTTCGGTGTGGTTGTCAGCCGCCCGGTGCTGCCCATGGCAAGCATGCCGGCAGGCGGCTTTATCGTGCTGGGCGTGCTGTGCGCCGTATGGCGTGCACTGGCCCAAAAGCGCAAGGCATATCTCACCAAAGAGGCACGCAACCTTGTGGATGTGCATTCCCAGAAGGAGGCGGACCGCGAACAATGAGAGATGTTGTAACAACAAGCGCAGTGTTCTTCAGCTATGCACTGCTGGCGGTGTTCGCGCAGAACGCCGTCTTTACCCGTGCACTGGGCGTTTCGCGTCTGGTGCAGCTGGTGGGCGATGACCGCACCAGCAGCTGGCTGTTCGGTATGCAGCTGTGCATCACGCAGGTGCTGGTAACGCCCTTTGCGTGGTATGCCGGCAGCCGGATCGCGCCGCTGGCAAACCGTGCCCAGCTGCGCCCGCTGGTGTATGTTGCCAGCATTGCCGTGGTGTGCGTTCTGGAGCACGCCGTGCTGTGGCTGGCGAAGGGCCTGCCGCACCGCAGCGCATTGCTGCGCATCGTGCCGCTGGCGGGCCTGAACAGCTGTGTGCTGGGCACTGTACTGGTGGAGCGCACCCAGAGCTTTACGCTGGGGCAGAGCCTTGGCTTTGGCCTTGGCAGCGGCCTTGGCTATGTGCTGGCGGTGCTGCTGGTAACGGAAGCCCGCCATCGCCTGCGCAGCAAGGCCATCCCGGAAGCATTCCGCGGCCTGCCCATCACGCTGGTGTATATCGGCGTGCTGGCACTGGCAATCTATGGTTTCACCGGACATTCTGTGATCCTGTAACATTGGCAGGGAGGAGAATCGACAATGGCAAAGTATAAACGTCAGAAGGTCAAGCGCTACCGCCGCAGCTTCTACAGCCGCGGTACACGCATCAAAAAAGGCATCGGCATCGTGGTGCTGGTGCTGGCGGTGCTGGGCGCAGCCTGGCTGGCAGCACCCCACGTGCTGGACTGGGCTACCCACACCTGGTATACTGTGGTGAAGAACCGTGATCTGGAAGCTGAATCGGCATCCCGCGCAGCCGCCTCGTCCGAAGCAGCTGCATCCTCGGCGGTACAGGAAGCGGCTTCGTCCCAGCCGGAGCCGGAACAGCCCAAGGAGCTGGACGGCAAGGCCATTACCGGCGGCAGCTGGGCCGCAGTGGATGTGAGCACCCTTGCCGATGATGCGGCCATCCGTGCAGCGGCGCAGCAGCTCAAGGCGCAGGGAGCGGATTACGGCCTTGTGACCCTGAAAACACCGGATGGCAGCATCTGCTACGCTTCGCAGGTGCCGGCTGCCGCCCAGAGCATTGCCGAAACCACCGTGGACCCGGCCCGCATCGCGGCCATCTTCCGGGAGGAGGGCGTGATCCCTGTGGCCCAGCTTGCAGCCTTCAAGGACCCCATCTCCTCCCGCACCGACCGCAGCATGGCCATCCACTACGGCGACGGCCTGTGGCTGGATGCCCAGAAGGGCGGCAATGCATGGCTGAATCCCTACTCCGCTGCGGCAGTGGAATATGTAGGCGATCTGGTAGCCGAGGTGCAGGGCATGGGCTTTGAGCAGGTAGTCCTGACCAATGTCCAGTTCCCGAAGCTCAGCCGCAAACAGGACTACGGCGAGACCAGCGGCGTTTCCCGCGCGGATCAGCTCAAGGCGGATATCGCCGCCCTGCAGAGCCGCTTTGCGGGCAGCATGACCCTGTGGTTCAGCTACACGCTGGATCAGTGCAATACCAACAGCGTGTCGCTGGATGTGCCCGCTGTGACGCTGGGCATGGACAACCTGCTGGTGACGGCAGACAAGGCGATGGACGCCGACAGCCGCACCGCACTGGAGCAGTCTGCCGCCGGACAGGGCGTGCAGCATCTGGTGCTGCACAGCGCCGACATTTTCCAGTAACGTCTCTGGTTTTATAAGAGGGAGGAATCTGCTATGAATACCAAATCCTGCTTTGCACCGGCCCACATCCTTCTGCCTTCGGAGCAGATCCCACTGGAAAAGTGGGGCTGCATTGCCTGCGATCAGTTCACCAGTGACCGGGATTACTGGCAGAAAGCCGAGGCTGCCGCGGCAGGCAGCCCAAGCACCCTGAACATGATCCTGCCGGAGGTCTATCTGGAAGACGGCGATGCCGATGCACGCATTGAGAAGATCCATGCCACCATGGATGACTATGCCCGAAACGTGCTGACCCGCGCGGTGGACGGCTTTGTTTACGTGGAGCGCACCGAGCAGAGCGGCAAGGTGCGGCAGGGCCTTGTGGGCATGGTGGATCTGGAAGCCTACAGCTACCGCCGGGGCGAGAAATGCACGGTGCGCCCCAGCGAGAGCACCGTGGAAAGCCGCATCCCGCCCCGCATGAAGGTGCGCACCGGTGCCGCGCTGGAAACGCCCCACATCATGATGCTGGCGGATGACCCGGACTGCACCCTCATCGAGCCCATTGCCGCCCACAAGGACAGCCTGCCCAAGGTATACGAGGGCGAGCTGATGCTGAACGGCGGCCACATTGCGGGCTGGGCTGTGGAAGACCCTGCCCTCATTGCGCAGATCGAAGATGCGCTGGCTGTGCTGGGCAGTCAGGAAGAATTCGACAAAAAGTATCCGGATGCCACCCGCCGCGACCCGCTGACGCTGGCCGTGGGCGACGGCAACCACTCGCTGGCCACTGCAAAGGCCTGCTGGGAGGAGCTGAAAAAGACACTCACACCGGAGCAGGCAGCAAACGATCCGGCCCGCTGGTGTCTGGCCGAGGTGTGCAATGTGCACTCGCCCGCCATCGAGATCGAGCCCATCCACCGGGTGCTGTTCAATGTGGACTGCGCAGCGGTGCTGCTGAGCCTGATCACCTGGAGCGATTCCAATATGGCCGGCTGCAGCTTTGGCGGCAGCAAGCAGCAGCCCTTCACGCTGGCCGGGCCGCACATGTCCAACGTGCTCAGCTTTGAGGACCCGACCGCACCGCTGACCGTGGGCACCATTGACGAATTTATCGAATACTATCTTGAGCACCACAAGGAAGCCCGCGTGGACTATGTGCACGACGAGCCTGCTGTGCGCGCCCTGTGCAAAAAAGGTGCTGTGGCATTCCTGATGCCGCCGTTTGCCAAGAGTGACCTGTTCAAAGGCGTTGTGATGGGCGGCGTGCTGCCGCGCAAGACCTTCAGCATGGGCCACGCAGAAGAAAAGCGGTACTATGTGGAGTGCCGGAAAATTACGGAATAATTATTGGAGAACCATGACATTTAAAGAATTGAATCTGTCCGCCCCGCTTCTGCGCGCTGTGCAGGAGGCAGGCTATGAGACCCCGTCGCCCATTCAGGCGGCGGCGATCCCGCCGGTGCTGTCCGGCCGGGATCTGATGGGCTGCGCCCAGACCGGTACCGGCAAGACGGCTGCTTTTGCGCTGCCCATGCTGGACCGGCTCACGGCCAATGCGCCCCGCAGAAAGGGTGCCATCCGCGCCCTGGTCCTGACCCCTACCCGTGAGCTTGCTTTGCAGATCGGCGAAAGCTTTGATGCCTACGGAAAGTATCTCAAGCTGCGCAGCACCGTCATTTTTGGCGGCGTGGGCCAGGCACCGCAGGTGGAAGCGCTGAAAAAAGGCGTGGACATCCTGATCGCCTGCCCGGGACGGCTCAACGACCTGATCGGTCAGGGATTTATCGATCTCTCGAACCTTGAGATCTTTGTGCTGGACGAAGCCGACCGGATGCTGGATATGGGCTTTGTGCACGATGTGAAGAAGGTGATCGCAAAGCTGCCCGGGGAGCGTCAGAACCTGATGTTCAGCGCCACCATGCCCGCCGAGATCGAGCAGCTGGCAGCCGGCATCCTGCGGGACCCGGCCTTTGTCAAGGTGGACCCGGTGTCCAGCACCGTGGACCGCATCCAGCAGAGCCTGTACCATGTGGAGAAGGGAAACAAGAAATTCCTGCTGCCCTGGCTCATCCAGAACCTGCAGCCCCCGGTGGTCAACGCGCTGGTGTTCAGCCGCACCAAGCACGGGGCCGACAAGATCGCAAGAGACCTCACCAAACAGGGCATCCCGGCGGCGGCCATCCACGGCAACAAGAGCCAGACCGCCCGCGTGACCGCACTGGAGGACTTCAAGGCCGGTAAGACCAGGGTACTGGTGGCCACCGACATCGCCGCCCGCGGCATCGACATCAGCGAGCTGTCCCATGTGTTCAACTACGACCTGCCCGAGGTGCCGGAGACCTATGTGCACCGCATCGGGCGCACCGCCCGCGCCGGTGCGGACGGCACCGCCGTCAGCTTCTGCGCCCCGGAGGAGCAGGAGTATCTGGCCGGCATCGAAAAGCTGAACCGCCGGAAGATCCCGGTGGTGTCCGGCCACCCGTGGGACGGCGTGCCCGCCCCGGTGCGCCCGGAGCCGCCCGTGCGCGGCAAAAAGCCCAAAGCTGCCCCCGAACAGGCCGGGAAGCAGCCGGAACAGCAGGCAAAGCCCGCGAAGGCGGCCGCCCCTGCAAAGCCTGAAAAAAAGGCTGCCGCCGTGCCCAAAGCGCAGGCAAAGCAGCCCGTAAAACTGGAAAAAGAGGAACGAACCATGGATGATCCCAAGCGTACTTCCGGCGGGCGCAGCAATGACCGCCGTTCCAACAATAACAACAACAGCCGCCCCCGCCGGGAGCAGAACGCCCCGGCCCGCGGCAGCAATGCCCAGCTCAAATTTGACCCGCACTTTGTGAGCGCCCCGGAGGCAACGCCGCTGCGCTCGGCCAGAAAGGCCCCGGCTGCTCCCGCTGCCCCGGCCATCAAGACCGCGCAGGGCGCTCAGGCCGTGCAGGGCCAGAATGCCCCGAACGGCGACCGCCGCAATGCAGGCCGCCGCAGCGACCGGAACACCCCGAATGACCGCAATGCCCGCCCGGCTGCAGCCGGTGGTGCAGGCCGTGCCCCGCGCAGTGAGCGCACCGGCAGCCCCCGCAGTGCCGCCGGCGGCGCAGGCCGCGCCCCCAAGGCCGACACCGGCCGCCGCAGCCGTCAGCCCGCTGCAAAGGACGAGGACCCGGGCCTTGTGCTCATCAGCCGCCGCCCGCCGCAGCAGAAGTTCACGAACTTTGAGGAGTACATGAACGCCCACGGCGGTGCCACCGCCCCCATTGAGGACCACAGCGACGAGGTATGAGCCTGAACGAATTTGCCCCCTGGCAGTGCCCCCTGTGCGGCGCGCCGCTTGCCGGGGATGTGTTCCTGAAATGTGCCCGGAACCACAGCTTTGACCGTGCAAAAGAGGGCTACTGGCATCTGCTGCCGGTGCAGAGCATGCGCACCAAAGCCCCCGGAGACAGCAAAGAGATGGTGGCGGCTCGCCGCGCTTTCCTGAACGCCGGATATTACGGTATCTTCGGGCAGGCGGCGGGGGAGCTATGCCTGGAATACGGCCAGCCTGCCGCCCCGGGTGCCGCACTGCATCTGCTGGATGCGGGCTGCGGCGAGGGCTGGTATGACCGCTGCATCGCCCGGCAGTTCGGGGAGGCGGGCCGTCCGCTGGAATTGGCAGGCTTCGACATCGCAAAGCCAGCCGTACGTCTGGCTGCGAAGGCCCTGCCCTCGGCCCGGTACGCCGTGGCGTCCAGTTTCCATCAGCCGGTGCGCACAGGCTGGGCAGATGTGCTGCTCAACTGCTTCTCGCCCTTCGCGCAGGAGGAGTTTCTCCGCGTCCTGCGTCCCGGTGGACGGCTCATCTACGCCGTGCCGGGTGCAGAGCATCTTTTCCAGATGAAGGCCGTCCTCTACGAAAAGCCTTACAAGAACCCGGTGCAGGAAGTGGCGTATCCGGGCTTTGAAGCCATCGGAGAGCGGGAAGTCTCT
>OHVT01000915.1_pt1 | contig 11967 bp, 9 predicted proteins | sample 1579441 | NCBI WGS metagenome assembly OHVT01 (sample SAMEA3882542, study PRJEB24775) | human gut metagenome | biome: human-associated habitat; feature: intestine environment; material: feces | place: Netherlands | collected 2009/2010
TTTTAATAATACCAAATATCAGCCATTAGGACAGAACAGAGAACTGGAAACAAACAATACTATTGGAGTCACGATTGCAATTTCGGAGATTGTTGTTCTGGATGGCGAATTATTCAACAATGTTGTTAGTGCGGTAAATAAAGGAGAAAGCCCGGTTATGACTTTAGATGGAGTTATTGAAGGGCGTAATGGCTCCCAGGAACGCATTACATATCGTGAATGTATCTTTAGCGGTGACCAGGATCTGCAGAATGTAAGTACAGGAGATACATTATCAAGATCTTATAATCTGCACTGCAACGGGGAAGTAGAACCCCGTTCATCACTGACAATTTGATATCTGATCAACACAAGGGTGGCTAAAACTGGCCGCCCTTATTTTATAAACGGAGGAAAATAATACATGGCAAGAACTGCAAATATCGAAAATGAAGAACTGAAAACAACTGAAATTGATATGACAGAAGCTGAGGCAGATGAAGCATTAAAAGCTGATATGGCGGCAAATGAAGTGGATTATCTGGCGGGTCTTTTGAATGCAGCAGAAGATGCAGAAGACGAAACAAAAAAGATCGAGATTGTCCGTAATGGAAAGACTTACTTTGCTTTTTCAATTCATTCGCTTCCGGATGATACTCTGTATGAAATCCGTAAAAAGTACACCAAGTATGTAAAGAATAAGAGAACTGGCACAAAGGTAGCTGAAGGAGTAGACAATGCGAAACTCCGCAGTTCTATGATTTACAATGCGACAGTTGCTGAAGACCAGGAAAAATTATGGGACAACAAGCAGGTACATAAAGCATTAAGCCAGAGAGGAAAACATATTATTAATGCTTTAGATGTTATCAATGCAGTATTACTCCCCGGTGAGAAAGAAAACATACTTTCTGTACTTGATGAACTCTCCGGATATGATTCAGAAGAAGCTAAGGTTGAAACAGCAAAAAACTTATAAGGTCCGGCTACAAATCAGCCCTGTTGCACTGGATATTCCAGAGGCAGGGCATAAGGCCGGATGAGGTAATGGCCTTGCCCGTAGGGGTCAGAGCCTTTCTTTTTGCCTCTACAGAGGTATGGATTGAAGAAAATATCAAGAAAAATGAAAAGAGGTGAGATGCTTGGCAGAAACGATAAGGATAGAGATTCCTGTTAATGTAGTCGATAATACCGGTTCCGGAACGTCGAGTGTGACCAGGAATCTCACTGCGATGGAAAGGGCGTTTGAGAGGGCAGACAGGGCGGCACAACGATTCCAGCGTAGATCAGGCGTAGCTGCTGAGATAGAAATTGGAGCAGACGACAATGCAACCCCGGTTCTTTCTGCTGTTGAAAATGCTACGGAGCAGATAGACGGAGAGACGGCACAAGTTGAAGTTGCGGCAGATGATTCGGCTACGCAGACAGTCAGCGCCGCTTCTGATGCTGTAGAAAATTTTGACGGACAATCTGGAGATGCAGAAATAGGAGCAGACGATAGCGCCACCCCGGTAGTATCCGCCGCTTCTGATGCGGTGGAAAACTTCGACGGAATGAGTGGGGATGCCGAGATTGGAGCATCTGATGAAGCTACGCCGGTTATCCGGGCTGCTCAGGATGCAGCAGAATCATGGGGAGGAAGCGTGTTTAATGCTACTATCGGTGTCATAGATGCGGCGACCGCCCCAATATCCAAACTTGCGAGTATAGCAAAGAATCCGGTTGTGCAGGGAGCATCATTGATCGGTGCCAGCTTTGGTGTGGCAGAATCGGTTAACTCCTTCCAAGACTTTGAAAGCATGATGTCACAAGTCAAGGCTATCTCTGGTGCAACAGGGCAGGCATTCGATGATCTGACTGCAAAAGCACAGGAGATGGGAGCGACCACCAAGTTTACGGCCACAGAGAGCGCAGAGGCGTTTAATTACATGGCTATGGCAGGATGGAAGCCACAGCAAATGATCGATGGTATATCCGGCATTATGAGCCTTGCAGCAGCATCCGGAGAAGACCTTGGAACAACAAGTGATATTGTAACGGATGCACTGACGGCTTTTGGGTTATCAGCAGGGGATTCAGGACATTTTGCTGATGTTTTAGCTCAGGCAAGTGCGAATGCAAACACAAATGTGTCTATGCTTGGAGAATCGTTTAAATATGTGGCTCCTGTTGCAGGAGCGATGAATTACAGTGTTGAAGATACATCTCTTGCGCTTGGTTTAATGGCAAATGCAAGTATTAAAGGTAGCATGGCTGGTACCGCACTTAAAACATCTTTGGCAAATATGGCGGCACCTACAGACAGTATGGCAGAGGCCATGGATAAATACGGAATCAGTCTTACGGATTCTGAGGGAAACATGAAATCCCTTCGAGGAGTAATAGATAATCTTCGAGGAAGCTTGGGTGGACTTTCTGAGACTGAGCAGACGGCAGCAGCTTCAACCATTTTCGGAAAAGAGGCCATGGCCGGCATGTTAGCAATCATCAACGCCAGTGAAGAGGATTACAACAAGCTGAGCACAGCAATTGATAATTCAAAGGATGCGGCTGAGGGAATGGCTGACACGATGTTAGACAATCTTAAAGGCTCCTTTACATTAATGCAGAGCGCTATCGAAGGCACAGAGAACGCCTTCGGAAAACGTTTATCTCCATACCTGAGAGATATTGCAGGCGGAATAGCTGATGCAATGCCGGGGATAACAGACGGAATCAATGCGGTTATGGATGTGGTAGATGATAAGATTGCAGGCGTAAAACGCAAGATCACTGACATGACCAGTTCTGATGAGTGGAAGAACACAGATCTGTTTGGAAAAATAGACATTGCCTGGGATTCGATAATCGCAAAGCCATTCGGGAATTGGGTTTCTGGAGATGGTGCGCAATTAATATCTACTGGGCTTGGAACTTTGTTTTCGAGTGCATCGGCTATCCTTCCGGGTGGTGAAAAAGCAGGACTAACATCTTGGCTAAGTGCAGGGATTCTCGCAAAAGGAGCAGCTACGGTTGCTCAAAAAGGGAAAAGCATAGTGGAAACCCTGTCACCTATCGGAGATGCTATTGGTAACATTACAGAAGCAGCTGGAAATGCAAATGATGTGATGGACTTTGTAGGTAATCTGAGTTCCATGATTCCTGTAGGAGCGAAAGTTGGACTTGCGGCAGCGGGAATTACAGCTGCGATTATAGGAATCAAACTTGCAATCGACAAGTATAACCAGACTCAGCTTGAGAATAGTTTGGAGGAGCATTTTGGGAAGATTAAATTATCTGCAGATGAAGTTAAAGATGCGGCGGCAGGAATACTGAACCAGAAATACCTCACAAACGTGGAACTGGCATTGAATGAAGTACAGAATGCCGATAATCTGCGAGCGGAGGCGCAAAAAGCTTTGGAATCGAACGATGTCCTTGAATTCAAGAGCAGAGTTGGAATCACTTTGACAGCTGATGAACAACAGGAATATACGGATAATATTAATACTTTTGTTGAAAGCAAGATATCTGAACTGGAGAGTCGTACATTTGCGGCTCATATTCACGTTCAAACATACCTCGCAGGTACAGAAGACGGTCAGACATTAGCCCAGAACATCAAGGAATGGGCCAGAGCGGACAATTTGGAATTATCCGATTTATCTAGCCAGCTGTCGCAAAAGGTCTCAGAAGCCCTGAAAGACGGCATCATTGATGTGAATGAAGAAGAAGCTATTAGCGCTTTGCAGGAGAAGATGAACAGCATAACTGCTCGCTGGAAAGAAGCAGAGGCACAGGCTCAGTGGGACTGGATAAACCAGAAATACGGTCATTTAAGTGCAGCTGATCTGGAAAGCGGTTCATTTACAGACTTGATGGATGAAATGCGAAGCCAGCGTGAGACTGCAATGGAAAGCATTAAAGCAGATACGACTCAGTGGTATTCGGAATTGGAGGCAATGAAGGACTATGGAAGAATTACTCCTGAACAGTATGAGAGCTACAAAGAGCAGACTGGATGGTATGTAAGAGGCCAGGAAGGTTCCGAATTGTCGAAGAGTCTTGAGCTTGGAAGCAACACTCTGAATGACACATACGGCGAGAAGATTACCGGAAACATCCAGACGCTTACAGAAACTGCGCAGAACGCCTTGAAAAGTGCAGAGACCAGTTTGCAGAGCGGAAGCTATGGTACGATTGCAAGTACCTTTGATAACATGTTTACGTCTATGGATAATGGAAAAGGCTTCCTGGGAATTGGTGCAGATGCCGATCAGAGAGCACTAAACGAATTGTATCAGTCGATGGCTCCGGATGTTAGTCAGATGGGAAGCCTGATTGACCAGTACAGAGAAGCAGGGCAGGCAGTACCGAAGAGCCTTATGGAAGGATATAAGGAAGCAATCGAAGTCGGTGCGGCGGCAGGTGACGTTGATGCGGCTTGGCAGAATTACGCAAACCAGATTCTTGAATCTGGAAGCGAAGAAATGAAGAGCGTTTTGACGGATCCGAACAATCCAATGTACGAAAGTGTACGAGAGCAGTTGCCGGAGGAACTCAAAACTGCCATTGACAGGGCGACGGCAGAAACGACGCCAGATGAGATAACACTTGAAGGGCTGAGAGCTGCTGTCGATGGAGATGTGGATATTGACAAAGATTCCTGGGTATCGGCGCTGAATGAAAAACTGGGAGATCTTGCAACTACTGAAGAGGTTACTGCTGACAATGTAAAGATTAAAGTTGAGCAGGGGGATTGCCTTTGGGAAATTGGTAATGCTCTTGGAATTGACTGGCAGACGATTGCAGAACAAAACGGTATCGAAAGTCCATACATTATTCACCCAGATCAGGAACTTACAATTTCGATGGATACAATAAAAGCTGAAATGGACGGAGATAAGGCGCAGGCTGCTATCGAGCAGGCAATGTCGGCTCTGGATGCCGAAGGGGCAGAAATGTCCGTTACAGCAGAAGGAGTGAAGGTTGATCTGGCAAATGTTGAAGTGGATTCTGATGTAGCGGCGGCTCAGATCGAGTCGGCTCTTGGCATGGAATCCGGGACACTTGCAGCCAATGGCATTGAAATACAGGCAGGAGCAACAGTAACAATTCCACAGGAATTGGTACAGGTTGATACATCTGGCATACAGAGTGCTACTGAGGCGCAGACAGAAACAGAGCCCGTGGAAACAGATACGTCTGCAAATGTTAATATCACTGAAGCAACTACAGATGCGTCTGGTGCCAAGGAACAGGCACAGTCGGAAGTGGAATCTACATTTTCAGAATCTATGCCGGCAGACGGACATACCGATGTAACGCTCGATCAGACCAATAATGCAGCAGAAGTATATTCTGAAGTTGCAGGAGAAGTACAGTCTACCTTCTCTAATCCGATTCCTGCATCATGTACCGTCAACGTAACCCTTGACTGGCATATCACAAATCCATCTGCCGGAATAACGACATCAGGAAGTGGTTCTTCTGTAACGGCATCTATTGCAGGTAATGCAGAAGGAAGTATTGTTACCGGACCGTTATTATCCTGGGTAGGTGAAGATGGCCCAGAAGCAATTATTCCTCTTGGCTCAAAACGCCGTGATAGAGGTATGGACCTGTGGTTACAGGCAGGACGAGCGTTGGGCGTAAAAGAATATGCAGACGGTGGCATGATCGGAAATGTTCCACTGTCAGGAGATTCGGCAGACTCATCTTCCGGAAGCTCTGGCAGCAGTGGCGATAAAGGGCAGATCGTTGTCAATATGAATCCAGTCTTCAATATTAATGGAGACGGAGGAAATGATACAGTCAACTCAATCAAGGAGAAATTGAAAGAGCTGATTAACGAAATGTCCGGAGAACTGGCATCAAGATTGCTCGAATCGTATGCAAATATGCCAACATAGAAAGGAGAGAGGGTATGGAGATATATTTAAAAGAGGCGGCAAATAAGCAATCCTGTCTTCGCTTTCCTTCTCTCCCAGATAAGGAGATTACTGTTAAAGGAAATGCGAAGTACCAAAAATATGATCTGATAAAAAAAGGAACCTTTGCATTTCCAGCTGGTCCGGATATCAGATCATACGAATGGTCCGGATATTTCTGGGGCAGAGCGAGAAAGAAATGGAACATAAATACTAAGTGGTTGGACCCGAAGTCCTGTATAAAGAAACTGGAAAATTGGAGAGATAAAGGTACAATCCTGAATCTTGTGATTTCCGCTGGCGGAGGCATAAATACCGATGTCACAATACAGAGTTTTGAATACAAGAAGTTCGGTGGGAAAGGGGATTATTCCTATTCCATCACTTTTTATCGTTATCGCCCCCTTAAAATTCAAACTACCAAGGACCTTGGGATTGATAAAAAAAAGAAGAAGACGACAACTCGAACAAATTTGAAGAAAACTTCGACAGAAAAGAAAAAACAGACATACACGATAAAATCAGGGGATTGTTTGTGGAATATCGCAAAGAAATTTTATGGATCTGGTGCAGACTGGGAAAAAATTTACAATGCGAACAAGACGACAATAGAAAAAGCTGCAAAGAAATATGGTCATAAGGATAGTAACAAGGGAGATTGGATATTCCCTGGCACTATCCTTACGATACCGTAAAGGAGGCATTATGGTTGATCCGCTGAAATATTCTTACTATTTGGTTCTTGTAACTGAAAAAAAGAAGAAATATGACATAACAAATTTTGTCGAAGATTTGGGATGGGAAGAGCTGGAAAACGAACTTGCGGCCAGATTGTCGTGCACTGTAAAGAATGACAAGACCACAAAAGGCAGGATTTCCAGTCTTTCTAAGCCGGGATGCTATTTGTATCTGTACTATCGGTACAAGACTGGAACTGCGCAGGAAGCTATGCGTGGCCGGATTGTAGAATGGAACCCATCTGCGAAGTCAAGCAGTCAACCCTTAAAACTGAAGGCCTATGATAACCTGTATGATCTGCAGGAGTCCGAAGACTGTGTATATTATTCTTCCGGAGCAAGAACCAAGCAGGTTATACAGGATTATTTCAAAAAATGGGGCATACCAATTGGTAAATATACCGGACCTGATGTGGCTCATGGAGTTATTAAGGAAGATAAGAAGAAGCTCGGCACAATGGTCAAAGATATTCTGGATGAAGCAAAGAAAAAGGGCGGAGGCTATTCTATTATCCGCTCTGTAAAGGGCAAGGCCCAGATTCTGGCAATTGGCAGCAACAAGAATATTTATCATTTTGCCGAAACAGAAAATCTGATAAGCGTTTCGCACAAGATCAGCACTTCAGGAATGGTGACAAGGGTAAAAATCCTTGGAGAAGCAAATGATGATAAGCGTAGGCCGGTAGAAGCTACGGTTGATGGACAGACAAAGTACGGCATCCGCCAGAAGATACTTACCAGAGGCAAGGATGACAGCTTAGATGAGGCAAAAAAAGAGGCAAAGGAAGTCCTTGACGATGATGGAAAGCCGAAAGAGGAAATCAAGGTAGTTACTGTCGACATTCCTATCATCCGAAAAGGAGATATTATCCATCTTAAAATGTCAACTGGATCAGGGTATTACTGGGTAAAGGCAATTACTCATGATTGCGACAAGATGGAAATGACTATGACTTTAAAGAAAACTAAGTTGAAATCTTCGTCCTCGAAAAAGGATAACAAGAAAAAGGATGGAGATTATAGCATCGGAGATACAGTCAACTTCCATGGCGGCTATCATTATGTTTCTTCGGATGCAACGTCAGGATATAAGGTAAGCGCCGGAAAGGCGACAATAACACACAGTAATCCGGGCAGTGCTCATCCATGGTGCTTGGAAAATGTTAACTGGGCTGAGACCCATGTATGCGGCTGGGTAGACGAAGGCTCGTTTGATTAGGAGGGCATATGGCATATGACAGTAATGACGGTGTCGCACGATTAGCTGCGGTATTAGATGCAAGAATGAGAGATCATGCAGATAAGCCACTCTGCCTTGATTTTGCAGAGATTCAGGCAGACGGCAGCCTGCTCTCGAATACATTTCCGATTCCAATTCCTAAGAATGATTACAGAGTTTGTAGGCAATTAACTCTTGGAAAGACGGGAGATGCATTTTGCGATGTCCGGGCAGATGAACATTCTGGAAAAGCATATCTTCCGGAATCTATGCGGCAGTTGCAGGCTGGAGATAGAGTGTTGATTGCGTGGGTGCAAGACACTGCTGTTGTGATCGACATTATAACGAGACCGGTATAGGAGGAAATATGGCAGACAATAACTTATATCCGGTGGTAGACATTCCGGAATATGAGGAAGAAAATGAAGAATATGACACAGAGTACAAGCCATCTGTGGCGTGGGACTTAGAGAAAGGAGATTTCGTTTGTGAATCTCCTTTTTGTATGCTTAAAAGCGAAGGGCTCGAAGCATATAAGACATGGTGCGTAAAGGCAGTTGCTACAGAAAGGTATAGCTGTCTCGGATACGATGATGATATCGGTGCAGAGATGGAAGATGCCATGAAGGAAGAAGATGACACAGCTGTGGAACTGGCGATTGAACGTACCATAGAAGAGACTCTGATGGTAAATCCAAGGACTGAATCCGTAGAGGATTTTGAATTTGAATGGGAACCATCTGTGGTCCATGTGAAATTTATAGTGTACGCAATACACTGGGAGAAATTTGATTTAGAAGTAACATTGAAAAGGAGATGAGAATTTGACAGAAAAATTTGTAGCTCCAGAATTTATAGATAACAGTGATCCTGATACCGTCCAGTCGAGGATGATGAACAATCTTCCGGTTGATATTTCTGATATGCCGGCAGACTTTCCATATGATTTTACCATGCCGACTGCAATCGAGATCTCCAGGCTGATACAGTACAACCTTGTCCGGACATTGATGCTTATGTTTCCGATGTGGGCCTGGGGTGAATGGCTTGATCTGCACGGTGTATCTGCAAAAGTAACACGAAAGCAGGCAAGCAGAGCTTCCGGGCATGTGACTGTTACAGGTACTCCGGGAACTGTGATTGAAGAAGGAACTGTCTTCTGTACGGAAGGAACAGCAGATACAGAGTCTATTGAATTTGCTACAACTGTCGAGGAAACTATTTCGGATTCCGGAACGGTTGATATAGCTGTTGCGTCTGTCATGGCAGGAGCTGCCTACAATGTTACGAGAAACACTGTAATATTGCAGAAGCAGGCAAATAAGAACATCACTGCTGTGACAAATGAAAACCCCATCCGAGGCGGAACAGATGAAGAAGACGATGATACATACCGTGAACGAATCCTTGAGAAACTGCGTTCGGCAGAGGTTTCTTTTGTAGGGTGCGATGCTGATTATGTCCGTTGGGCGAAAGAAGTCTCAGGGGTTGGAAGTGCGGTTGTGGAAGCTGAATGGAAAGGACCTGGCACCGTTAAGGTTGTTGTTGCGGATCCGGATGGTTCTGCGGTTGGAGAAGATACTCTAAAAGCAGTTGAAGACTATATTGTATCCCCAAAGGACAGAATGAAGCGTCTGGCTCCGATTGGAGCATCCGTAACGATATCTACAGTGAATGACATGACTATATCCTACAGTGCAGTGCTTGAACTGGAAAGCAATTACAGTATCGACAATGTAAAGGAAGCATTCCTGACAGCATTAAAGACCTACTACAGGGAAGCTAAGGACAGTGAAGAAATTCGGTATACGGTTGTATCTGCATTGTTGTCTAATACAGCTGGAGTAATTGACTTTTCAGATTTTCGCATAAATGAAAATACGAACAACATATCGGTTGCAGCAGACTATTATCCGATTACAACTGCGACGGAGCTTAATTTTACGGAGGGATAGAGATGCATATAGATAATGTTGATCTGGAACATTTTCCTGCAAATGAGGTTGCTCAGAGGCTCCTGACGTATGTGACGAGAGGATGGTATGATAAGTCGTACGTCGGAAAATGGATTTTTGAGGTCATGGGTTTAGAACTGGATACGGCAATCAAAAGGATTGAAGAAGCGCAAAGTCAGGCATTTCCGGAAACGGCGGCATGGGGAATGCATTTTCATGAACTGACATATGGAATACCGATTGACAGGACAAAAGACATTGATGATCGCCGAAAAGCAGTCGTGAATCGACGCGATAGGACGGCCAGATCGTCCATTACGCCTTATAGAATGGAAAACATTATACAGACCGTATTTGGGCTTTCTGCGAGCGTCTCGGAACAGGTTGAGAAGTATATCTTCAATGTAGATTTGCTTATTGGTGCTGATTATCCGATATATTCTGTCGATGCTTTGCTGGAATATCTCCGAAAAATAAAACCATCTCATCTGGCAATGCAGGCCCGATATGTAATCGAAGCCGCAATATGCAGTGAAAGGGAAAGAGCTCTATTCCCGGCGTTAGATATAGGAATGCAGCACGCCTGGATGGAAGGATATTCTGTGCCGTTAATAGAAGTTAAATGCGAGATAACAGAAAAACTTCCGGTTGGAATGACTGGGAATGTAATGATCTACAAGAACCTTAATCAGTGGAATGGCGAGTACAAATGGGATGGAACGATACAGTTTGATACAGAAGTAACAACGGAGGATTTGTGATGGAAGGAAAGGTAACAGTAGTAGGAAGGACGAAAATCCTGAGAGCCAGAGCTGGAGAGATCACTCTGCCTAAGATTGTAGGATTTGCGTTTGGAAGTGGCGGCTCGAATGGTTCAACAGTTCTTAGCCCGGGAGAAACATTGAAAAATGAATTTCTTCGAAAAGCGGTAGATGGACATACGCTTAAAACCAATGAAAACAAGTGTGAATATTATTGCACATTAAATGGATCTGAAGCCAACGGAAAGAGCATAAGTGAGATCGGATTGTATGACTCTGAAGGAGACATTATCATGATTGCTAATTTTCTTCCAAAAGGTAAAGATTCGAATGTATCAATGAGATTTGAAATTGATGATGTTTTACAGTAAGGAGATGATTATAAATGGCGAACGTGGTTATCCCGGAGAATCCGGAGTTCAATGAAGCTTTGAGAATCATCGAGACAAAGGATCTGGTTCATGCGGATGTAGTAAACCCTATGTTTAGGACATTGCTGCTTAATACTATATATCTCGAACGGCGGGTAGCAAAGATGATCGAACGGATTGACACACTTGCGATTGACAATACCTATGGAGGACCAGAGCTGTCGGCGGATGCAAGTATCGTAGATGCAAGTGCGCAGTTCAATGTTATCAGGAAAACGTCGTCGACAGCATCAGTACAGACACTGTTTCAAAAAGCAATCGATGGTCTCAGAAAAGGACTCTATAGCTTGTTGATTAGAGTGAAAGTGAACTCAAATTCAAATAACGGCGGGCTAATCGAATTAAATGTAACGTCTGGCGGAGCGATATTGGAAACCAGAACTATTACTGCAAATATGTTTGAAAGAGCAGGAGTTTATCAGACGTTTGGACTTAATGTTGAATTGAATGATACGGTTACTATTACTGCGAGATTGCTGAAAAATAGCGCAAATATAACGGTGTCCGTTGATTATGTCATGCTTCAGCCGGCTCAGACAGCAATCACGAGTTTGTAGGCGGTGGCTATATGATATCGGCAGAGAGACTTGTAGAATTGCGGGCAAAAGTAAAAAAAGAAATGGCAAGGAGAAACTGTGTGGAGCATGGTTCAAGCGCTTCAATGAATAAATTTGCTGCAAATTATGATTATAATGCTGTTCCGGTCACTGGGGGAGACATTACAGATGAACATATACAAAAGGTTATTGATCCGCTGCTTAATGTAGCGGATTTTTTGCAGGATAACAGCTTGCAACAGAGTCATAGTGGAGCAGATGTGATCGTCGATCAGGCGGAGAAATTTGTTGATACCCTTGCAAAAATAGATAAGCAGGCAAGTGATAGTGGGTGCAGAGGACTCTGTACGGGGTTATGTGTAGGTTCTTGCGCATCTGGTTGCCAGGGATGCACTGGGTGTACTGGTGGTTGCGATACC
>OHVT01000920.1_pt1 | contig 11918 bp, 13 predicted proteins | sample 1579441 | NCBI WGS metagenome assembly OHVT01 (sample SAMEA3882542, study PRJEB24775) | human gut metagenome | biome: human-associated habitat; feature: intestine environment; material: feces | place: Netherlands | collected 2009/2010
CTTAAAATCCCTTGGCCATTGCGGCTGTGCGGGTTCAAGTCCCGCTTCGAGTACAAGAGTAATCCTTTAATCGCCTGCAAATCAAAAAGTTGTAGGCGATTTTCTTTTTATTGCTGAAACTTTTTTCTTTGCTGAATAATCAATGGCATATTGCCACATCTTTGTACAGATGATAAACAGATACAATGTACAGACAATATAAATTTTTAGATGCAGTTCATGATGATGCTGACCATCATCTCTTTTTCTTCCGTCCGTGATTCGGCAATCATAATGGTAAGTGCCACAAGGGTATGGTCGGCAATACGTTTGCTGCCGTCTTCATGATAGAGAATACCGTTCTTGTCAAGGAAATAGAGAAATACAGTAGCTGCAATACGCTTGTTTCCGTCACTGAAGCTATGATTTTTGGTGACGAAATAAAGAAGATTGGCCGCTTTTTCTTCAAGGGTAGGGTAAACATCCTTACCGCCGAAACTTTGGTAGATATTGCCGATGCTGCCTTTGAAGGAATCGTCTTTTTCATGTCCGAACAGGTCGGAATCTGCGCCAAAGCGCATTTGGTCTATCAGACCACGGCATTCTTCGTAACTTAGAACGTATGTTGCTTTACTTCCCTGCGGTCGTTTCATACATTGATGGTCGTAATCATCGAGCAGGGTAAGAGCGGTGTTGTAATTTTCAATCACACTAAGCACCTGTTTGGCATCAAGCTCGTTTTGGGTACGTTTCATGATGCGTATCACCTCTCCAAGCTGTTGCAGACGTTGGTCGTTGATGGCGTAGCCTTTGATGATATATTCCGTCAAGATAGAATTTGCCCATTTACGGAAAGCCACGCCTCTTTTAGATTTAACCCTGTAACCTACGGAAATAATCACATCGAGATTGTAATATTCTGTTTGTTTGGTTTGCGTTTTACCTTCCATAGCACCGTGCCGGGTGGTGGTCGCAAATTTTGCGACTACCACTTGCCCTTCCAGTTCTTCACGCATGGCATTGTTGATATGCTTACCAATGGTCTTTACATCCCTGTCGAACAGAACGGACATTTGTTGTCGGTTAAGCCATACTGTTTTTTCTTCGGTTGATACCGGAACTTCCAATATGGTTTCTGCATCTTTGAAAATAGCTATCTTGTTTTCCATATCATTTTTCTATTACATTCAGTTGTTTATATGCCGCACACATGAATATAAAGCGGTCTTTCAATATCAAGGATGAGTTGTGTTTTACTGCGCTACTACCTTCCTTGTGATGTCCGGAAACATACATATTGACTTGTACTTTAGTCAGCATATCCAAGTGAGTCTTACGACAAAGTTTGCTGCTTCCCATTGTGTAAAGGGCGTTATAAATATTATCGAAACTATCTTTATCAAAAACTTTCACTTCTCTATCTATTTGGTCAAGTAACTTTCTGATTTTTACATTATAGCCACTCTTACCGGTCACGTATTTTAGAATAGGGAAGTTGAACTGCCACTTTTTAATAATATCTAAAGCATATCGCATGATAGGTATTTCCACTTCGTCTTTATGCTCATTACTTTTCAATGTTTTCTGAGGCAGATAGCGTAAGTAAGGAATCCCCTCGGCACTGACAAAACTTTATCCATATTCAGTGAATTAAAATCATCAATATGGCTTCCGAAAGTGCATTGCAGAAGAAATGCTTCCTTGGCTTCCTGTAATAAATAGACAGGTGCATCGTAACTCTCTTTCATTACAACTTTTCTCCGGTTCTTATCTAGTTTTCTGAAAGCCGACACATCTATTTCATCACGGTCTTCCAATTCTGTATAGAATGCCTGCAATATTCTAAGTTTGATGGCAACAGTATTCTGTGCACGTTCTTTGGATGGAATACAACGCTCCTTGATTTCGCTATATAAAGCTGGGTATTTCTCAACATATTTATATTCTTCAAATAAGAAAAGCCGTAGTTTCATTAAGTCATCTGCCGAAAAACTCTTTGGAAGTACATTTAACTGGTTACGGATGGTCAAATATCGTTTCAACTCATTATATAATCCATTGTATTGAAGCATCCTCTTTTCTGCAAAAGTACCGTCTCTATATCCCTCCTTGATGAATCGGGTATATCTTTCCAATAGAGTTTCTTCTTTGGTTACGGCAATATAATTTTGGGGATGAAGATGCCTGCAGATTGTTTCTTCAAACAATGTAGCTGTAATGAGGCTTTTATCCATTTTAGCACAAAGTTCAATATAGGCGGTTTCAATGGCTGACATTTCTCGGTCTATCTTTTCTTTCAGTTCGTGATTGTAGATAGATACTTTAGGACGAAGTTCTCCAGCGTCTTCAAGCTTTGTTAAGTCTTTAATATCAGCCTTGGTTTCACTCTTGTGATATAAGTCCACCTCACGACCGTCTTTCAGGCGGAATCGCAATTTAATCATTCCCTCTGATTTGGTAGTCCTTCTGAATAGTGTTAATCCTTTCATTGATATTACCGTTTTTATCGTGGTGTAAATATACGGTTTTTGCACCACTGAATAACAATTCTGCATCATTTGTTTGCAATGCCTTGCAATAAATTATAATAATGTAATTATTTGAGCCTTTATATTATTTTTGTCTAGCATGCCACCACCCTATACACATTCCCCTTGGCGGTATGTACCCGCTCGCCCAGCCGGGGCAGGATGCGGCTCAGGCTGTAGGCGGTCATGCCCCTCATGACCGAAGGATGGGCGGACTTCATTCGCTCGAATAATTGGGTGGCGGAAAGGGCCAGCACTTCCTGCGGATGGTCCTCTTGGGTGGCAAAGCGGAAACAGAGGCGGAACACCTCTTCTTCGGGTATATGTTTGTAGAACAGGGCGTTGTGCTGCTGGATAGCCTGCTCTTCTTCCTTGTTGAACCAGCTGCGTTCACCGGACAGTAGTTCCGCTTTGAGCTGGGCGTACAGTTGCTCATACTCTACGGGAGTGGTGCAGTCTATGGCGTGCTCCAAGCTGACACAGAGAAAGCGGCGTGAGCCGGTGCGGTCTACCAACAGGTCTTCCCGGTTGCTGGTGCCGATGAACGAGGCGATGCGGGGCAGTGCCGAAGCGCTGCGTTTGTAGGCCTTGCGGATGTTCAGTGCGGAGGCTTGCATCAGGTTCTTCAGCAGGGGCATTTTGGATGCACTGAGTTTGTCGAATTCATCCAGATTGATCAGCCCGCAGGCAGCGAGTTTGGCTTCGGCGGATGCCGGGGAGCCGAGGTCGTAACTCTCTGTATAGTAGGCTTTCAGCGCATCGGGCATCAGCAGGCGGCAGAACGTACTTTTCCCTAATCCTTGGCGACTGCTCACCAGCAGGGGAGCCACGCTGTTGGCGCGGTTGATACTGTTAGCGCGGTTGGCACTGTTGGCGTTGTTGGTATCCGACCAGAACTGCATCCATTGGGCGGAGAGCCCCAGCATCCAGCGGTGGAAACTGTTTACCCATACCGGATTGTCGGACACCCGGCGGGCGAGTGCCGACACCCGGTCCGTACCGTCCCATTCGGGGAGCTGCTCAAAGTAAGCGGTAAAGGGATGGTATTCGCTGATGCGGCGCGAGCGCACAAAGCGTTGGATGTCTCTGTCCCAGCAGTCTATGCCTGTTTCGATGGCTTCCATGCTGAGCGTGTTCATCCATCGTTCGTCCACTTTGGCGTAACGCAGGTGGGTGTCGGGGATGTTGTTTACTATGTTTGTTATGTTTGCCGCGTCTGCTACTTCGGTTTCCTCGGTCAGCACGTTGAAGCGGAAACGATAGCGCGAGGTGAGGAAAGCGGTCACTTCCTGCATCAGGGAGCATGATTTCGCTTTCTTGACTGCCTCTTTCGAGGGTACTAATCCGGCTTCCTTTTCAATGTTTTTCGAGAATACCGGCGCGGCTTCCTTTCGATTGCCTTCCGAAGATACCACCCCGACTTCCTTTTTAACATCTTTCGAGTGTATAGGATTTATAACCTTTCGAGCACCTCCCGATTGTGCGGCTTCTTTCTCCGTTTTTTCAATTAAGACTGTCGGGCATCCGGGAGCTTCGTTCCTGCTTTCCGATAAATTGCCCTTGCCGTTTTCAGCCGGAAGAACCTGTGACTTGCTCACTTCCTTCACTCCGTCTTCATCGGACACAATGTAATGGTAAGTGCCCGCCAGCGCATTCCCGTCGGTACGCGAAGTCCAGTCCAGCACCAGAGCCACCCGGCCTTCGCGGATATCCACTGCCAGATGCACACCGGGGATGGTCCGACAAAGCGGCATCAGTCCGTTGAGGGCGGATACGAAGTCACGGCGTGGCGTTCCGTCGGAAGGAACAGGAGCTGACAGGAATTTGCTTCCGAAGAAGACTGTTTTGAGGGTGGCGAATACATTCATGAGGCACTTTTTTTAGATTTGACGAACTACAAATATACAACATGAAAAAGCGTTTGTCAAGAGAGAAGACAAATTAATCAGACCCGGGTACAGGATATGACGGAGCCTGACACTATGACATATATACGTGCAGGCTCATGCGTACGTACGTGTAGCTCGATACGTATATACGTGTGACCTGATGCGTATATACGTGTAGACTTATGCTACCGTATGTGTATTCCGATGCGTACGTACATTAAAAAATATGCAGCTCGCACTGAATGTTGCAAAAAGACCTTGATGTTTTCCAAAAAGACCTTGATGTTTTTTTAAAACCTCAAAGTCTTTTATTGAAACACTACCATCTTTTTTAAAAAACTCAAAGTCTTTTTTTAAGCCCGGTATGTTTTTCATGTAAGGGCAGGTTGCATCACCCCTTATTAAGTCGGTTATTCCCTTTTTCCGTTCATCCTTACATTTTAATTATAACATGCAGGTAATCAATTTATTAATTCTGAAAGTGTTCCCGTCATCCTCCCTTCATCTGTGCTTTCCAAGTCCCTTCACAATCTGCCTTCAGTATTTGTCTTGCCAGAAGATGTTTTACAGATGAAAGGAGGCTGAAAGGGCGATTACGGGATGTTCATTCACTATCGGAACCCCTATCAACAGGACGTTTCAACAGTTAATGAAAGGAGAAAAGAAGAAACAGATTTCTATCTCAAAGGCTGGCTCACGTAATATGAGCAGATCTACGGCGGTTATGAATTTCATGCCGAAAATTGCATTTTCTCCTCTGTGGATAGAAAAATAGATTTATCTTTGTAATATAAACGCTAAGATATAAATGAAAGACCGATGAAAGAAGCAACCATAACCCCCTTTGCGAAGCCGCTTTATGTAATGACCAAGCCCGTGGGCGCAGTATGCAATCTGGCTTGCGACTATTGTTATTACCTGGAAAAAGCAAAGTTATATGAAGAACAGCCTCGCCATGTGATGAGTGACGAACTGTTGGAGAAATTCATAAAAGAATATATTGAATCGCAAACCATGCCTCAAGTGTTGTTCACTTGGCATGGAGGTGAAACCCTGATGCGCCCCTTGTCTTTTTATAAAAAGGCGATGGAACTTCAAAAGAAATATGCCGGAGGCCGTACGATTGATAATTGCATTCAGACCAACGGTACACTGCTGACAGATGAATGGTGTGAGTTCTTTCGCGAGAACAATTTTCTGGTAGGCATCTCTATTGATGGTCCGCAAGAATTTCATGACGAGTATCGGAAGAATAAGATGGGACAGCCATCATTTGTGAAGGTGATGCGTGGTATCAACTTGTTGAAAAAGCATGGGGTGGAATGGAATGCCATGGCAGTGGTGAACGACTATAATGCTGATTATCCTTTGGATTTTTACCGCTTCTTCCGCGATGAGTTGGACTGTCACTATATTCAGTTTACCCCGATTGTAGAACGTCTATCTAAACGGGCCGATGGGCTTAAGCTTTCTTCTTTAAAGCAGAAGGATGGGGAAGTAGCGCCTTTTACTGTTTCGCCCGAACAATGGGGAAACTTTCTTTGTACCATCTTTGATGAATGGGTAAAGAAGGATGTAGGCAATTACTTTATTCAGATATTCGATTCTACGTTGGCGAATTGGGTGGGACAACAGCCGGGTGTTTGTTCGATGGCAAAATATTGTGGCCATGCCGCCGTGATGGAGTTTAATGGGGATGTGTATTCATGCGATCACTTTGTCTTTCCTGAATATAAATTGGGAAATATCTATCAGAAGACATTGGTGGAGATGATGTATAGCAAAGAACAGGAAGCATTTGGGGCTATGAAGCACAACAGCTTGCCACGGCAATGCCTGGATTGCCAATATGAATTTGCCTGTCACGGTGAATGTCCCAAGAATCGATTTGTTGTGACGGAGGACGGAGAACCGGGACTGAACTATCTGTGCAAAGGATATTATAAGTTTTTTGATCATGTAGCCCCCTATATGGATTTTATGAAAAAAGAACTGCTGGCAGAACGCGCCCCGGCAAATGTGATGGACTGGATACGGGAGAATGAATAAAAATAAAAGGAGTAAAGTGATTCACTTTACTCCTTTTATTTGTTCTGGTCAGATGAATTATTTTCCGTTGTATTCATCAGATACAGTTAATTTCTTACGACCTTTTGCACGACGGCTAGCCAATACACGACGGCCATTGGCAGTTGCCATTCTTTCACGGAATCCGTGTTTGTTCTTTCTCTTTCTGTTAGAGGGTTGGAATGTTCTTTTCATTGTATATACTTATTTTTATGTTATCATTCATGCTGTAACGGGCTGCAAAATTAGTGACTTTTTTGAAATAAACAAAGAGATAACTCATTTTTAGTGATTTCTTTTTGCGTTTTTTCTTGATTTACATTACTTTTGCATCCGAAATCGCAACCGTGAGTGAATATAATCTGAAATAATAATCAAATATAAGCAAAGAAAAGTATGATTAATGCTCAAGACATTAAAATTGGAACTGCTATCCGTATGGACGGCAAATTGTATTTCTGTATTGACTTCCTGCATGTAAAACCTGGAAAGGGTAACACCTTTATGCGTACAAAATTGAAAGATGTAGTTAATGGTTACGTTCTGGAACGTCGTTTCAATATCGGTGAAAAACTGGAAGATGTGCGTGTGGAACGTCGTCCGCATCAATATTTGTATATGGAAGGTGCAGACTATATTTTCATGAATCAGGAAACTTTTGACCAAATTCCTATCGCTCACGACCTGATTAACGGTGTAGACTTCCTGTTGGAAGGAATGGTGGTAGACGTAGTTTCTGATGCTTCTACTGAAACAGTTCTTTTTGCTGATGTTCCTGTGAAGGTTCAGATGAAGGTTACTTATACAGAACCGGGATTGAAGGGGGATACAGCTACCAATACTTTAAAACCTGCGACTGTGGAATCGGGTGCAACGGTTCGCGTTCCTTTGTTTATCAATGAAGGTGAAACAATCGAAATCGATACTCGTGACGGTTCATACGTGGGTCGTGTGAAAGCATAATCTTTTTAAGCCATTATATAAAAAGGCGGAACTTGTTGCAAGCTCCGCCTTTTTTGTGTTCCTTTGTGCGACAAAATGATAGCAGTTTATGAGATATTCTTTTATTATACCGGTTTATAATCGCCCCGATGAAGTGGATGAGTTGCTGGAAAGCCTCACACGGCAGACGGATAAAGACTTTGAAGTGATAGTGGTGGAGGACGGTTCGTCTGTTCCTTGCAAGGAGGTGGTGAAGCATTATGCCGATTGTTTGGATATACATTATTATAATAAGCCTAATTCAGGACCGGGGCAAACCCGTAATTATGGTGCCGAACGCAGTAATGGGGAATATCTTATTATTCTGGATTCCGATTGTATTTTGCCCGAAGGTTATCTGGCGGCGGTCGGAGCAGAACTGCAAAGGGAGAGGGCGGATGCTTTCGGGGGGCCCGACCGTGCACATGAGTCGTTTTCCGATGTGCAAAAAGCCATCAACTATGCCATGACTTCATTTTTTACGACCGGGGGTATTCGCGGTGGTAAAAAGAAGATGGACAAGTTCTATCCGCGCAGTTTCAATATGGGAGTGCGCGCGGAAGTATATAAAACTTTGGGTGGTTTCTCTAAAATGCGTTTTGGAGAGGATATTGATTTCAGTATCCGAATATTCAAGGGAGGCTATGTTTGTCGGTTGTTTCCCGAGGCGTGGGTATGGCACAAACGTCGTACGGACTTAAAGAAATTCTTCAAACAGGTGCATAATTCGGGTATTGCGCGTATCAATCTGTATAAAAAATATCCGGAATCATTGAAAATAGTGCATTTGTTGCCGGCTGTTTTTACGTTGGGAGTACTGTTCTTGTTGTTGGGGGCACCGATCTGTGTATGGAGCTTGTCGCTGCTTTTGCTTTTTGCTTTGATTATATGTATCGATTCGACATTGCAAAACAACAGCTTGAAAATAGGAATGCTCTCTATTGTGGCCTCTTTTATTCAGTTGACAGGATACGGAACGGGCTTTTTGCGCGCATGGTGGAAGCGTTGTGTGCTGAAGAAAGACGAGTTTGCGGCGTTTGAAAAGAACTTTTATAAATAATGGGAGAGAAACTGGCTATAAATCGTTGGGCTGAGGAAGACCGGCCGCGTGAAAAAATGGCTCATCATGGAGTGGCTGCACTTTCTAATGCCGAATTATTAGCGATTCTGATAGGTTCGGGAAACACGGAAGATTCGGCTGTGGAACTGATGCGGAAGATATTGAGTGACTATCACAATAATTTGAATGAGCTGGGTAAATGCAGCATTGATGATTTGTGCCATTATAAAGGAATAGGTCCCGCCAAAGCCATCAGTATTCTTGCTGCTTCCGAACTGGGAAAGCGGCGTAAGGAAGAGGAGGTGAAAGAGCGTAAAAAAATACTCAGTTCTTGTGATGTTTATCAATATTTTTATCCTTTGATGTGCGATTTGCCTACGGAAGAGTGTTGGGTGCTGTTGCTCAACCAGGCTTCAAAAGTGATAGACAGGGTAAAAATAAGTGCAGGTGGATTGGCTGCTACTGCTGTGGATATTCGTTGTATCTTGAGAGAGGCATTGATGAAGCGGGCTGTTTCGATGGCACTTTGTCATAACCATCCTTCGGGAAGTCTGCGTCCCAGCAGAGAAGATGATTGCCTGACAGAACATTTGGACAAAGCAGCCAAAATAATGAATATAAGGTTGATTGACCATGTAATTTTAACAGATGGCAAATATTATAGTTATGCCGATGAGGGAAGAATATAGAACCGCCTCGGCCTACGTCTTGTGAATTGTGTTGTATGGAGATTCAGCAAGCGCATAGGCCGGATGGAGGCAGGTGGTTATAAGGATTTATTTTTCAGTTGGTTTCTTAAACGCATCAGAGCTTCTACATAATAATAATCGGCATAGCTCAAGGGTACATCAACTTCACTTTTTCCGGGAAAATGTCCGGTGGAATGCATCAGAGCGAAATTGCAGTTCGTACCTTTTGCAGCCAGATAGTCGGGACTTGTTAATGAACGGATTTGTTGTTCTGCAAAGTCCAGATAACTCTTTGCCTCAGTACTTTTATCCAGTTGACTTAGTTCTATCAGAGCAGAAGCCATGATAGCCGCGGCAGAAGCATCACGAGGCACATTGGGAATGCCCGGGGCGTCAAAGTCCCAATAAGGTATTTTATCGACCGGCATATTCGGATGATTCATAATGAATGAGGCAATATGTTTGGCATGATTCAGATAGTCCGGTTTACCTGTTTCGCGATACATCATCGTGAAGCCATACAAAGCCCAAGCCTGTCCGCGAGCCCATGCCGATTCGTCAGCTGCTCCCTGATGAGTCTGTTTTTTATGCGGCATGCCGGTTATCGTATCATAAGAAACTACATGATAACAGCTGTAGTCATCACGAAAATGGTGAAGCATGGTCTTATCTGCGTGAGAAATGGCCATTTTTCGGAAACGGTCATCACCTGATGCTTTCGAAGCCCAACTGAAGAATTCCAGATTCATCATATTGTCAATAATGACCGGGAACTGCCAAATCTTTTTGTTGAAGTCCCAGGAACGGATGGCTCCCACCCGTTCGTCATAACGGGTAGCCAGCGAATTGGCTCCGGTTAGCATCACGTCCTTATATTCCGGTTTTCCGGTCAGACGATAGCCGTTGCCGTAGCTGCAATATAGCATGAAACCTACATCATGGCTGTAAGTGATGTGTTTTACCTCTTCTACACGGTCGGTGTACATTTCTGCATATTTTTTCATTTCCGGGGTCGGATTGTATTCGTACAAATACCACAATTCACCCGGAAAGAAACCACTGCACCACCAACTGTAATCGCTGGTTTCCAACTTTCCTTCTTTATTGATTGTTTTCGGCAGACGACCATTCTGTGTTTCAAGCTCTTTTGCCATTAATAGAGCCTGTTCGGTCGAAGCTTTCAAACCACGGTCGATGACTTCTTCGATAGGTTCCTGTTTGGGTTGTATGTTACAAGCGGTTACTAAGACTGTAACAATCCATAATACACTATGCGATAGTTTATTCATAATAGAGATAGATTATTAGGTTTTTGTGACAAATATACCGGTTTTAATTGAAAAAGCAAAAAGTATTTTTAATTCCGTCCTTTAAAGGGGGATTAGGAGTAAAACATTGTCTATACGCCTTTTGGAAAGCTTTCTATAGATATCTCTAGAAACGTTTGGTATACTGTTGCAAAATCATTAAATTTGCAATTAAAATGACGAGAATTATGGATGCAGAGACCCGTTTGAAAATAGAAGAAAGAATAATAGCGATGTTGAAGACCGTATACGACCCCGAAATTCCGGTGAATATATACGATTTAGGATTAATTTATAAGATTGACCTGCAAGACGATGGAGATGTAAGTATTGATATGACGCTTACCGCTCCCAATTGTCCCGCTGCCGATTTTATTATGGAAGATGTGCGTCAAAAGGTGGATTCGGTAGAAGGGGTAAATTCTTCTGTTATTAATTTGGTATTCGAACCCGAATGGGATAAAGACATGATGAGTGAAGAAGCAAAACTTGAATTAGGATTCCTTTAAGATTATGAAGAATATATATTTCCTTTCAGATGCACATTTGGGATCGCGTGCAATAGCGCATGGACGGACACAGGAACGTCGATTGGTGAATTTTTTGGATAGTATCAAGCATAATGCCGCAGCAGTGTATCTATTGGGAGATATGTTCGATTTTTGGTATGAATTTAAGTTAGTAGTACCGAAAGGTTATACTCGCTTCTTGGGAAAAATTTCCGAACTGACTGATATGGGGGTGGAAGTTCACTTTTTTATTGGAAATCATGATATCTGGTGTGGCGATTATCTGGAAAAAGAATGTGGTGTGACCATTCATCGTCAGCCGCTTACTTGCGAAATTTATGGTAAAGAGTTCTTTCTTGCCCATGGTGATGGGTTGGGGGATGGTGACCGTAAGTTTAAGTTGTTACGCTCTATGTTCCATAGCACCACTTTACAACGTTTGTTTTCTACTTTACATCCTCGTTGGAGTGTGGAACTGGGACTGGAGTGGGCGAAACATAGTCGTATGAAACGTGAAGGAGGTAAGGAACCTGAATATATGGGAGAGAACAAAGAGCCTTTAGTGCTTTTTACCAAAGAATATCTTAGGAGTCATCCTGATATTAATTATTTTATTTATGGTCATCGCCATATCATGTTTGATTTGATGTTGAGTCGCACTTCGCGTATGCTTATCTTAGGAGACTGGATACAGGATTTCTCTTATGCCGTTTTTGACGGTGAAAACATGTTCCTTGAACAGTTTATAGAAGGAGAAAGTCAGTATTCTTGATTTCTGTGGAATATTCTACACAATTATGAATCAAATGTATGAGGAATTGGGGTAGCTTATGCTTATCTTTGTACTATCATCATTGAATGGTGACCTTGATTGAATATTATAAAACCTTTTTAATTTATACCATGCAA
>OHVT01000924.1_pt1 | contig 11870 bp, 10 predicted proteins | sample 1579441 | NCBI WGS metagenome assembly OHVT01 (sample SAMEA3882542, study PRJEB24775) | human gut metagenome | biome: human-associated habitat; feature: intestine environment; material: feces | place: Netherlands | collected 2009/2010
CCTCGCGGTACAGTGGCTACTGAATAGTTACTTTTATTTTACTTATTTTCATTCTTTCCGCAAAGATAATCAATAAACTGCTGTGCCGTCCTGCCCGACAGTCCACCATGCTGCAATTCCCACTTATTGGCCTCAAGCAGAAGTTCCTCCTCCGGCATCTCCACCTGATGTCTTTCTGCAAGCGTCTTCACGATATTCTGGAACTGCTTTTTATCCGGCGCGCAGAAGAAAATCGACACACCAAATCTTGCAACCAGAGACAGCTTCTCCTGAACAGTATCAGAAGAATGCAGATCATCTCTTCTCTCTTCTTTATCCGAGAATTTCTCCCGAACCAGATGTCTTCGATTAGAGGTCGCATAGATCAGAATATTATCCGGTTTTTTCTCCAGACCGCCCTCGATCACAGCCTTCAGATACTTATATTCGATTTCAAATTCTTCGAAAGACAGATCATCCATATAGATAATAAACTTGTAATTCCGGTTTTTCACCTGTGCGATAATATCATTCAGATCCTTGAACTGGTGTTTGTACGCCTCTATAATACGAAGTCCCTGATCATAATACTGATTCAGGATACCCTTGATGCTTGAAGATTTTCCTGTACCGGCATCACCAAAGAGCAGACAGTTATTGGCAGGCCGACCCTGTACAAATGCCTCTGTATTATCGATCAGTTTTTTCTTGGCAATCTCATAGCCGACCAGGTCGTCCAGATGCACATGGGCAATATTGGTAATCGGCACGATCCGGGCAGGAGTCACCGTTCCGTCGATACGGAATGCCTTGTGAAGTCCCAGTTTACCAACACCGAATTCTTTATAAAACTGTACCATATCATCCATGAATTCTTCCGTGGACTCTGCTTTTGCCAGTTTCTGCGCCAGTGTACAGATCCGGTCACGGATCCGTTTATTAAAGACCTTGCTGCCTTCATTGATATTCTGATAATCGGTGATCAGACTGCTGTCCACCGACGGATAAATCTTCTCCAGTTCTTTCAGATCAAAATCATACAACTGTTTAAAGATTTCAAAATCATGCATCGCGAATGCATTAATAGTGCCTTCCACCGGACCTACGATCTCACAGGCCGTACTGAACGCATTTTCATGATTGACCAGCAGATAGGTCAGATAATCATGCCACAGGTTTCCCGCAAACCCGTAGGTTCCTGCCATCTCTACCAGCTGATGAATACATGCAAAATACTCCCCGTCCTTTCCGTAGAGTACCTTCGGATGAGAGATATCTTCCATCAGCATGGTCATCTTCTCCAGCAATTCTCCCTGTTCAAAATCACGATATAAAATGCATTCTCTTATTCCTGTCATTGTTCTTACCTGTCTTTCTTACTTCTCAATATGTAATTACTTATTCCGGCTGTTCCTTGTCTTCGCAGCCGGACAGTTTCATATATCATTAATAATTTCCAAGAATCCGCAGATTGTTCACCTCTCTGGAAATACCATACAGCGCATTCTTCACACCGCTGTCACTCAGATTCCCTTCAAAGTCAACAAAGAAACGATATTCCCACTTTTTCTCCGGAATCGGACGGGATTCGATCTTTGTCATATTCAGATCATTATAGATAAAATGGGACAGTGTGTTATACAGACTTCCACTCTCATGTGGAATCTCAAAACATACACTGATTTTTCCTGCTTCTTCCTGATAAATCTCTTCTTTGGATACGATAATAAACCGTGTGGAATTCTGCCGACTGGAGAATACATGCGGTTTTAAAATCTGAAGTCCGAAACACTGTGCCGCATATGGGCTGGCAATTGCCGCCTGAGTCAGATCTCCGTCTTCTTTTACTTTCTTTGCTGCCATTGCGGTGTTCAGATACTCTTCCGCTTTCCATTCCGGATGCTGCTCCAGAAACTTTCTGCACTGAGACAGTGCCTGCGGATGAGAATACACGGTCTTGATATCTTCCAGTGTGGCATTTTTCAGACCCATCAGAGCATGATCCACCTGAATGATCTGTTCACCCACGATGCTGTGATGGTATTCCACCAGAAGATCATAAATATCAGCAACGATACCGGCAGTAGAATTCTCGATTGGCAGTACCGCGTAATCCGCATCTCCGTTTTTGATCGCTTCCATGGCATCCCGCCAGGTTTCCACATTATAATTTTCAATGGATTCCCCGAAAAAGCTATGCATCGCAGTAAAACTGTATGCTCCTTCGACACCCTGAAATACTACTTTGGCCTTCTGCATCGGCAAAGAAGAAACTTTCCGGAACGGAATCTTTTCTGCTTTGCCTTTTTCTGCCAGTATCCGGTACTGCAGTTTCCGGCTCATCGCCATCATCTGCCGGAACAGCTCGTAGACACCTACACGGTTAAAGGAGTTGGATGCATACTTTTCCAGTGTATTCAGTTTTTCTTTTTCCCGCTGTGAATCCAGTACTGCTTTATTGTTGGAAATCTTATATTCCGCCACCTCTGCACTCAGCTGCATCCGTTTTTCAAAAAGTTCTACGATTTCTTTATCAATACCATCAATCTGATCTCTGATCTCGAGTAAATCCAATACTTTATTATCCATTTTTTCTTTTCCTATTCCAAATTTTCACTTAATTTTGTCAGATCACCGATAAAAGACAGCGAACCGAATGCCACGATCACATCTTCTTTTCCGGCCAGCTTCATGCCAAGCTGCAGGGCTTCCTCCAGAGAATCTGCCACATATACCTGTTTCGGTGTCTTATATCTGCAAAGGACCTCTCCCAGCTCTTTGGCGGGAAGTGCCCGGGGATTATCCGGGGTTTCCATCGCAATGATCTCCCTTGCCATCGGTGCCATTCTTTCTGCAATGGTTTCATACTGTTTGTCCCGAAAAACTCCCATCAGGAAAACAAATTCCCTGTTCGGAAAATACATTCTTAAAGATTCCTGCAGTTTTCTGGCCGCATCCGGATTATGTGCACCATCTACTACCAGATAAGGGTCTTTTTTCAGAATGGTAAATCGACCATTCCATCGTGCTTTTTCCATACCACTTCGGATCTGCTCCCCGGAAATCTGATACCCTGTATCCTGCAGAGCCCGAATACCCGCCAGTGCAAGCACTGCATTTTCCAGCTGATGTGAACCGGCCAGATGAATGGTATAGGTCTCTTTCTGATAACGGAATACCATGTGGTCAAGATCTGCTGTTACAAGCTCTGCTTCTGTTTTATCCCCAACATACAGCGGGCATCCCAGCTTCTTACTTTCCCGTTCGATGACATCCATCGCCTCTTTTTCCTGTCTGCAGGTGGCAACACGACTGCCGGGTTTGATAATACCGGCTTTCTGACCGGCGATTTCTCCCAGCGTATTCCCCAGATACTCCATATGATCCATACTAATGGATGTGATCACCGCCAGTTTTGTATTTCTGATCACATTCGTTGCATCTGTCTTTCCGCCCATGCCACACTCCAGCAGGACAAAATCACATTTCTTTTCCTTATAATATAGAAAAGAAATGGCAGTCTCAATCTCAAAAGGAGACGGCAACGGCTTATGCTCTTCTTCCAGTTCCCCGATAGCTTTCACCACGGGATCCATCAGTCGCCCGAAGGTTTCTTCTTCGATATATACTCCGTTGATCTGGATCCTTTCCCGGTATTCATACAGTGTGGGGGAGATAAATCTGCCGATCCGGTAACCTGCTTCCTGAAGGACTGCTGCCAGATACGCACCAACACTGCCTTTCCCATTGGTTCCAGCGATATGGATAAACTGCAGAGTTTCCTGTGGATTCCCCAGTTTTTCCAGCAGGCAGGTTATTGCTTCCAGTCCCATTTCACCGCCGAACCGATGACTTTCATCTATATATGTTCTTGCTTTTATATAATCCATAAAATATGGAACCTCCTATTGCGAGTAAACTGTTGTTATTATAGTACAAACGACACCATTTGACAAGGAACAGTTATTCCTGAAAATCCGACAAAATCCTTTATTTTTCTCTTGCAATCCAAAAGTATTTATTATATGATGTTAGGCAGAGTAAAAATCGATGGTACTCTTTATAGTTTTATAACATACAAGGAGGTATATGATGAGACATCTGATGAGTCCTCTGGATCTCTCCGTTGAGGAGCTTGAGCATCTGCTGGATCTGGCAAATGACATTGAACAAAACCCTGAAAAATACGCACACGCCTGTGATGGTAAAAAGATTGCTACTTTGTTCTATGAACCAAGTACCCGTACTCGTCTCAGTTTCGAAGCTGCCATGATGAATCTTGGCGGAAAAGCTCTTGGTTTTTCTTCCGCCGATTCCAGTTCCGCTTCCAAAGGTGAAAGCGTTTCTGATACCATTCGCGTTGTTTCCTGTTTTGCAGACATCTGTGCCATGCGTCATCCAAAAGAGGGTGCCCCGCTGGTCGCTTCTTTGGCTTCTAAAATTCCCGTGATTAATGCCGGTGACGGCGGACATCAACATCCTACTCAGACATTAACTGATTTATTAACGATTCGGTCTCTTAAGGGACGGCTGGATAACATTACGATCGGTCTTTGCGGCGATCTGAAGTTTGGACGTACCGTACACTCTCTGATCGAAGCTCTGGTTCGTTATCCAAACGTAAAATTCGTCCTGATCTCTCCGGAAGAACTCCGTATCCCGGACTATATCCGTGAAGATGTGCTGAAAGCCAGTGGTCATGAGTTTGAGGAAGTAACCCGTCTCGAAGACGCACTGCCAAAACTGGATGTTCTTTACATGACACGTGTACAGAAAGAACGTTTCTTCAATGAAGATGATTATGTTCGTATGAAAGACTTCTATATTCTGGACAAGGAAAAAATGAAACTTGCCGGACCGGATATGCTGGTTCTGCATCCACTGCCTCGTGTCAATGAAATCTCCACAGAAGTAGATTCTGACCCAAGAGCTGCATATTTTAAACAGGTACAATACGGCGTCTATGTCCGTATGGCACTGATCCTGACTTTACTGGAGGTAAAAGTATGTTAAATGTAGGACGTATCGAAGAGGGATTTGTTCTGGACCACATCAAAGCCGGCAAATCCATGACAATTTATCATGATCTGAAACTTGACAAGCTGGACTGCTGTGTTGCCATCATCAAAAACGCCCGCAGCAACAAAATGGGAAAAAAAGATATCATCAAAGTAGAATGCAGCGTAGATATGCTGGATCTTGATATTCTCGGATTTATCGATCACAACATCACTGTGAACGTGATTCAGAACGGCAAGATTACCTCAAAGAAAGAACTGCATCTTCCGTCTCAGGTAGTCAACGTAATCCGTTGCAAAAACCCTCGCTGTATCACTTCTATCGAACAGGAACTGGATCAGGTATTTATCCTGACCGATCCGGGAAAAGAAGTATACCGTTGCAAATACTGTGAAGAAAAATACAGAGGACACCGTAATAAATAAAAATGAGGACCGTGATGACTGTGGAACATTCAAACACAGAGAATACTACTGCACTTCGTATCTATTATTGCGGAAGGGAGCAATGTGCTCCCGGACACTTTTGGGGGCCGGCTATCCGCCCCCATTATTTGCTTCACGTTGTTTTGCATGGAAAAGGGGAATTCTTCTATCAGGAGAAAAAGTATGAGCTTTCTGCCGGCGATGCCTTTTTAATCGAACCGATGCAGACCCATTATTATCAGGCAGACAAAGAAGAGCCCTGGGAATATGCCTGGGTTGGATTCGACGGAAGCTGCGTGGAAGAGGTTCTCTCCTCCACAATTTTCCAATCTTCCCCTGTCTTTACCACGGACTCTGCTCTGTGTATTCAGCCCATGATCCGGCTGAATGCCCTGTTTTTTGCTCCCGAAAAGAATCCACTGGGACTGGCATCTGCTTTTCTCCGGCTGCTCTCCTGTATGACCCGTCTGGACACTTCCGGTCGAAATGATCACAATGAACAGTATTATCAGCAGGCACTGGAATATATCAGCAATAATTACTCCTATAATCTTAAGATTCAGGATATAGCAGATTATATCGGCGTGGACAGAACTTATCTTTACAAAATTTTTATGCGGGAAGCGCAGATTTCTCCGAAACAGTATCTCCTTCAATACCGGATCCGTGCGGCAGCAAAACTTTTACAGACACAAAATTATAACGTGACAGAGATTGCTTATTCCTGTGGCTTCCGTGATTCTGCTGCTTTCTGCTATCATTTTCGACAACAGATCGGCATGACACCAAGACAGTACCGGGAAAAGATACGAAGTGGTACTTATTAAGCAAGTATCAATCCGGATCCGCTTGTTGTTCGCGTAAAAAGATGAAAGGAATCGGGAGTCAGAATAATCTGACTCCCGATTCCTTTCATCTTTTCTTTTATCCTATTCTTTTATCATAGCTGTGTGGTCTATTCTATTTTTCCTTCACACCCATCCGGTTAATCTGAGTTGCAATATAACCGGCACCATATCCATTGTCGATATTTACCGTAGCAATCCCGTTGGCGCAGGAATTGATCATCGTGAGCAGCGCGGATATTCCATTCATACTGGCACCATATCCCACGGAAGTAGGTACGGCGATCACCGGTTTATTCACCAGACCACCCAGCACGCTTGCCAGTGCGCCTTCCATCCCTGCCACTGCAACCACGCAGTTTGCATCCTGGATCGCATCCAGCCTTGCAAAAAGACGATGGATACCTGCCACACCCACATCATAGATCCGTTCTACTTTTGCTCCGAAATATTCTGCCGTCTGTGCGGCTTCTTCCGCTACCGGGATATCAGCTGTTCCCGCTGTACATACAGCAATCAGGCCGACACCCTCTTTCTTTTCTTTATTCTCTATTTTCAGGATATGCGAGATCGGATCGTACTGGATCTGCGGATAAATTTCTTTCAGCATCTGGTACTGATGCTCGGATGCTCTGGTTCCAAATACCTCTCCATTTGCTTCATATAACCGTTTTACGATCGGCACCAGATGTGCATCTGCCTTTCCACTGCAAAAGATCACTTCCGGAAAACCGGAACGGATCTGTCGGTGCATATCCAGTTTGGCATATCCCATCTCATCAAAAGGAGCTTTCCGAAAATAGTGTTCTGCTTCTTCAACAGAAATCTCACCCTGTTTTACTTTTTCCAATACTTCTCTCATATCCATCTCTTTGTTCACCTTGTTTTCCTGCTCAATCTTCCTTTGTGATACGTTCTGTTTTCCCTGTTTATTCAGGCAAACACCAGTCTCATGACCTGGTCTACTGTTTCTACCGGGACGATCTCCAGTTTTTCTTTCACTTCTTCTGCTACTTCTTCCAGATCTCTCTCATTTTCTGCGGGAATAAATACTTTTTTGATACCTGCCCGCTGAGCTGCCATCAGTTTTTCAGGAAGACCACCGATTGGCATCACACCACCCCGTAAAGATACCTCACCAGTCATGGCATATTCCGGATTCACCGGTGTATCTGTCACCAACGAAGTCAGTGCCGTCACCAGTGTGATACCTGCGGAAGGACCGTCTTTTGGAACTGCACCGGACGGGACGTGGATATGCAGATCATTTTCTTTAAATAAATCAGCTTTGTCCGGATGACGTTTTTTCACCAGTGTGATCGCAATCTGTGCTGATTCTTTCATCACATCTCCCAGCTGTCCGGTGATCGTGATTTTTCCGGAACCTTTGGTAAAAGAAGTCTCGATAAACAGAATCTCTCCACCGGCGCTTGTCCATGCAAGTCCGGTCATCACACCCGGCTGTGGATGTTTCAGGATCGTATCATGGATGATCCCCGATCCCAGGAATTCCTGTACCCGTTTTTCATTGACAGTAATACTTTTTTGCTCTCCCCGGACCAGTTTGACCGCAGCATTCCTGCAGATCACATCCACCTGTTTCTTTAATCCGCGCACACCTGACTCTGCGGTATATTCCGCAATTATTTTCTCCAGGGCACCATCCGTAACCTTCAAGTTCTGCGCCTTGATTCCCATCGCTTTCATCGCTTTCGGAAGCAGATGTCTTCTTGCGATATGAAACTTCTCCAGCGGTGTATATCCCGGAAACTGAATCACTTCCATACGATTTAACAGCGGTTCCGGAATCGTATCCGTACTGTTTGCCGTACATACAAAAAATACATTTGACAGATCATAGGGCACATTCATATAGTGATCTGTAAAGCTGTAGTTCTGTTCCGGATCCAGCACTTCCAGAAGGGCACTTGCCGGATCTCCGCCGTAATCTTTTGCCAGTTTATCCACTTCGTCCAGCACCATAACAGGATTCTGAGCCTTACTTCGTTTCATACCTTCCATAATCCGGCCAGGCATTGCACCTACGTACGTTCTTCTGTGACCACGGATCTCTGCCTCATCCCGGATGCCTCCAAGGCTGATTCTTACATATTCCCGGTGCAGTGCCCTTGCGATACTCTGACCGATACTGGTTTTACCGGTACCCGGAGCACCCACAAACAGCAAAATAGAACCGGACTGTTTTTTATTCAGTGCCATCACAGCAAGCTGTTGAATGATACGTTCTTTCACTTTCTTCAGACCGTAATGATCTTCATCCAGAATCTCCTCTGCTTCCTGCAGATTGATCTCCGACTGTTCCTTTGTTTTCCAGGAAAGTGAAGTTACAAAATCCAGGTAGTCATACAGCATACCATATTCATGACTATCTTTTCCTTCCTGTTTCATCCGGTTCAAAACTTTCTCAGCCTCTTTCCTGGCTTCTTCATTCATGCCGGACTGTGCAATCTTTGTTTCAAATTTACGTACATCCGATATATTCTCCGGATGCATCTCATCCAGCTGCTGTTGCAGCAGTTCGATCTGTTTTTTAATCGCAGATTCCCGGTATGCCTGTTCATGAATCTCTTTCTGTGCTTCTTCAGCTTCTTCGCCTACATGGAATATCTCCATAAATTCATAAACAGCTTCCTCAATTTTTTTGCATCGTTCTCTTCTGGAATCTGTCTCTATGATACCATATTTCTCTTCCCATGTGATATTAAAATAAGAAGAAAGTGCACATCCTATTTCTTCTACATTCTTCCAGTGCAAAATCACCCCACGGGCCCAGACTCCCCATGGGAATCCTTTGACGAAACGAAGGATATCCTGTTTCATCTTTTCAAACAATGCTTTCTCTTCTTCTTTCGGAAAATCGTCTACATCCGGAAGAATCGAAGCATCTGCAGTAATCACACCATCTTTTCCCATCTCAGTATCAGAAATCTGTACCCGTTCTCTCACTTTGACACGTACATTTCCTTCTTCGTCTACGCTGTCAATGGTGCCAATCACACCAATGGGATAAAAATCATCCGGTGTCATCTGCTCCTTTTCTTCTTTTTCCATTACAAATAATATATCTTCTCCAACAGATTCTGCTGTTATCTCTCCACTGGGAAACACATCTTTTTTAAAGAAAAATGTCACACCTGGCAGTAACAACAGGTCAGAAATCGGCAATGTAATCATTATGTTTCCTCCTTGTTCTTCTTTTGTTAGCACTCATTCTTTACGAGTGCTGATTTTTCATCTTCTATTCTATCACGTTATTTTGAAAATGCAAGTAAAATACGTAAAAAAAGAAAAGCAACCCGAACCTTGTATTCTGATCACTTTTCTTCTTTTTGCTGTAATATATATCAACCCTTGGTTACGTGAACCGTTTTGCTGATACATTTGCTGTGTTTCTACCTATTATAATAGCAACTCAAAAACTATGTTTTTGTCAGGTGAAGCGGCGAATCGCAAGGATTGTCTTGCAACTTGCACTTCTGTCATGGGTGATGCCCCATTTTGTTCCTTTCGCTTCCACGATTCCGCCATTTCCGTCGTAGATAGCCACATGTCCGGAATAACAGATCACATCGCCTGCTTTTGCTTCAGATAAACTTGAAACTGCTGTACCAAGGCTTCTCCATCCTGCTGATGTGGTATAACCACCACTGTAAGCGCCGGTGTTTTTCAGCACCTGATATACAAAATGAGAGCAATCAATACCATTGGTCAGGGAATTACCACCCCATACGTATGGATTACCGACAAACTGATCTGCATATGCTACGATAGTACTGCCGGATGCTCCACTGCTGTTTACGGAACCGGAACTGCCTGTCGAACTGCTTTTGTCTGAACTGCTGCCAGAACTTGCAGTACTGTTATTGGTGCTTGTGCTGCCGGAACTTGCAGTACTGCTACCTGTTGCTGCATTACTGTTATTTGTTGTACTGTTGTTTCTGCTGCTCTGTGAAGCCGAACTGTTGCCGGAAGAAGTACTTGTCGAGCTTGCTGCTGCTGTCTGCTGACGGCTGGCTTCTTCGGCTGCTGCCTGCTGTCTTGCTGCTTCTTCTGCCGCTGCCTGCTGACGGGCTGCTTCCTCAGCCGCCGCCTGTCTTGCCGCTTCTTCTTCAGCCTGTCGTTTTTCTTCTGCAATCTGATCCAGCTGCGCCTGTTGCTGGCTGATCAGATTACTGATCTCATTTGCCTGCTGCTGGGCTGTTGCAATCTGGGCTTCGTAATCACTGCTCGTTGCTTTCTTTTCATCCATCTGTGCCTGTAAGTCTGCCTCCTGGCTCTGCAGATCTGCCTGCTGGCTTTCCAGGGATGCTTTCTGTGTCTCCAGGTCACTTTTTTGTGTCTCCAGATCCGCTTTCTGATTCTCCAGATCTGCCTTCAGATCGGACACCTGCTGTACTACTTCTTTAAAAGCTTCCAGTTGTTTCCTGTCGTAATCATGCATGTTCTGTGCATATTCCACTTTATTCAGAAGAGATGTGATACTGTCCGCACCGCTTAACATATTCAGCCATGCTTCATTTCCACCATTCTCATATATGTACTGGATACGTTTTTTCATATCCGCATACTGCTTGTCGCGATCTGCCTCTGCATCCTGCAGCTGACCGGCAGTTGTCTCAATCTCTCCCTCTTTTTCCGTAATATCTGCTTCTTTTTGTGCAATTCCATCTTCTGTACTTGCAATGTCTGTTTTGGTAGCATCAATCTGAATCATCAGATCTACCATATCTGCATCCATAGCATTGATTTCTGACTGGATCTGCTGCTGCTGTTCAGACAAAGAAGCAATGGTATCATTTGTCTGACTTAACTGGCTCTCTGCCTGGGCTTTCTGCTGTCTGATATCTGATTCTGTATCCGCAAAAACCGTAAAAGACTGAGAAACCATCATTACAAGTCCCAAAAACGCACATACTACTCTTTTTTTCATGTATAACCTCTCTTTTTATTGCCTTTGTTGCTTTGTTTTTTAATGACTTTGTAACAATTTCGTTACTTTTTATATACTACCACTTTCCAGGAGCAAATGCAAGAAGTATGTCTCATAATTCGCAGAATATTCACAGAATGGCTATTGTTCACTCCATTCCCAGTAACTCGCTTCGCGATGCACAGAATTTTCATCAAAAAAAGAGAACCGGATCTTTTCCCCGGTTCTCTTTTTATTGATTATCCCTTATTCACGGCCTTTTTTGCTTAATCGATCAGGTTCTGCATGCTCTTCAGTCCTATAACCAGCGTAGAAGTATTATGCAGCAATGCGGAAGTGGTTGGCTGTATGATACCAGTCACACCAAGAGCGATCAGTCCGGCATTAATCAAAATAATCGAACGATAGTTCTTGTGGATCCGTTTCATCAGCCCGTTACTGATTGCTTTTAATGTAACAATTTCGTAAAGATTATCCGCACCGATTGTTACATCTGCTATTTCACGGGCAATCTCCGCACCGTCACTGATAGCGATTCCCACATCTGCAGCTGACAGAGCCGGTGAATCATTGATACCGTCACCGATCATGATCACTTTTCGTCCTGCTGCTTTTTCACGTTCCACAAATCCCGCTTTATCTTCCGGCAAT
>OHVT01000968.1_pt1 | contig 11541 bp, 9 predicted proteins | sample 1579441 | NCBI WGS metagenome assembly OHVT01 (sample SAMEA3882542, study PRJEB24775) | human gut metagenome | biome: human-associated habitat; feature: intestine environment; material: feces | place: Netherlands | collected 2009/2010
CGGGCCCGAGCCCCTCTGTCGCTACGCGACATCTCCCCACGCAGTGGGGAGTCACCCTCCCAGAGGGGGCCAAGGGCGCCGCCCCCGTTTCCAAAATGCTACACTACCCAAATTGAGAGGTACACCCCTTTGGATAAAAAAGTTCTTGTTATTATCCCGTGCTACAATGAGGAGGATAACATTGTCAATACGGTGGAAAATCTGCGCGCGGAATGCCCGGAGGTGGATTTTCTCGTCGTGAACGACTGCTCTACCGACAGCAGCGCCGAGCTGCTTCGCAGGCATCATTACCCGTTTCTGGACCTGCCGGTCAACCTGGGCATCGGCGGCAACGTGCAGTGCGGCTACCTGTACGCCGTGCGCAACGGCTACGATGTGGCCGTGCAGATGGACGGCGACGGCCAGCATGACCCCGCCTACCTGATGGAGATCGTGCAGCCCGTGCTGGACGGCGAATGCGATATGTGCATCGGCAGCCGCTTTGTCAAAAAAGAGGGCTTCCAGACCAGCTTTATGCGCCGGGTCGGCATCCGGTTCTTGAGCGGGCTGATTTTCCTGCTGTCCGGGCATAGGGTGCTGGACGTGACCAGCGGCTTCCGCGCGACCAATGCGCGGATGACCGCCTATTTTGCCCGGCACTACGCCATTGACTACCCGGAGCCGGAGGCCGCGCTGGCCGCGATTTTGGCGGACTTCAAGGTGGCCGAGGCCCCTGTCATCATGCGGGAGCGGCAGGGCGGCGTGTCCAGCATCCACAGCTTCAAGAGCGTCTACTACATGATCAAGGTCTCGCTGGCGCTCATCATTGACCGTCTGTCCATCCGCAAAAGCAAGGGGGGCCACGCATGACCGCACAATTACAGCTGTTTATGATTCTGGGCGCGGTGGTGCTGCTGCTCATCATCTTTGCGCTTTTGAAGCGCGGGCTGATGAGCGTCAAGTACAGTCTGCTCTGGCTTGCGCTGGCCGTCGGGCTGGTCATTGCGGCGGCGTTCCCCTACGTGGTCTACGTGCTGCGCGACCTGTTGGACATTGAGATGCCGGTCAATCTGGTGTTTTTGTTAATGTTCTGCTTTGTGCTGGTGGTACTGCTCTCGCTGAGCATTGCCATCAGCCAGCTGGCCGACAAGTGCAAGCGGCTGACCCAGGCCAACGCCATGCTGGAAAAGCGCGTGCGCGACCTAGAAGAAAAGAAATAATTGCGGAGAATAGGAATCATGACGATAACTTGGGAGCAGGTCCTCGCCTTCCTGTGCGAGGATCAGACCATGGCAATTACCTCGCTGTTGTTCCTCGCCTTTTTTGCGGCAGTGGCGCTCATCAACTATGCCCTGCCCCGTGTGCTGCGGCCCTACTTTCTGCTGGCCGCCAGCTACGGCTTCTTCTGCTATGACCCCGTCAACCGCCCGCTGGTCTGGGTGATCGCCGCCGCCACGGTGCTGACCTGGCTGTGTGGCCTCATCATCGGCAAGGTCAGGGCCAAGCCCGTGCGGGTGCTGGCACTGGCTGCGTCGGTGGGGTTCGGCATCGGCATCCTTGTCTACTACAAATACTGGAACCTGCTGGCAGACACAGTGGGCGGCAGCATCCTCTCCCACCGGGAGAATCTGCTGGCCCCGCTGGGGTTGAGCTACTTCACGTTTGCGGCGATGAGCTACACCATCGACGTCTACAAGCGCCGCTGCCGGGTCGAGACAAACCTGCTGCACTACGCGCTGTTTGTCAGCTTCTTCCCTACCCTCATCAACGGGCCCATTGAGCGCTATCCCCAGATGCGCCCGCAGATCCGGAAAAGCCGCCGGTTCAGCTATGGCCGCTGCGCGGGCGGCGCGTTCCGTATGCTGTGGGGCTACACCAAAAAGATGGTCCTTGCCGACAACCTGAGCCACTATGTCTCGCTGGTCTACGGCGATGTCGGCAGCATGAGCGGCCCGAACCTCGTGGCCGCCACGGTGCTGTTTGCCGTGCAGCTGTACATGGACTTTTCCGGCTGCTGCGACATTGCCCTGGGCGCGGCGCGCATTCTGGGCTATGACCTGATCGAGAACTTCCAGTCCCCGTTTGAGGCGCGGACCTTCAACGATTTCTGGCGGCGGTGGCATATCTCGATGACGAGCTGGTTCCGCGACTACGTCTATTTCAGCCTCGGCGGCAGCCGCTGCGCCCCGTGGCGGCACTACTTAAACATCGTCATCGTCTTTGTCTGCTCCGGCCTGTGGCACGGCGCGGACTGGCGGTATCTGGCGTGGGGCCTGTTCACGGGTCTGCTGGCCGCCTTCGGTGTCATGACCGCCAGGGTGCGGCAGAGAATCAACCGCTATAACCCGCTCTACCGCATGGGCTGGTTCAAGGTATTCTGGCAGTGTCTTTTCACCAATGCGCTGTTCTGCCTGACGCTCGTGTTCTTCGCGTCGGCTATCTACAACACCGACCCGTTTGCCGTGTACGGCTCGCTTTTGCAGGGCTGGGACGGTCTGACAGGGTCGTGGGCGCAGGTGTCGAATCTCATCTACAGCAGCGGCATTGATGGCCGTTTGCCTGTCGTGCTGCTGTTTGGCTGCTTCGTCGTCTTTGCGGCGGAGCATAAGGGCCGCAGCGTCGCCCGCTGGATTCGCCAGCAGGTCTGGCCGCTGCGCTGGACGCTCTACTACGGCATGGCTGCAGCGATTCTGTTCTTCGCCGCCTTCGGCCAGTCAGCGTTCATCTACCAGCAGTATTGAGAAAGGCGGTGTATCATGGCGAAATCCCCTACCCCGATTCCCGCACCGCCGGTCAAGATCCACCGCGGTGCCCCCGGCAGCGCACCCGCCCGGCAGCGCCGCCGCAGAAAGAAGGTCAACCCGTTCGTGCTGTTCCTGCGCGGGCTGGCGCGGCGGCTCTACTTCGGCATCAAGACGGCGTTCAAGTTCCTGCTGTTTGTGCCGGTGCTGGTGTTCATGGTGGCGTTCAGCTACAATGTGGACCGCAGCGGCCTGTTCCAGGGCGCGCTGGCACCCCGCCGCATCGTCGACTTGATGCTCCAGGGCTACGACGTTACAAACTTCGAGCAGATGGACGAGCGCGAGGTGGTACAGTTATTTGCACAGGATGTGCCCGAGACGCCCGAGGCCATCGGCATCGGCTCAAGCCGTGTTCTGCAGTTCAACCGCGAGAACACCGGCGTCGAGAGCTTCTTCAACATGGGCGTCACCGGCGCGGACGTGCGCGACAACATGACAAGCTACTACAAGATGGTCACCTACGGCAAGGCCCCGAAGGTTCTTTTGTGGAGCATAGACCCGTGGGTGTTCTACGGCAGCGAGGCCGCGTTTGACGCGCGCGCCGACGCCGACCTGTACAACGAGTTCCTGACGAAGGTCCTGAACGTGCCCACCGATTACGAGGAGCCCGACAAGGTCGAGCTGTGGAAGGCGCTGGCCGACCCGGCGTACTTCCAGGGCAACGTAGACTACTACATAAAGAACCGCGGGCAGGCCACCGTCACCGACGACGAGGGCAACACGATAGAGTTTAACCCCGTCGAGGGCGACCCCTACAACCAGACCACGTCGATCAAGCGGTCCGATGGCAGCGTTTTGTACGATGTAGCGTTCCGCAATCAGACCGAGGACCAGATCCGCACGCTGGCCGCCGAGGCCTGTATGAGCTTTAACAGCGTACACATGGAGGGCTTTGACGAGCTGAGCCAGACTCAGATCCAGGCGTTCGACTCCTTCGTCAAATACGCCCAGTCGCAGGGCACAACGGTCATTCTTGTGCTGTCGCCGTGGCACCCGTATCTGTACGGCTACCTGCTGACCGAGCCGGAGAACCACAAGGGCTTCTTCCAGGTGGAAAACTGGCTGCGGCAGTACTGCGCCGACAACAACGTGCCGATTTACGGCAGCTACGACCCCGCGTGCATTGAAGGCTTGCAGGAGACAGACTTCTTTGACGGTCTGCACTGCGGCGGCACCGGCATTGCCCGGTTCTTCCCCGGCATCCCCCAGGCCCTGAGCGACCTGCAGAACGGCACACTGGCCAATCCGCTGGACGTACACCCCCGTACCAGCCTGGAGGATCCCAACGCACAGCCCGCCGAGGGCGAGACCCCCGACGGTGAAGTAACCCAACAGGAGGGATAACTATGGCATTCATTGAGATCGGTTTCAACACAAAGCGCCCGCTGATCCTGGGCCGCGGCGGCTTTGGCACCCAGCTGAACGACTGGCTGATGGACGAGGGCTGGGGCAGCGCGGACTTTCTGGACGACAACGCCCCCGACGCCGTGGGCGGCCTGCGGGATTACGTTGACCCCGCGATTTTGAAGCGCGGACGCCCCGCCTTTGTGGCGCTGGGCGACAACAAGCTGCGCGTCGAGCTGCTGCAAAAGCTGGCAGCAGCGGGCTACAGCACGCCGGTTTTTATCAGTGACGCCGCGTCTGTCAGCCCCAGCGCCGTGCTGGAGCCGGGCTGCATCATCCTGCCGCAGGCGTATGTCGGTGCGGACGCCCATCTGGGCGTGGGCTGCATCGTCAACGCGGGAGCCATCGTAGACCACAACGCCCATCTGGGCCGCGGCGTGCATGTAGCGCCGGGCGGCATCGTCAAGGCCAGCGCAGAGGTCGCCGAGTTCGGCAAGGTCGATTCCGGCGAGATCGTGCGCTCCCCGTGGGAGAACCAATAATGCCCCAGCGCCGCGATTATATTGACGAGCTGAAGGGCCTTGGCATCCTGCTGGTTGTGCTCGGCCATTTTATCGAGCAGTACCGCATGGGGTATTCCTTCGTCAGTGCGTCGTTTTTCTGCATCTATGCGTTCCACATGGCGCTGTTCTGCATCTGCAGCGGGCTGGTGGCGCGGTTCAACCCGCGCAAGCTGGTCACACAGCAGCTGTGGCTGTACCTTGTGGGGCAGACGCTGATGCTGGCGTTCCGTGCCGCCGTTCTGCGGGAAAATTTTGCCGAGACGGGCGGCCTGCTGGCCGCGTGGCTGCTGCCGTGGCGGCATATATGGTATCTGTACGCGCTGATCTTCTGGCATCTGACACTGCCGGTTCTGTGCCGGCTGCGGGACAGGCTGGGGCTGGCCGGTTCCTGCCTTGGCATGGCGCTGGCCGTGGGGCTGGCGCTGGCTGCCGGGCTGGTGGACTGGCCCTTCACGCTGGTGCGGGTATTTGCATTCTACCCGTTTTATGCGTGCGGAGTGCTGCTCCGCCCGCAGCTGGACAGGCTGGCCGCGTTTGCGGCGGAGCACCGCCCGGTGCGGCTTGTGGCTGCGGCGGGGCTGGTGCTTGGCTATGGAGCGTATTTTCTCTGGGTGCTGCGGGCTGATCCGATCATGGACCACAGCGCGGAGCTGTTCCACGATGTGAGCTATGCGGGCGGCGACAGGGTGCAGTACCGGGTCGTGTTCTACCTCGTGGGCATCGCGACCACGGCGGCGCTGACTGTGCTGGCCAGCCGTCGGCATCTGCTGGCCGGGCTGGGGCGGCACACGCTGGCGATCTATCTGCTGCATCTGCCGGTGCAGGCACTGCTGGTCGAGCTGGGTCTGTACGACCTTATGCGCGGGAAGGCGACGATTGTCGTTGTGCTTTGGTCTGTGCTGCTGGCTGCGGTGACGCTGGCCGTGCTGAACCTTAGCCCGGTGCAGCGGGCGTGTGACGCAGTGGCAAATTGCTGGTACAAACGAAAATAACATCTGCAGAGCGGCAGTCTCTTGAAAAAAGGGACTGCCGCTTTTGTCTATTCTACACAAAAATGCGGGTGGGATTTCTGCTTGACATTCCCACTACTTTGCAATACAATATAGCCAGAGAACATGGTAATGCAAGGTAGTCAGAGGAGGTGAGCTGGTGTTTGACCAGGCACAGCTGCGCAAGGGCACGCTGGAAGGCTGCATTTTAAAGATCATCTCGCGCGAGGCGACCTACGGCTATGCCATTGCCACCACCTTGCGGGAGAGCGGCTTTGCCGACCTTACCGAGGGCACACTCTATCCCCTGCTGCTGCGGCTCGAGCGCAAGGGGCTGATTGGTGCCGAGTACCGCGCCGGCTCCGGCGGGCCGAGCCGCAAATATTACCGCCTGACCCCCGACGGGGTGCAGTACCTTAACGAATTTACGGAGGCATGGCAGAACGCCAGCGACACTGTGAACCGCATTTTGCACGACAAGGAGGGCTGAACCATGAAAACAATGCGCAACGAATACCGCGACTTGAAAAAAGAGAACGACCTGATTTTTTCAACGCTGGCAGAGTACGACCGCGACACCATCACGGAAATCATCAGCGTAGCGGACAACACATGCGGCATCGGGTACGAGATCGAGCTGATCCGCAAGGACCTGATTGCGATGGCGGCACAGGCCGAGGCCCGGCACGACTATCTGCCGTCGGTCATCGGGGACGTAGATGTTTTTAAGCGGAATCTGCTGGCAAGCATGCCCAAGCCGAAGTTTGCGGATTACATGGCAGACAGCCTTGTGTGGCTGTGCACGTTTGCGTTAGCCTCCACGGCAACTTATACGGTGCTGGGCAGGCCGTGGGACTGCCACTATGACGCGGTCTGGCTTGTGCTCTGCATTGCCATTATGATGCCCAGTGCGTGGCTGCTGCATCGCATTGTCCCCGCCGAGTGGGCGGCCTCTACCGAAAAAGGTGTGCGGTACGGCGCCATTACAGCCGCCATGCTGTTTTTGTGGTTCGTGGTGTTTTGGTTCGTCGACAAATGGATCACGCCGCTGCTGCCCGCGGTGGGCCTGCCCAACCTTGCGGCAGTCATCCTGTTCGGCGCGGCACTGGCAGCGCTGCTTATCTGGCGCAACCATCGCCGCAACGAGCTTGCCGAAAAACGGCCCTGGCGGGATGTGATGGAGAAATAAAAGCGTCCCCCGATGGTGCAGAACCATCGGGGGACGCTTTGCCTTCCCCTGCGGGGGAAGGTGGCCGAACGCAGTGAGGTCGGATGAGGGGCGAGCTTTCCGCAATTGCCCATAAACGGGTTGCTGCGGGAAGGTCGCCCCTCATCAGTCACCTTCGGTGACAGCTTTCCCCGCGGGGGAAGCCCAGCGTGTCGAAAAAACACCGGCTTTGCCATATAGAGAATGTAGGGGCGACCATTGGTCGCCCGCCAGCTTGGCGCAGCAACGCGCTTTCCGAGATGGCTTTCTTACAAGGCATACGGGCACGGGCGAGCAATGCTCGCCCCTACAGGAGTTTTTCGACAGTCTGAGCTTCCCCCCCGCGGGGAGGGAGCCTTTTAAATATGCTCCAAAATCTTGTTGCCCATCTCGGTGCAGCCTACCCTGGTGCAGCCGGGAGCCATCATATCGGCGGTGCGGCAGCCCTCGTCGAGAACAGCGTTGACAGCCGCCTCGATCTCGTCGGCCTCGGCGGGCATATCGAAGCTGTAGCGCAGCATCATGGCCGCGGAGAGGATGCAGGCAATCGGGTTGACGACGTCCTGCCCGGCAATATCGGGCGCAGAGCCGTGGATCGGCTCATACAGGCCGCAGGTACCTTCGCCCAGCGAGGAGGACGGCACCATGCCGATGCTGCCCGTGATCTCGCTGGCCTCGTCGGAGAGAATGTCGCCGAACATGTTTTCCGTCACAATGACGTCAAACTGCGCAGGGTTCTTGCAGATCTGCATGGCGCAGTTGTCCACGAACATCTCGCTGTACTCGACCTCGGGGTACTCGGCCTGCAGGCGGTGCATGACGGCACGCCACAGGCGGCTGGTGTCCAGCACGTTGGCCTTATCCACACAGGTCAGCTTTTTGCGGCGCTTCATCGCCGTCTCAAAGCCGATGCGGCCAATGCGCTCGATCTCGTGCTCGGAGTAGGGCATCGTATCGATGGCGACCTTCTCGCCGTTCTGCTCGATGGTCTTATGCTCGCCGAAGTAGACGCCGCCGATCAGCTCACGCACAACGATGAAGTCAATGCCCTGGTCAACGATGGACTTTTTCAGCGGGGAGGCGTCCGCCAGCTGCGGCCAGATCTTGGCCGGGCGGTTGTTGGCGTAGAGGCCCATGCCCGCGCGCAGGCGCAGCAGTCCCTTCTCGGGGCGCTGGTCGCCGGGCAGACCCTCCCACTTGGGGCCGCCGATGGCACCGAGCAGGACGCTGTCAGAGCTTTTGCACTTTTCCAGCTCCGACGCGGGGAGCGGGTCGCCGAACCTGTCGATGGCCTCGCCGCCCATGTAGGCGCGGGTGTAGGTGAAGGTGTGGCCATGCCTGGCCGCGATCTTATCCAGGACGCGCACCGCCTGGGTCACGATCTCGGGGCTGGAGCAGTCGCCGTAGATCAGAGTGATGTTTTTCTGCATAGTTCTGTTCTCCCTCTCGCATATAGCCTTCCCCTGAGGGGGAAGGTGGCCGAACGTAGTGAGGTCGGATGAGGGGCGAGCTTTCCGCAACTGCCCATAAACGGGCAATAAAGGCAGCGCCGCCCCTCATCAGTCACCTTCGGTGACAGCTTCCCCCGCGGGGGAAGCCTTTTTAATCCTTCAAGCTGTTCATCAGGCCGCCCTTGGCGATGATGTTCTGGATAAACGGCGGGAACGGGGCGGCCTGGAAGGTCCGGCCCGTCGTCTCGTCGGTGATGACGCCGGTGTCGAAGTCGATGCTGACCGTGTCGCCCTCAGCAATTGCCTCACTGGCGGCGGGGCACTCCAGAATCGGCAGACCGATGTTGATGGCATTGCGGTAGAAGATGCGGGCAAAGCTCTTGGCGATGACGCAGCTGATGCCGGAGGCCTTGATGTCGACGGGCGCGTGCTCACGGGAGGAGCCGCAGCCGAAGTTCTCGCCGCCGACCATGATGTCACCGGCCTTGACGCGGGTGACAAACGTCTTGTCGATGTCCTCCATGCAGTGGCTGGCCAACTCGGCCTCGCTCTGGGTGTTCAGGTAGCGGGCCGGGATGATGACGTCGGTGTCAATGTTGTCGCCGTATTTGAAAACAGGACCTTTTGCGTTCATAGCTCAAACCTCCCTCGGGTCAGTGATGTAGCCGGTCAATGCGCTGGCCGCCGCCGTGGCGGGGCTGGCGAGGTAGACCTCGGAATCCACATGGCCCATGCGGCCCACGAAGTTGCGGTTGGTGGTGGAGACGCAGCGCTCCCCCGCCGCCAAGATGCCCATGTAGCCGCCCAGGCAGGGGCCGCAGGTGGGCGTCGAGACGATGCAGCCCGCGTCGATGAACGCCTCGGTGTAGCCGCGCAGGATGCACTCCTTGTAGACGGCCATCGTGGCGGGGATGATGATGCCGCGCACGCCCTTAGCAATGTGTCTGCCCTTCAGAATCTCGTAGGCGGCCTCCATGTCCTCAATGCGTCCGTTCGTGCAGGAGCCGATGACGATCTGGTCGATCTTGATGTCTTTGCCCTCTTTCGCAAGGTGGGTGTTCTCCGGCAGGTGCGGGTAGCTGACCGCCGGCTCGAGCGCGTCAAGGTCGATGACGATGCTGCGCTCATACTCGGCGTCGGGGTCGGCCTCGTACTTGACCCACGGGCGCTGGCTGCGGCCCTTCAAATATGCCTCGGTGATTTCATCCACCGGGAAGATGCCGTTCTTGGCACCGGCCTCGATGGCCATATTGCAGATGCAGAGGCGGTCCTCCATCGTCAGAGACTTCACACCGTCACCGACGAATTCCAGGCTCTTGTACAGTGCGCCGGAAACGCCGATCTCACCGATCAGATGCAGAATGACGTCCTTGCCTGTGACAGGCTTGTGCAGCTGACCCTTGAGTTCGACCTTGATGGCGGCGGGGACCTTGAACCAGGCCACGCCCTTTGCCATACCGGCGGCCATATCCGTGGAGCCGACGCCGGTGGAGAACGCGCCCACTGCGCCGTAGGTGCAGGTGTGGCTGTCCGCGCCGATGATGCAGTCGCCCGCGGTCACGATGCCCTTTTCGGGCAGGAGCGCGTGCTCAACGCCCATCTGGCCAACGTCGTAGAAGTTGAGGATGTCGTACTTGTCTGCGAACTCGCGGCACTGCTTGGACTGGGTCGCGCTCTTGATGTCCTTGTTGGGGACAAAGTGGTCAAGCACGATGTTGACGCGGGTCTTGTCAAAGACGGAATCAAAGCCCGCCTTGTTGAACTCATTGATGGCCACCGGGGTCGTAATATCGTTGCCGAGCACGATGTCGAGCCTGGCGTTGATGAGCTGGCCCGCCGTAACGGCTGCTTCCCCGCAGTGGGCCGCTAAGATTTTCTGGGTCATGGTCATGCCCATGGTCGTGTACCTCCGTTTTGTTTTCTTTGGCTTCCCCTTGGGGGGAAGCCAAGGAAGCGGTTACTTATTGTTAATAGCGCTGACTAAAGCCTTAATGCCCGCCACGATAATATCGGTGTGGGTACCGCAGCCCCAGGTCTCCTCACCGGAGGCCCATTTCAGGCCGACGTAGGAGCAGGCGCGGGAGTTCGTGTCGGAATCCAGAGCGTGCTCACTGTAGTGTACGAGCGTAAAGTGCATCCCGGTCTGCTGCTCGATGGCCGTGGCAACGGCATCCAGGCGGCCATTGCCGGTGGCCGTGCACTTGACCGTGCTGCCGCCGCCGGTGACGACGACATTTGCCGTAATGCTGCCGTCCGAGTTCTGGATGAAGTGCGCGTCCGGCACATTGAGCGGCTGGGTGTGGTTGAGGTAGCTGTTCTCAAAGACGCCCAGCACCTCTTTCACGCTCAGCTCGCGGTGCTCGTGGTCGCTGACGTCCTTGACGCGGTAGCCGAGGTCCTCGCGCATCTTCGGCGGCGGATTGTAGCCGTAGTTCTGCTGCAGCAGGAAGCCGATACCGCCCTTGCCGCTCTGGGAGTTGATGCGGATGACGTCGGCATCGTAGGTGCGGCCAATGTCATGCGGGTCAATGGGGATGTACGGGCAGGTCCACTGGTGGAGCTGCTTCTCTTTGCGCCAGGTCATGCCCTTGGCGATGGCGTCCTGATGGCTGCCGCTGAACGCCGCGAACACCAGTGCGCCCGCATAGGGCGTGCGCTCATAGACGTGCATCCGGGTCACGCGCTCATACACCTCGCAGATGGCGGGCATATTGCTGAAATCAAGATGCGGGTCTACGCCGTGGCTGTACATGTTCATGGCCAGCGTAATGGCATCGACGTTGCCGGTGCGCTCGCCGTTGCCGAACAGGCAGCACTCGATGCGCTGGGCACCGGCCAGGACGGCCAGCTCGGCGTCGGCAACGCCGCAGCCGCGGTCATTGTGCGGATGGGTAGACAAAATAACGCTGTCACGATATTTCAGATGTTTGGAGCACCACTCGATCTGGTTGGCGTAGATGTGCGGCATGCTCATCTCCACCGTGACCGGCAGGTTGATGATCATGGGGCGATCCGGCGTAGGCTGCATGACGTCGAGGACGGCGTTGCAGACCTCGACAGCGTATTCCGGCTCGGTGCCGGTGAAGCTCTCGGGGCTGTACTCGAACAGGAAGTTGCCCTCGTACTCCTCGCTCAGCTGCTTGACCAGCTTTGCGCCGTCGGTGGCGATCTTCTTGATCTCTTCCTTGCTCTTGTGGAACACCTGCT
>OHVT01000976.1_pt1 | contig 11470 bp, 10 predicted proteins | sample 1579441 | NCBI WGS metagenome assembly OHVT01 (sample SAMEA3882542, study PRJEB24775) | human gut metagenome | biome: human-associated habitat; feature: intestine environment; material: feces | place: Netherlands | collected 2009/2010
GAGAATTTCTTTTGTAAGTAACTTTTGAATAATTTTCTTTCTTTTCTCTTCTGTATCAACGAGTTGATAGTCGTATTTTAAATTATCTAAACATGCTAGATTCGAATATTTCTCACTTTCCGTCCCTCCGTCGGTAAATTCTGCAAAGAGATTGCCTTGAGGAGAAGACGGGGAAGCGGGTGATTCACCGTTCGAAGCTGGTTCGCCGAAAAGGGAGAGTTGTCCCGAACCGTTCGGCGTATTTCCCTGCCGGGCGCTTCCTCCCGGTGTACGGTTTCGTCCTTGCGGGTCGTTTCCGGTCGCATCGGTGTATGTTCCGGCGAAGGCGGATTTCTTGTCTCGGTTGAAAACGCGGTCGATGAGGGTACGGAACTCCATCTCTTCAAAAATCTTCCGTAGTTCCTCTTCATTCGGTTCTTCTCTTTTCAGTTCGTCCATGTTCAAAGCGATGGGGACATCAATCTTGATAGTTGCCAGAAACTTGGAGAACTCAATCATTTTCCGGTTAGTTTCCACTTTGGTCTTCAAGGCTCCTTTCAGTTCGGCAGAGTGGGAGAGGAGATTCTCGATGCTGCCATATTGCGCGATTAACTTTTGTGCTGTTTTCTCGCCCACGCCCGGACAACCGGGAATGTTGTCGGAACTATCGCCCATCAGTCCCAGCATATCAATGACTTGTGCGGGTGACTGGATATCGAACTTTGCCTTTACCTCTTCTATTCCCATCACTTTAAAACCGCCTGTATGCTTGGGACGGTACATGAAGACATTTCCGCCCACCAGTTGGCCATAGTCTTTGTCCGGTGTCATCATATAAGTAGTGATCCCCCGTTTGCCGGCTTCGGTGGCCAGTGTACCGATCACGTCATCGGCCTCGTATCCCGGTACTTCCAGAATAGGAATACGGTAGGCCCGTATAATATCCTTTATAATGGGTACGGACAAACGGATTACTTCGGGTGTTTCTTCACGTTGTGCCTTATACTGTTCATAGGCTTCGTGCCGGAAGGTGGGACCGGCGGGATCAAATGCCACACCGATGTGCGTAGGATTTTCTTTCTTCAAGACCTCTTCCAGTGTATTGACAAATCCCAGTACGGCTGAAGTGTTGAAACCCTTGGAGTTAATACGCGGGCTTTTGATGAAAGCGTAATACGCACGGTATATTAATGCATAAGCATCTAATAGAAAAAGTTTGTCCATTCTTAAAAATCTTTAGTTTTTTCATTGTAAAAGTACAAAAAAATACCGTATTCCGTCTTTTATTACTACTTTTGTGCACAAATTAACCTGCATGGACAAATTACAGCAAATCAAATTGCCTATTGACAAGGAGTTTGAGGAATTTAGAAGGTTGTTTGACTCTTCGCTCCAAAGTTCCAATTCTTTACTTAGTGAGGTGTTATCCTATATTAAGCAGAGAAATGGCAAGATGATGCGTCCCATATTGGCGTTGTTGATTGCTAAATTATTCGGTGAAATCAATGATTCTACGCTTCATGCGGCTCTTTCATTGGAGTTGCTCCATACGGCCAGCCTGGTGCACGATGATGTGGTGGATGAGAGTGACAAGCGCCGTGGGCAGTCTTCGGTAAATGCTATCTATAATAATAAGGTGTCGGTTCTGGTAGGCGACTATATGCTGGCAACTAGCCTGAAGCATTCTGCCATGACCCGCGAGATTACAATTGTAGATTTGGTGGCTTGTTTGGGACAGAACTTATCTGAAGGCGAGATTATTCAATTGGCGAATATTAATGCTTCTGAGTTCTCGGAAGAAGTGTATTATGATGTCATTCGTAAAAAGACGGCTGCATTGTTTACTGCCAGTGCGGAAGCGGGGGCTATTTCGGTGCATGCATCCGATGAAATGGTGAAAAATGCTCGTCTGTTTGGCGAAATGATTGGTATTGCTTTCCAGATAAAGGATGATATTTTCGACTATTATTCTTCTGATGAGATAGGTAAACCTACCGGGAACGATATGCGTGAAGGGAAGCTGACATTGCCGGCTTTGTATGTGTTGAATATGTTTGATGATGAGGAGATGCGGAAACTGGCGCTACGCATCCGGGCATTAGACGCTTCGGATGAAGATATTGCCCGTTTCATCGAATATACTAAGGTGAAGGGAGGGATAGAGTATGCCAGGCAGGCAATGGTGGATTATCGTAATAAAGCGTTGGCTTTACTTCCACAATCAGCCGGTCAAGCTGTAAAAGATGCTTTGACTGCTTATATTGATTATGTGATTGAAAGAGATAAATAGTACGATTGTTGAAGATATGTACCTCAAAAAGTTCGGGCGTGGTCCTTTATACAATAAGGACCACGCCCGAACTTTTTGAGGTACGCCTTTCTTTGGTAGTTTAAAATAACCGGAATAGATAAGGCTCATTCCGGTCACTTTAAATGTGGTTGTTATTTAAATAGTGAAACAGTTCTTTGTTTAGAAGAACTTGGTTTCTTGGCCTACAATTTCTGAGAGAAGCAGATTGGCCAGGCGGCTTGTTCCTAAGCGGAATAACTCGTTTGTCAGCCATTCTTCACCTAACACTTCTTTTACAATGGTATAGTAAACCAAAGCGTCGTGTACGGTATTAATTCCTCCGGCGGGTTTGAATCCTACTTTGCGGCCTGTTGTCATATAGTATTCTTTGATAGCCTCGCACATCACCAAGGCAGCTTCAGGAGTAGCGGCGGGGTTTTCCTTTCCGGTAGAGGTTTTGATGAAATCGGCTCCGGAATACATCGATAGAATAGACGCTTTTTTGATGTTGGATGCGCTTCCCAGTGCTCCGGTTTCCAAGATCACTTTCAGGTGATGCTCACCACATACAGCTTTTAATTCTTCTATTTCATCACACATTCCTTCGTAATCCCCACTCAGGAACTTGCCTACCGGGATAACGATATCTATCTCATCGGCTCCGGTATGGAGAGCCATGGCTGTTTCGGCTACCTTTACTTCGGTAAAGGTTTGCGAGGAGGGAAAACCGCCCGATACACAGGCTATGTTTACATGATCTGCTTCCAAGGTGTCGTTGACTACTTCTGCCATATTAGGATATACACAGATTGCGGCTACATTGTCCAGATCGGGGTACTTGTCAACAAATTCATTTACTTTTCCGGTGAATTTCATTACACTTTCATCTGAATCAGTACACTTTAAAGTGGTTAGGTCAATGCAATGGAACAGGAATTTCTTTACGTCCGGTGTATTGTTTTCTGCTACATGTTTTTCGATGAGTAGGGCAGTTTTCGCTTTTACATCCTCATCGTGCAAACGGATGTTATACTTGGCAAGTGCTTCTTCGTACTTGCTGTGCTCAGGTCCATGATCGTGGTCATGACGATGTTCATGTCCACCTTCGAATTCGTGATTATGTTCCATAATTCTTTATAATTTGGGATTGTTTTTATGTCTGTCTTTATCTCTATTTGTTTTCTTCTCCAAGTTTTGACGGAAGGCTTCGGTCAGGTTTACTCCGGTCTGGTTGGCCAGACAGATAAGGACCCACAGTACATCTGCCATTTCATCGGCAAGGTTGTCTTTCTCTCCTTGCTTGAAAGACTGATCTCCGTATTTGCGTGCCATCACACGTGCCAGTTCGCCTACTTCCTCGGTCAGAACGGCCATATTGGTCAGTTCGCTGAAGTAACGTACACCATACGTTTTAATCCAGCGGTCCACTTCTTTTTGTGCTTCTTCCAGTGTCATTATTCCTTGTTTTTGGTGTCCATACATATAGTAACAGGACCGTTGTTCAGAAGTTCAACTTTCATGTCTGCTCCGAATTCTCCGGTTCCTACTTCTTTGCCCAGACCGATGCTCAGTTCTTGGCAGAAATAATTGTAGAGGGGGATGGCTACATCGTGCTTTGCAGCACGGATATAGGAGGGACGGTTGCCTTTTTTTGTAGATGCGTGTAGTGTGAATTGGCTGATCACCAATATGTTGCCTCCTACCTCTAGGATAGATTTATTCATGACTCCATTTTCATCGTCAAAGACTCTCAGTCCTATTATTTTTTTGCATAACCAGTCGGCATCTTCTTGTGTATCAGCTTCTTCAATGCCAACCAATATCATGAATCCTTCTTTTATCGCCGATTTGCATACGCCTTCTATGGTAACAGAGGCGTGGCTTACTCGTTGAATAACTACTCTCATATTTATATTCTTTAATTTCTTGTTAGAAAAATTCTAGTTGTTTATCGGTAATGTCTCCGCTTCTACAATGGACAATATGTTGCCGGCTTCTTGCCTGGACTGATACGAGGCAGAGCATGTCCCTGTAGTAGATGTATGCAAAGGTAGGAAATCCCTTTTATTCTGTGAGATTTTCTTTGATATTTTTAGCGGCTGCTTCACCTACCACGGCTGCAATCTCTTCCAGTGAGGCTTGCCTGATGCGGCTGACGCTTTTGAATGTTTTCAGCAGGGCGGTCTTTCTTTTTTCGCCTATTCCCTTGATATTGTCCAAAGCGGACGCCACCTGACTCTTGCTTCGTTTGTCCCGGTGGAAGGTGATGGCGAAGCGGTGTACCTCGTTCTGTATGTTTTCCAACAGATGGAACAAGGGAGTGCTTTGCTTCACACCGATGGTCAGCGGAGGGAATCCGTATAACAATTCCGAGGTACGGTGCTTGCGGTCTTTGGCCAGTCCGGCTATGGGGATATCCAGATGAAGTTCGTCCTCTATCACTTCTCTCACCACTTCCATTTGCCCCTTTCCACCGTCGGTAATGATGAGGTCGGGCAAGGGGGAACCTTCCTCTATGGCACGGCTATACCGGCGGCGTACCACCTCTTTCATCGAGGCGTAATCGTCGGGTCCGGTCACAGTCTTGATGATGTATTTCCGGTACTCCTTCTTGCTTGGTTTCGCCTTTTTGAAAACGACGCAGGCGGCCACCGCGTCCGAGCCTTGAATATTGGAATTATCGAAACATTCGATGTGGTTCGGTAGTTTTTTCATGTGCAGCTGCTCCTGGATTTCTTTCATCAGACGGACGCTTCTTTGTTCAGGATTCAACTTTTCCGCCTGTTTCAAGCGGTCCACTTTATACTGTTTCACGTTCATTACGGAAAGATCCAGCAAATGCTTCTTTTCTCCTCGTTGGGGAACGGTAAAGGATACATTGTTCATCTCCATATCCAGTTCAAAAGGTACGATGATTTCGCGGGAAGTGCTCTTATATCGTTCACGCATCTCAATAATGCCCAATTGTAGAAGTTCTTCTTTCGTTTCGTTCAGACGTTTCTTGTATTCGAAGGTGAAGGCTTGGTTGATGCATCCGTTTGTGATATGCAGATAGTTGATATAGGCTGAATTTTCTTCCATTTCAATGGAGAACACATCCACATTATGAATGATGGAATTAACGACTTCGCTCTTGGAACGATAGTTTTCTATCAAGTCATATTTCTCTTTTATTTTCTGTGCTTCCTCAAATTTCATTTCGGCAGCAAGCGCTTGCATCTCTTCCATCAGCAGGTCACTTACAATCTGGGTATCTCCTTTCAGAATATTTTTGATTTCACCGATATTCTTCATGTATTCTTCGTGTGGCTGCTGCCCGATGCAGGGCCCTTTGCAGTTCTTTATGTGATATTCCAGACATACGTTGAACTTGCCGGCGCGAATGTTTTCGGGACTTAGATTGAGTTTGCAGGTACGGATGGGGTAGAGCTTTTTGATCAAGTCCATCACGGCAAGCATGGAGGGCATGTGACTGTACGGACCATAATAAGAGGACCCGTTGCGGATGACTTGCCGGGTTTTGAAGATACGTGGGAAATATTCGTTGCTTACACAAATAGAGGGGTAAGTCTTGTCATCTTTCAGCAATACATTGTAACGTGGCTTGTATTTCTTTATCAGGTTGTTTTCGAGTAAAAGAGCGTCTTCTTCTGTTCTTACCACGATATAACGGATATCTGCAATTTTGCTGACCAGCAATCGTGTCTTGCCGTTGGGGTGTTCTCTATTAAAATAAGAAGAGACTCTGCGCTTCAGGTTTTTTGCCTTTCCAACGTAGATAATGGTTCCTTCGGAGTTCAAGTATTGGTAAATGCCGGGGCTGTCGGGCAGGTTTAGTACGATTCCTTTCAGATAGTCATTGGTTGTAATCTCTTCTTTTTCCATACATGCTTATTGAATATTGCCGGTTGGCAGAACTGTTTCTTGAGTTGATGTTGCAACCGCAACATCCTATATCTTTCGGTTGTAACATTATATATCTTCAAGCTGTAACATTTATATCTTACAGCCTGAAGATATATATCTTTCGGTTTCATCGTCCATCTCATTCCATAGATCTCTTTTTATTGTGAACGATGATGGGGCCCGTTTTGACGGACATGTTGTGTGACACTATAAAGTAAGCAGTGTATCCACCGTGATATCTTCGGGGAATGCCTTTCTGCCGTTCAGACCTCCCAGTTCGATAATGAAATTGATGAAAATCTTTTTGGCGCCACATCTTTGTACCAAGCGATGAGTGGCCGCCATGGTTCCGCCGGTAGCCAATAAATCATCGTGCAGCAGAACCACGTCGTTCTCATCGATGGCGTCTTTATGTATCTGAATGGTGTCGGTTCCATACTCTTTTGCGTATGTTTCCTCTACTACTTCTGCGGGAAGTTTGCCCGGCTTGCGTGCCATCACGAATCCGGCACCTAACCGTGCCGCCAGCGCACCACCCATAATGAAGCCACGCGATTCAATTCCTACTACTTTGGTGATGCCTTTGTCCTTGTACATCTCGTATAGAGTATCTAGTATTTCCTGCAAGCATTCGGGGTTTTTGAACAGGGTTGTCACATCGTAAAACAGAATTCCCGGAATGGGGAAATCTGGAATTTCTCTTAAGTTTGCTTTAAGCGTTTCTTTGCTCATAACCAGTATTTTATTGTTAGTCTATTAAATTACTTGTTTCACGTGAAACATACCTTGTTTCACCGTCCCAGCAGGACTAGTAAGACATTGATGTCGCTAGGAGAGATACCCGGTATGCGGCTGGCTTGGGCCAAAGTTTCGGGATCTATCTTCATCAGTTTCTGCCGGGCTTCGGTAGAGAGCGAGTTCAATGAGTTGTAGTCGAACTTGCCTTTGATGCGGATGGCTTCCAGACGATGTATCTTGTCGGCGATCATTCGTTCGCGGTCAATGTATCCTTGGTATTTGATCAGCACTTCGGCGGCTTCAATCACTTCTTCTTTACGGTCGGTGATTTGGTCCAGCAGGGCTTTGAAAGCCGGAATGTGGCCGGCTATATTTTCGATGGTAATCTGCGGACGGTTCAGCAGGTCGATTAGTTTGCAGCCGTGTGTCAGACGGGCAGTACCCAAACTTTCCAAAGCATCATTGATTAATGCGGCTTTGATGGAGAAGGTTTTGGCAAAGTCGATGATTCGGCTCACGGCTTCCCGTTTGCTGCAAAGATGTTCGTAACGGTCTTGTTTTACCAGTCCCAGCTTGTAGGCGCGTTCGGTAAGGCGCATATCTGCATCGTCTTGTCGGAGCAGGATGCGGTATTCGGCACGGGAGGTGAACATACGATAAGGTTCGTCCACACCTTTTGTAACCAGATCGTCAATCAAGACACCGATGTAGGCCTCGTCCCGTCCCAGTGTGAACGGTTCGCCACCGTGGCAATTGATGTGTGCGTTGATGCCGGCAATGATTCCCTGTCCGCCTGCTTCTTCGTAACCGGTAGTTCCGTTTACTTGTCCGGCAAGGAACAGGTTCTTGATTATTTTCGATTCCAATGTATGTTTCAGTTGGGTGGGGTCGAAGTAATCATATTCGATGGCGTATCCCGGACGATAGACTACCAAGTCCTTAAATGCGGGTACTTTCTTCAATGCCGCCAACTGTATGTCCATGGGCAGTGAAGAAGAGAACCCGTTCAGGTAAAGTTCCTGTGTGGTTTCTCCTTCGGGTTCCAGGAAAAGCTGATGTTGCGGCTTGTCGGGGAAGGTTACGATTTTGGTTTCTATACTGGGACAATAACGCGGTCCGATGCTTTGGATTTGTCCGTTGAAAAGGGGAGAGTCGGGCAGACCTTTCCGTAGTATCTCGTGTACCTCTTCGTTGGTAAAGCAGGTCCAGCATTGCAGTTGTTTCAGCTTGCGCGGTTCGCTCATGAACGAAAAGCGATGGAAGTCGTTTTCTCCGTCCTGTGTTTCCATCAGGTCGTAGTGTACGCTGCGCCCGTCTATGCGGACAGGCGTACCGGTCTTCATGCGTCCGGCGGTGATTCCCTGGCGGGTGATTGATTCGGTCAGATGGTAGGAGGCAGGTTCGGCCATGCGTCCTCCTGCCAGTTGTTTATGCCCGATGTGCATCAGTCCGTTCAGGAAGGTTCCTGCGGTGAGCACGATACATTTAGCATGGAAAGTCACTCCCCAGCAAGTCATGACTCCAGTCGCTTCGCCGTTTTCCACGATTAGTTCTTCTACGGTATCTTGCCAAATGTGCAGATTGGGAGTATTCTCCAGAATCTCGCGCCATGCCCAGATAAACTTGCCGCGGTCACATTGGGCGCGGGGGCTCCACATAGCGGGACCTTTGGAGCGGTTGAGCATACGGAACTGTATGGCTGTACGGTCTGTAACCAGTCCCATGTAGCCACCTAATGCGTCTATCTCTCTTACGATTTGTCCCTTGGCGATGCCACCTACGGCAGGGTTACAACTCATTTGCCCGATTTTGTTCATATCCATGGTAATCAGGCAGGTCTTCGAACCCATATTGGCTGCGGCCGCGGCTGCTTCACAGCCTGCGTGTCCGGCGCCTATTACAATAACGTCGTACTTAAAATCCATTGATTTATTTCTTTTTACCGATTGCAAAATTACGAATTTTACTCTGTAAAGCGGTGATAATACGGTTAAAAAGAATGTGTGGCGGCAGAAATCTGTTTCTGCCGCCACATCATACAAACGCTATTCTTAAAGTAAACTATTTCCTGTTATTTCTTGTCCGGAGCAGGAGGGGTGTCGGTCGGGCGTTTCTTTCCGTCCTTGTCTACCGGTTCAAAATCCTCTTTCTCCGGTTTATTCTGTGCATTTCCTTTCGAGGAAGGATTGACAATGTTCTGATAGGTATCATGAATGGGAAGCTTGTCTAGAATACCCAGTGCGGGAGCCACTTTGCTGACCACATTCTGCAAGAAATTGGACGTTGTGCCGTTGCCACCGTCAAATACAGTAACATTTCCCAGTTGGATATGTTCAAATGCCTTAACCTGTTCCGAAGCGATTTCCTTCCATTGGTCAACCATCTTGTATTGGATGGCGATTTCGGGATTGCGCTCGGCAGCCTTCACCATGGCCTCGAAACCTTCCGCTTCGGCCAGCAAGGACTTCTTCTTGCCTTCCGCTTCTGCTTCCAGTTTCATCTGGATGGCCTTGGCTTCCGCCTGTGCTTTGGCCAGGATAGCTTCCGCTTCTGCATTTGCCTTACGTTTTATTTGCTCGGCCAATGCGTCCGCATCCAAGATGGCCTGCTGTTTGGCTATTTCGGCAGGAACAATCTTATCCGCTTTCAAGGCCTGTTCCACTTTGCGGGCTTTCGCTTCTTCTATTTCACGCTGTGCGTTTTCCTGTGCGGTGAGGACGGCAGCTTGTGTCCGGGCTTGTGCTTCACCGGCTTTTCTAGAGGCTTCCGCCTTGGTAACTTCCAGTTCCGCATTGCTTTCGGCAACCTCTTTGGCAGCGTTATTTTGCCCGATGGCCGATTTCTTTTGTGCTTCCGCCTGCTTTATTTCCATATCGGATTGGAGCTCTGCCGTACGGCTTTCCTGTTCGGTACGCGCCTGTTCCTTGTTCACCTCCATAGAGGCGCTGGCTTTGGCGATACGTGATTCTTTTTCGGCATTTTCTTCTGCTACTTTCGATTCACGTTCCTTGTCGGCTATGGCTACTTTAATTTCCTCGTCACGTTGCGTATCGGCCAGTTGAGTGTTCTTGTCGCGGTTGGTTTCCGCTACTTTGGTGGCACGTTCTTTTTGTTGTTCCGCAATCTTGATGGCACCCAGTTTCTGTTGTTCTTCAATGTTAGCCAAGGCTTCGTTCTTGGCTTTCGCTTCGGCTTCTTTTCCCAGATTGACGATATAATCGGCTTCATCGCGGATATCGCTGATGTTGATGTTCATCAGGTAAAGACCGAATTTCTTCAATTCGGAGTCGATGTTCTTGCGGCAGTTCTCAAGGAATGTATCACGATCACTGTTCAGTTGTTCGATGGTCATGTCGGCAATGACCAGACGCATTTGTCCGTAAACAACGTCTTTAATCAGTTCCTGTTGTGCTTCGATATTCAGTCCCAGTAAGCGTTCGGCTGCATTCTGCATAACTTCGGGCTCTGTGCTTACGGCCACAGTGATGGTAGTGGGCACATCTACGCGGATGTTTTGTTTGGAAATGGCACCGGTCAGTTTGCAGTCAATCTGCATGGGTTTCATGTTCAGGAAAGAGTATCCCTGGATAATGGGCCATACAAAAGCGGCTCCTCCGTGATACAGTTTAGCCGATTTCTTGTCGCCGGTCTTACCATATACTACCAATACCTCGTCGCTCTTGCACTTGCGGTAACGACTTAAAATCCCGACGATGGTCAGGACGATGACAGCTACCAGAATAGCTGCATAAATGAGAATCTGCTCATCCATAAATGATTGCGTTTTTAGGGTTTATTTAATCAATATAATAGATTCCTTCCTTGTAATCCTTCAGTGTGAGGATATCGCCTTCCCGGTAGCTTTTACCCTGTATGCTCCGCACGGTAAGTTCTCTTTGTGCGCCATTGATGGCGATATAGACCACATAGTTTGTTCCTGCCTGTTCTTGTTCTTGGCAGCGGGTATATATTTCGCATTTCCTGCCTATTAATTCTTCTCCCTGTTCGGGCTTGTTTTCTTGTTTCAGCTTATAGCAGAGTTTATAAATCCAAGCCAGGACGAAGACAAAAAAGCTGCCGCTTATCACGGCGCCCAGGTAATGTAAGACAATGTAGGGAGGCTGGCATAAATACATGAACCAACCGAAACCCATGCAGAAATGAATCAGTCCTTTGAAGGAGAGTACGCTGCTCATGTCTATATCGGCGTTGCCATCGGCATTAACGTCTATGTCGGTGTCCATACTGCCGAAAAAGATGGATAAGATGAATTGCAGAAGAAAGATTCCCGTACTTACTAATGCAGCGAAAAAATATACGTTAGCTTCCATATATTTTGTGTTTATCTGTTTTTCAATTCACAAAATAAAGCAATTAATCCGAAAAAGCAAGAAGATAAGGGAAGAAATGTAGCTGTGTATGTACAGCTTTCGACGTTTTTTATCCGTCCGGCGGAAAGTTTTCCTAATTATGGGCATGTCTTTAAAAGGTTACGGGCAATCATTCCTGCGAACTATGCCCGTAGCTTTTATAGGTTGTTCCGCCTTGTATGTCCTG
>OHVT01000977.1_pt1 | contig 11463 bp, 7 predicted proteins | sample 1579441 | NCBI WGS metagenome assembly OHVT01 (sample SAMEA3882542, study PRJEB24775) | human gut metagenome | biome: human-associated habitat; feature: intestine environment; material: feces | place: Netherlands | collected 2009/2010
CGCCGAACGCGACGGGCACCTCCGACAGCATATAACCCTCGGGATCGAGCGGGATCAGGTGGAAATAATATTGCAACAGACAGATTCCCAAACCGATCGCATTGCCCCACACGACCCCTCGCAAGATGAGCATCAAGGCCCGGTAGAGAAAAATCCGGCGCAGCGACGCACTGTTCATTCCCATCGTCTTCAACAGACCGATCATACGTGTACGCTCCAGCACGAGCGTCAGCAACGCGGTCGCCATGTTGAACACGGCCACGACGACCATGATGACCAGGATCACCGCAGCATTGACATCGTGCGTCTTGAGCCAGTCGAACACGGTCGGGAACCGCTCCTGCGCACTGCGGGCCGTCAGGTCCCAAAAAGCCTCCCGATCCGAATCCAGCAACATATCGTTCAGCCGGCGGGAGAAATCTTCCGCCTGCGAGAAATCCGCGAGCGTCACTTCGTAGCCCGACACCTCGTCGGACGACCAGTCGGCCAACCGCTGCACGTTTCTCAAATCGGTCATCGCCACGCTCCGGTCGAATTCGTCCATCCCGGTCGCATAGATACCCGACACCTTGAACCGATCGCGGCGCGGACTCTTCTCCGACTCGACGAAAAGCATCTCGACCTTATCGCCGGGCACAAGCCCCATCTCCCGGGCAACGCTCCGGGAGATCAAAATCTCCTTGGTGCGAATCGAATCCCCGACACGGGGCAACTCGCCCTCGAGCAGATGGTCCCGAAAAAACGACCAATCGTAACCGCCGTCCACCCCCTTGAGCATCACGCCGAGAATCGCATCGGGCGTCTTCACCACGCCCCCCTTCACGGCATAGGGAGCGAGCCGTACGACCTCGCCTGCCGAGCGGATCGCCCTCTCGAGCTGTTCGCTGCGGGGTACCGGCACCGACTCGATCGACCCGGCGCTTCGCAGATCAGCGACCTCGACCTGGGCCGAGAAGCCGGTGACACGATCCGTGATTTCCCGCTTGAAACCCATGATAACGGCCAAAGCCAGAATCATCACCGTCACGCTCAACGCTACCGCGACCACGGCGATACGAACCATCACACCCGGACGGTTGCCGGGTCCGTTACGCGCGATTCTGCGCGCTATGAACAGTTCGAGATTCACCCTCTTCCGATTTTGCACGTATTTTTCATGCAAAGTAACATAAATTTTTCTTACTTTTGTTCGATAAACCGACCATTATGAAAAAACAAGCTTTAATTACAGGGGCCACTTCGGGCATCGGACACGCTACGGCGCTACGGCTCGCAGCCCTCGGATACGACATCATCGCCACAGGGCGCCGCGCCGAACGGCTGGCAGCGCTCAAATCTGCCATCGAAGCGCAGGGCGGCAGTTGCCGCACGCTCTGTTTCGACGTACGCAGCGAAGCCGAATGCAGAAAAAACCTCGAACCGCTCGATCGGGTCGATCTGCTGCTCAACAACGCCGGGCTGGCCGCCGGACTCGAACACATCGACCAGGGCTCCACGGCCGACTGGGACGCCATGATCGACACGAACGTCAAGGGACTGCTCTACGTCACCCGCATCATCACACCCAAAATGATCGCCGCAGGCGGGGGACACGTAATCAACATCGGATCGATCGCCGGAACCGAGCCTTACGAAAACGGCGCCGTATATTGCGCGTCGAAACACGCCGTACACGCCATTTCGCAAGCCATGCGTGCCGACCTGCTGAGCCACCGCATCAAGGTCACGGAGATCCGTCCGGGCATGGTCGAAACCGAATTTTCGCTGGTGCGTTTCCACGGCGATCAAGAGCGAGCCGACAAGACCTATACCGGCGTCGAACCTTTGACCGGCGCGGATATTGCGGAAACGATCGCCTGGATCGTACAATTACCGGCCCACATGAACGTTAATGATATAGTACTGATGCCGGCTCAACAGGCCGGTGCATACTACACCTGCCGGAATACGAAATAACAACCCTGTCCGTCTTCGAAATCCGGGGCCGAATATGTCCGGGAAAAATCGAAGCGCAGACACTGAAATTGAAAAATTATGCTGCTGATTTTCAACCTGCTCCAAAGCGGTTATTACACCACGGAGCCCGTAGCGTCGCGGTACGACGCCGCCACGATGGGCATGTTCGTGCTGATTATCGTGATCGGCGTAATCGGCTACATCGTGCAGGCCCGCCTGCAACACGTCTTCAAAAAATACTCCGAAGTGCCTTTCCCCGGCGGACTCACCGGTGCGGAAGTCGCCGAAAAGATGTTGCGCGACAACAAGATCCACAATGTGAAGATCACCCACGTCAGCGGACAACTGACCGACCACTTCAATCCGCAGACGATGACCGTCAATTTGAGCGACGCGGTCTATTCGAGCCGCAGCGTCGCGGCGGCAGCCGTCGCCTGCCAGCATGCACAAGGCTACGCTCCGCTGGCGTTGCGTTCGCAGCTGGTACCCATCGTGCAGTTCTCCTCGCGTATGGCAATGTTCGTCATCATCATCGGCCTGGTGATCCTGGCCTCCACGCAGAATGAACTGCTCTGCTGGATCGGCGTGGGCATGATCGGCGTATCGGCTCTCTTCTCGATCATCACCCTGCCGGTGGAATACAACGCTTCGCAGCGGGCCCTCGCCTGGCTCCAGAGCAGCCACACGCTCGAAGGCGCACAGCTCGGACAAGCCAAGGAAGCCCTCTCGTGGGCTGCCCGCACCTACCTGGTAGCGGCCTTGAGTGCCGTAGCGTCGCTGCTCTATTACGTTTTGATGATTTTAGGACGCCGTGATTGATGGCCCCGGAAAAGGACTACACACACCGGAGCTGGATCGCCGTCACCCTGCTCATCGCCGTTCTCATCGGATTGAGCCTGATACCGCCGCAAACGCTCGGCGGGGTCAGTCTGCGCAGGGCTAACATCCTGTCCGACCTCATCTCTTTCGAAGAAGACCTCGAAAAAGCCGAAAAAGCGATCGATCTGGACGATGCGGATTTCCACATCGACCTGACGCAGGTCGCCCGCCAGATCGCCGACACGGTGCCTCAACACGCCCCGACCACCTACGAATGGAACCTCCGGGAAGAGGCGGACGATACGACTGCCCAACCCCGGCTTCCGGATTCGGTCCGGCTGTCGCCGACGCTGATCCCGATCGAAGATTTCGACACGACGGGACACAGCCGCCTCACGGCCTTCTATGAAAAACTGCAGAAAGGCGACGCTCCTGTCCGTATCGCGGTCATGGGCGACTCGTTCGTCGAAGGCGACATCCTCTCCTCGGACCTGCGTGAAAAGCTGCAGCTCCGGTTCGGCGGTTCCGGGGCCGGTTTAGCTCCGATGGCTTCGCCGCTGACCGGCTTCCGGCGCACGATCAAAACCCAGTCCAAAGGTTGGGACTCCTACAACATCATGCAACGGCGAAACACCCCCGCCGCTATCAGCGACTATTATTACATCTCGGGCTGGCTCTGCCAACCTTCGGACGGAGCCTCCGTTCGCTGGGAAGGTTCATCGGACCGGGCTTGCCTGGACAGTTGCCGCACGGCCCGGATCCTGTTCGTCAGCCGTGACGACAGCCGTATCGAGGTGACCGTCAATGATCGGGACAACCGTACGTTCGACATCGAAGGTTCGCCCGCCGTGCGACAGATCGTCGTCCATGACGACATCCGTTCGTTGAGTTTCAAGGTACTGTCGGGTGCCGCAGGAGCGATCGGCTACGGTGCGATCTTCGAATCGGCGCCCGGCGTGGTGGTGGACAACTATTCGATCCGCAGCAACAACGGACAGGCGATGTTCTGGACCTCGCCCACGGTCAATGCCCAGATCAATGAAATGCTCGGCTACGACCTGGTGATCCTGCAATACGGCCTCAACATCCTGGAACCGGGCATCCGCTCCTTCGCCAAATACGGCGAACAGATCGAGAAGATGATCGCCTACATCCGGCAGTGCTTCCCTACGGCCACCGTATTAGTGATGAGCGTCAGCGACCGCAGCGTGAAGTCGGACTCGGGATTCGTCCCAATGGATTCGGCACCCTACATGGCTGCGGCCCAACGACAGGCCGCGCAAAACAGCGGGGCAGCCTTCTGGAGCGCCTACGACGCCATGCAATCGCTCGGCGGCATGGCGCAATTCGTGGCCAACGGCTGGGCCGGAAAGGACTACACCCACATCAATTTCGCGGGCGGTCGTCGCGTAGCCTGGGCTCTGTACGACGCCATCAACCGAGGTGCCGAACAACATCCTCCCTTCACGCCCGTTGCGCATGACAACGTCATCGACACCCGGAAAATCTCGCACCTGGAAATGATGCTGCGCCAGGCAGCCAGGCCCCGTATGCAAAAACCCTAACGCCCGGACATGATCCAGACGGTGGAAAATATCGGGGAAAAGCTGGTTTCGATGCTCACGTACGACGCATCGCAGCCGTTGATCTTCAGCAGCGGGCTGTTCCTTTTCCTCTTCGCCGGATTCCTCTTCTTCTACGGATTCACCCGCCGGGCTCCGATGGCCCGCATCGTCTATGTCATCCTCTTTTCGCTCTACTTCTATTACAAGTCGAGCGGCATCTACTTCCTGCTGCTCGTCTTCGCTTCGGTGAGCGACTACTGGATCGCCCATGCCATCTACAAAGTACGGACGCAACGGGCGAAATACTGGCTCGTGGGATTGAGCGTGTTGGTCAATCTGGGCATGTTGGGCTATTTCAAGTACACGAATTTCCTGATCGAAATCGCCAACAACCTCTTCGGACAAGGGTTCCTCAACTTCCAGAACATCTTCCTGCCGGTCGGTATTTCGTTCTTCGTATTCCAGTCGATGAGCTATACGATCGACATCTGCCGGGGACAACTCAAACCCCTAAACAACTGGGCCGATTACCTGTTCTATCTCTCGTTCTTCCCACAACTGGTAGCCGGCCCGATCGTCCGGGCCAAAGACTTCATTCCCCAGATCCGACAAAATCCGCTGCGGGTCACGCGCGAAATGTTCGGCATGGGCGTATTCCTGATCCTCATCGGCTTATTCAAAAAAGCCGTCATTTCGGACTATATCTCACTCAACTTCGTCGATCGTATCTTCGACGAGCCGCTGCTCTACTCCGGGTTCGAATGCCTGATGGGAATTTACGGCTACGCCCTGCAAATCTATTGCGACTTCTCGGGTTACTCGGATATGGCCATCGGCATCGCCCTGCTGCTGGGCTTCCGCTTTCCGAAGAACTTCGACGCCCCCTACAAATCGGCCACGATCACCGAATTCTGGCGCCGGTGGCACATCTCGCTCTCCACGTGGCTGCGCGACTACCTCTACATCTCGCTGGGCGGCAACCGCAAGGGCCGCATCCGGACCTACGGCAACCTGCTCCTGTCGATGCTGCTCGGCGGTCTGTGGCACGGGGCGGCCGTGCGCTTCATCCTTTGGGGAGCGCTGCACGGCATAGCGCTGGCCCTGCACAAGCTCTGGCTGAGCGTCGTTCCCGGCTCCAAAGCCACAGGAGCCGAAATGCGGTGGTTCTGGCGTATTCCGGGCATTTTCTTCACCTTCAATCTGGTCTGCTTCGGATGGCTGATGTTCCGTGCCGAATCGATGAAAACCGTGCAGCTGATGCTCCACCAAATTTTCACGAACTTCAATCCTTCGGTCATCCCCCAGGTGCTCGAAGGTTATGCCGGCATCTTCCTGCTCGTCGGCATCGGCTACCTGCTGCACATGCTTCCCGACCGCTGCGACCGCTGGGCGCAACGATTCGTCACCTCCCTGCCGACGGTCGTACAGGTTCTCCTGGCCGCGTGCGTCATCTGGCTGGTGATGCAGGTCAAGTCGAGCGATATCCAGCCTTTCATCTACTTCCAATTCTAAACGACCTATGCACTCCTGCGACGAATCCCTGTTTCTGGCTCTCAATTTCGACGGCGGTCCCTGCCTGGACCGGATCATGACCCTCATCTCGGGCATGGCGATCTGGATTCCCTTTTACCTGCTGATACTCTGGCTGGTCTGCCGGCGCTACGGATGGCGCAACACGCTGCTTTTCCTCGCGGCGCTGGCTCTCGCCCTGGTGCTCTCGGACATGCTCTGCGGCATCTTCAAGCACTCGGGTCCCCTGAAACACCTTTGGGCCGATTTTCCTCCCCGCTGGCGCCCGATGTTCTCTCCGGCCCTCGAAGGACTCGACATTCCGGCCGACTCGCTCTTCGCCTGGCGGCATGCCGGGCTCCCCACACCGAACAGCCTCGTACACGTTCCCGCCGGAGCCGTCGCCGGGAAATACGGCACCGTATCCTCCCACGCCGCGACGATCGCGGCAGTCGTCGTAATGTCGGCCGCCGTCATCCGCCGCCGCTGGTTCACATGGCTCGGGATCGCCGCAGCGCTGCTGATCTGCTACTCGCGCATCTACCTGGCCAAACACTTCCCCGTCGATCTGTTGCTCGGCACCGGCGTAGGCATCCTGACGGGTCTTTTCATGCTCTGGCTCTATAAAAAATCGGGAAGAGGCTTTTTCAAGCCCCTCGATCCGAGCGGGAAGCAACAGGCTGAATAGCTCCCGACCAGCTTGCACCGCTGATCCGACCGCTCCGGTCGGCACCCCGAAAGACACAGCGCCCTGCCACCTCTCCGATGGCAGGGCGTTTCCGGTTCTTCGTTCGAAATCAGCCCCGGCTCCTTTTCAATAACGGCACCAACCGCACCAAGCAAAAGAGCGCCGCCAACAATGCGATCGTACCCCCGGCATAACCGATCCGGGCAATCGAAGCGTGCGTACAGACGAATCCTCCTACGAGTGCCCCGGCACCGATTCCGACGTTGTAAATCCCCGAATAGACGGACATGGCGATCGCCGTCGCCTCGGGAGCCAGACGAATGATCTCCGACTGAAAAACCAGGTTGAAAATCGTAATGGCCAACCCCCAGCAGATACACAGGGCGACAACCGGAAAGTGCCCGAAAGCCGAAAGGCGCAGCAACAGCAGGAAAAACGCAATACCCACGACGGCAAACCGCATGAAGGCGTAGGGACGTTTTTCATAATCGCGCGAAAACCATAAGCTTCCGACGATCCCCACCAATCCGAACGCCGTCAGCACCCAAGTTATCCAGTCGTTGTCCAGCCCGGCCACCTGTGCCAGGAACGGTTCGATGTAACTGTACCCCGTATAGTGGCCCGTTACCATGAGAACGGTAAGCACATAGAGGCCCACGAGAGCGGGGTTTCCCAGCAGAGAGGGCACCTTGCGCAGCGAAATGGTGTCGCGGCTCGGGACCCGGGGAAAGATCGCCGCCAGAAACAGCCAAACGGCCGCCGCGACCGCAGCAATGAAGAAGAAGGTCGTCCGCCATCCCACGTAAAGTCCGATCACGCGACCCAGCGGCAGACCGACGATCATGGCAATCGACGTTCCCGTGATAATCAATCCCAATGCAGCCGATTGCGCTCCCTTCGGTGCGACGCGGACCGCCAGCGGCGAAACGATCGACCAGAACACCGCATGCGCACAAGCCACACCGATCCGCGAAGCCATCAGCATCGCATAGGAAGACGAAAGTCCTGACAACACGTGGCTCGCAATGAAAAGCCCCAGCACCCCGAGCATCAGCCGCCGGCACTCCATCCTCGCTACCGCGAGCATCAACGGCAGCGAAACCAGCGCCACGACCCAGGCATAGACCGTAATCAACAATCCGGCCCGGGCCTCGGTAATCCCGAAATAGGCCGCGATGTCGCTCAACAGGCCGATGGGAATAAACTCCGACGTATTGAACACGAAAGTACAACACATCAACACGATAACCGGCATCCACTCCCGCAGGGCGATACGGCTGCGGGTCCATCCGTTTCTCTTCAGCATAGTCAATTACTCAAAGCAGTCAATACTGAAAAATACCGGGTGTCGCCCGGGCAAAGCCCCGCCGCTCACGGATCCTGTCTGCGGGTTCGTCCCGGCCGCAGCAACAGACGGCCACAAACGCATATCGGATCGCTCCGGAGCAAAACTGCGCCACCCTGTTCGGACAGAATCCGATCCGCCCCCCGCAAAGGAGATTCAGGAACCGTCCGATGCGGACAGTACATCCGGCGCATACTTTTTCAGCGGGGCAAAAATAACCGATATTTTGCCGTTTTGTCCGTCCCATCCCGATTTTCTCGTCCGGCAGGTTCCGAAACTTCCGGGGTTCACCAGTTTCAAATCCGAAAAACGAGGGACGCATCCTTGCAGAATGCGTCCCTCCCCGAAACAGTTATCACTCCAAACTCAGAATCCCCACTCTTCGGGCACGGGGATCCGTGTCTTCACCTCTTCGGGAACCTCGGGGAAGAAGGTCATGCCCATCTTCTCCTCGATGAAGCTGACCGGCACCGCGATACGGCGCAATTCCGCGCGGGCGCTGGTTTCCGGACTGTCGGTGAAGGTCTCGATCCAGAAACCGACGGCCTGCAACTCATCGGCCGTACACTGCTGAATCCGTTTACCCGTGCTGCCCGACTTCGTACGCAACGCCATCTTGAACTGATGGGTCGGCATCGTACAGAGTTTCTGCGCCGGGTCCGGCTCGGCCTGATTGGAGTCCGAAGAGTCGTACTCCTGCCAGTAATCATGCTCGTAGTAACAGCCCGCCACCACGAAAAGCGTATCGGAAACGATGTTCATATTTTGCACGCCGTCGTCGGCTACAATATCGTTTTCGCTGTTCCGCGTCCCGGCAAAGAGCGCCTCGACATACCCCCAGACTGTTCCGAACGTACCGGCTTTGGCACTCGGCTGCGGAGCGATGTTGGTCGGATAGAACGTCTGCATGTTGATCTGCTGGTTCGCACCGCCGCGTTCGCTCGACATGCAGAGATGTCCCTTCCCCCAATATCCCGACCGCTGGAGATAAGCCATCGTATTGCTCGTCCAATACTGATAGGGATCCGAACCGGAGGGACCGTCCTTGCGGTAAATCTTCGACTGATACGCCACATCGAGCGACGGATCCGCCGTCCACGGATCGGGATCCGTACGTCCGAAGCCGCCCTCGCGGTAGCAGGCATGCATCGGATAGGCGACCCAAATCGGGTTATGGCGCCGCGTATCGTAACAATAGGAGTAATTCCGCAGGTTTTTCCGCGTATTGACGGTCTGCGTCCAATGCGTAAAGAAGGCATAATCGCCCGAAACGACAGCCTGGGACGAAGTCGGAGCGGTCCAATTGGACGGCAGCTCGGGGAACCGGTAGTCGCCGCCGTCCAAATCGACCGTCTGTCCGCCCGGCCCGGTCGTGAGCTTCAAGTCGTCGAAATTGACGCCGTAGCTCTGCGAACCTTGCGGCGTAAAGCGGATGAAGAGCCGCTGTACGGGAACAGCCAGGGTAAAATCGACGGAGATCTGTTCCCAGATATTATAAGCCCTCGATCCGGTATAATCGATCCTCTGCCAATAGGAGCCGTCACCGCTCAACTCGATCAGACAGTCGGCCGCCGTGAACGAAGCGCCCAAAGAGAGGGTCAGATCGACCTGGTCGGGCGTAAGCGCGATGTCATTCACGATGAAATACGGACCGTTGTCGAACCAGATACGGACGTAGTTCGCACCCGAAGCTCCCGGATAGCGGCCCGACGATCCGAAATTATCGTTATTGATACGAGTCCGGGCGGAGGTATAGGTCACCCCTGCCGCCCCCGGACCGGTCGGATTCTACCATGCGGCGCTCGCATCGGCCCATCCCGAAAAAGGCGTCTGATCGAAGTCGTCGTAATAAATCGTCTCCTCCGGAACGGGAATCTGGTTCTCGCATGTAATCTCGACCTGCCGCGTCACGGTCTGCTCGCCTTCGCCGGCGGTCACTGTAATTACGGATGTTTTACCCGCAGGAGCCGCCGTAACGGTAATCGCCCCGTCGTTCTCGCCCGATGCCGGAGAAAACACCAGCCCTTCGTCGCTCGCAACGGCGCTCCACACGGTATTCGACCGCACCTGAACGGTATTGGCCGAAGCGTCGTCGGGATCGAACGTCAGTTTCTCGGGAGCAAGTTCGAGGGTCGGCTCGAGCACGGCTTTTCCACGGGTTATCCGCACCGAATTACTCTTCAGTTGCGTACCGTTATTATAAGTATGGACCGCTTCGATTTCGATGCTGCTATCATCGGGCATCTGTTCGACCCGAAAAGAGCCGCTGCCCCGGCCGGACGATGCACTGAACTTACATCCGGCAGCCGACGGCTTCACCTGGAGCACCCAGGTCAGTCCGTCGGTCACAGTGACCGTGAACTCGTTTTTTGCAGGATCCTGCTCGTCGAAAACAAGACTCGACGGCGACAAAGCCAACTGATCCGCCGGAGGTGTTTCGTCCACCGAACCGCTGTCGCTGCACCCGCCGCAGCACACAGTAAGCAGAACAAACAGACAGGCAGCCCGAAAAGGCCGCAAAAAAGCAGTAAAATTGGAGGTCATAGGCAAAATAATTTGGTTGAATGAATTGATAGGATAAAAATAACGCCTTTTTAGCTTATCGTTTCTCGCATTCCATACATAATTCCTCGCAAAAAGTACATTATTGCCCGAAAAAAGAGTATCCCGCATCGTTTTTTCCCGGTATCAGCCCGTCCTGCAAGCCCCTGCAGATAACTTGCCGAAACGCCCCATCCTTTCCGCAGTTTCGCCGGGAAATCCGCCCCGGACAAAATAATCTTCGATCCACCGCAAATAAATTTGGCACTGCCCGGGGCTTTCACTATCTTTGTAGAAGATAGGAGGCGGCCCGGACAATTTCAGCCGACCGACGACCGCAGCGGACGCGCGGTACACTCGCGGACTTCGCCCCGCACGCAGACAGGAAGTCGAAAATTTTCGACGACCGGAAGCACAGCCTGCAAACGGTCTTTGCCGAACGTAGCGGACGAAGACAGAAGTTCGAAGTCAAGTTTGGCTTATCGCCCTCCTTTTCTTATCTTTGCAAACTCGAAATCAACACCCAAAAACATTCAATATGAGCATCGAACTCAGTGAACAGGAACAGTTACGACGCCAATCGCTCGCCGCACTGCGGGAACTCGGCATCGACCCCTATCCCGCCGCCCGCTACGAGGTGACGGCCACGGCACGCGAAATCGCCGAGAATTTCGATCCGGCGAAGAATAATTTCCAGGGCATCCGCATCGCCGGACGCATCATGTCGCGCCGCATCATGGGCAGCGCCTCCTTCTTCGAACTGCAGGACCACACGGGCCGCATCCAGGTCTATATCCGGCGCGACGACATCTGTCCCGAAGGAGATCCGACGCTTTACAACACGGTGTTCAAGAAGCTGCTCGACATCGGCGACATCGTCGGAGTCGAGGGTTTCGCATTCCGCACCAACACCGGCGAACTGTCGGTACACTGCCAGAAGCTGACCCTGCTCTCCAAATCGCTGCGGCCCCTGCCCGTCGTGAAAGAGAAGGACGGACAGACCTTCGACGCCTTCACCGACCCCGAAATCCGTTACCGCC
>OHVT01000996.1_pt1 | contig 11242 bp, 8 predicted proteins | sample 1579441 | NCBI WGS metagenome assembly OHVT01 (sample SAMEA3882542, study PRJEB24775) | human gut metagenome | biome: human-associated habitat; feature: intestine environment; material: feces | place: Netherlands | collected 2009/2010
TGACGCTCCGCCGCTCCTTGCTTTTATGAAATTGTGTTTTTACCTTTTGACGTTCGGTTTATTTCTTGAACGCGCCGAACCAACCTGCAATTTTAACTCCGACCTTAACTATCGGAATCATGAAGACGAGCGTTCTGAGAGCGCCGTCAGCAGAGGACGAGAGCACGATCGAAACGAGGAAGTTGACAGCTATTCTCTGAGCGAAGTTCATATCAAGAGCCTTGACAGCGGTCTTTATAGCTGCTGCGTTGCTCTCGGAGGTGAGCTCGGTGTGGAGATATCTGAACAGAACGACAAATGCATCTGCCGCATCGCCGTCGATGCTGACGAACCAGTTCTTGCCGCGGGCGATGCTCTCGTTTGCGGTGTAAACGCCGCAGCCGTAGAGATCCTTGATAGCGGAAGCGAACTTGTCCTTATCGAGATTTATCGAAAGGGTGACTGCGGGGGCGGTAACTTCGTCGTTTTCGTCAACCTTGGCGGCCTGGAGTTCGATGTCCTTGAGCTTGGGAGCGAGGATATTGTAGAGGCCCTCGGTGGTGAGGTCAACATTGATACTGCTGCCGAGACCCATGCCGAGCTTGCCTATGAGCTTGTGAATCTGAGTGTCGAGCAGACCGGTATCGACCGCATAAGCGACCTTCGGAAGGAGCTTGACAACCTCGGTGAGCGGAGACTCAGCGGAGGCGATGGTGTCGATAAGATTGAATACGGGAACGAGGATTCCGCAGATGCAAGCCACTCGAGTGCCTCTATATAGAGGTTGCCCTTATAAGTATACTCTGCGGCATAAGCCTTGTTGTAAGCTTCTGCCTTTTCGAGCCACGCAGCAAAATCTGCGATGTACTTAGGATCGTTCTCACCCTCTGCATAGCTGCCGGGCTTCGGCGCAAGGCCGGGGCTCTTCGGTTTCGTGGGCGCGGGATTAGCCTTGAGAAGATCGTTGTAGATAACATCGCCCATCAGCTTAAAGCCCTTGAAAGCATCGCCATTTACAGAACTGCTGATAATGCCGCGAGTCGAGCCGTAACCGCCCGCCATAACGCGGGTATTGTAATCGGCGGCTTTCCAGGCGGCTTTCTTGTCATCGACAGATATCTTTCTGTCCGCAATAGTCTTGGCAAGCTCAACGGCGTTGTCGATATACGCCGGAACATAGCCGAGAGTAGTGACAGCCTGAGCCGCGGCGTTGACATAGTGATCCTTCTTAGAGCCGGAAATTTCGGGATGGTTCTTGATGGAGATCTGGCGCTCTCTCATCACTACATCGTGGTAGAACACATCGAAAACAAGGACATTGATGCTTTCCTTATCGGAGTTGCTGAGAGCCTTGTACTCGGCAACGAGCTTCTCGTAAGCCGCAAGATCCTCTGCCGAAGGCTCGGCTTTGGTAACATCGCCGTCGAAAGCTTCAACATTCGCTTCAAACCTTGCAACGGCTTCTGACTTTTCCTGCGCGAAGACGTTAAGACCGACCGCCATTGCAGACATAAGCATGCACAGGCAGAGCATAACGCTCAGCGCTTTTTTAAATGTTTTCTTTTACTCTGTTCTCCTTTCGTTTTTGTGAAAACATTATAGACATTGTTATTCTTTGCTTCTTTTTGCTCCTTTGCAACAGTTTATATTATAACGTTAAGTTATAAATTCAGCTTTTAATATGCGGCACCGGCAAAGTACCGCAGTATTCATAAAATAATTCAGAACCACCGCAATATTATAATATTTACAAATAAGTAAAGTTATATCTTAAAGAAGTGTTATTAATTATTTGAGATATAAGGGGAATTGTTGAAATTCCCCTCGTTATTTAAAAATCAAGTCTCTCCCGTAGGCTCTGTTTTATCCCAACCTCACACACGATGCTAAGCCCGAGGAAGCAGTCCTCAAAAAAATCGCGACCGAGCTTGAACTCCGGCAGAAGATAAGGCTTCATTTTGCTCTTTATCAAACCTATGAGCTTGTCCGTATCCATGCCCTCGTCGAGCTCATATATAACTACCCTGCCCGGATTCATCAGCGCGATTATCGTCTGGAGGCGTTCGCTGCAAAAAGCTATGCGCTCGGATTCAATGTCCGGAGTGTGCAGCGGGATGTTTTCGACCTCGCCGGCAGCGCCCGACGCGCCGCAGAGCACCTCGCCGTTTGCGATTATTCCCGAACCGCTCTTGCGCTTGCCGTAGGCATAGAGAACGGTTATACCCTCCTGATAATTCGAATATTTTCTTGCCACATTCGTTGTGACATGCAGGTCGTTGTCAATAAGAACCGTCAGTCCGAATTTTTCATTCAGCCTCTTTGCAACATCGATATGGTTGAGCGACGGGAATGCCGCCGAGTCCATGACAACACCCTTGCAGACAACGCCCGAAACGGCTATCGCCGTCATGGCTATGAGCGGATCGGCCGCAACGCTTGTCATAACAAGATTCTCAAGCGTCGAAAGTACTTTTTCGTCACAAATCGGTATATTTCCGCTGCCGATAGTACGGCTTCTGAAATCATGGATTCTGTATGAAAGAACATCGGAGTCAAGATAAATCAGCAGAAAATGCATATAGTCCGCGTTAAGCTTATATACCTGCGCCTTACGCCCGCGTTCCGCACCTATAACTCCGTCCGGATTAATAATTCCCTCCGCAACACCGTAATCAATAGCTCGCGTCACGGTCGGCAGGCTCAGCCCGATGCTTTTGGCTATCTGCGGAATTGTCGCCTGCTTGTTTTTGTGTATGTATCCCCACACAGAGCGGTAATTAGTCAGCTTGACTATTGATGAATCAACTGTCTTGTTCAATGAATTGCGCCCCTCATTCGCTAATTAAAAAAACCTCGTTATTAATTAGATTATATCACCCGTACCTGCCTTTCGCAATATGCACTTTTGCCAAAAACGGACTTTTTAAATTATGCACAGTAAACAACGCAGAATCGCGAATGCAACACAATTATTGACACAGTGTCGAAGCAAGTATATAATTTCAGTATCAAATATCGGAGGGAACAGCATGGCAAAAGGGCTGCCGGATTCAAAGAAATATATAAAAGAAAAGCGGGCTCCCCTGCGCTTCGGCACGGACGGAAAATTCCGCATTTTGCATCTGACGGATATCCACGAAGTCGACCCGGAGATGGACGATGAGGAGGACAGACAGATACCGATAAACAAGAGCAAAGAGACGATAAATGTCATTCGCCGATGCATCGAAATTGCTAATCCCGATCTTATCGTTTTCGGCGGCGATAACATCAGCGGCTACTGGCAGGAGTTCACATATGAATATATGTATAATACTATCAAAAAGATAGTCGCGCCGATTGCGGAGAAAAATATCCCGCTCGCCATAGTTTTTGGCAATCACGATGCCGAGGCTCAGCCCAAATTGCCGTTTCTCGCGAAAGAGAATCAGATCTGTATATACGCCGAATACGAGAATTTCAGGAGCACGATGAACGACGAGGATGTCTCCGGCTGCGCGAATTGCAGTTTGCCTATTTTGTCTTCCGACGGCAAGCATATCGCCTGGAACATCTGGTGCATCGACTCGGGCGACTATGTCAGGGACGATGAGTTCAATGTTATAGACGACGCCGGATACGGCTTTGTAAAAAAAGATCAGATAGCATGGTACGAAAGACGCGCCGCCGAACTCAAGGCGCAGAACGGCGGAAAAGCCGTGCCCTCTCTGCTGTTTCAGCATATCCCCGTCATTCAGGAATATAACAACCTGAAAAAAGACCCGGACGGCGAATACAGCCTCGGCGCGCAGCACTACTCCGTCCCGGACGGCGCACTGCTCGAGGGCGAGATTCACGAATCCCCATGCCCGCCGCTCGAAAACGGCGACGAATTCGAGCGCTGGAAGAGAACGGGCGATATAGTCGCCGCATTCTTCGGCCACGACCATGTGAACACATTCACAATGGAAGTCGACGGCATAAAGCTCGTTCAGAGCCCCGGCGCGGGTTACCACTCCTACGGCGACAAACGCGGCGGCAGACTGATTATAATAGACGAAAACAAGCCGGATTCGTATGAGTCGGAATGCATTTTCATCGACAGAATAACACAAGGTGAGCTTAAATAAATTCAAATAAAGGACGGAGAACAGCTATGGACAAATACGCAAGATTCAGATATCAGCCCTGCATCCCGCTCGGCACGGACGGCAGAAAGGTCACAGGTTCGCCCGAGCACGCCGCGCTCTCGAGAAAGGCCGCCGGCGAGGGTATGGTTCTGCTCAAAAACAGGCTTCACACTCTGCCGCTCACGCGCGGAACAAGAGTCGCACTCTTCGGCAAGGCAACTATCGAATACATAAAGGGCGGCGGCGGAAGCGGCGACGTTTTCTGCGCCTACATCCGCAATGTCTATGACGGATTCAGTCAGAAGGAAACCGAGGGCAAGGTCAGCGTGTTCAAGCCGACCGTCGAGTTCTACAAAGAATACGTCAAGGAGGCGAGCAAGCGCATCCCGACCCGCGCCCAGATTGAGAAGATATGGGACAAGGTCAACGCCATGTCCTTCTGCAAAGAGAAAGACGATATAATCTACGACACCTTCGCGAGCATGCATGTTGCCGAGGCGCATATGCCCGACGAGCTCATAGCGGAGGCAGCCGCGAACGCGGATATCGCGATAATAACCCTCAGCCGCTTCTCCGCAGAGGGCGTTGACAGAAAGGCTATCCCCGGCGACTACTACCTTTCGGACACGGAGAAGAGCCTCATCGACCGAGTCGCTGCGGCGTTCCCGAACACAGTTATAGTCCTCAACTCCGGCGCAGTCGTTGACTGCGAGTATTTCGCGGACAACGAAAAAGTCGGCGCGATAATCTCCGGCTGGCAGGGCGGACTCGAGGGCGGCATGGCGATTGCAGACATTATCTGCGGCGATGTCAACCCCTCCGGCAAATTGGCGGACACTATCCCCGACTCCTACGACTCATATCAGAACGCGCAGGAGTTCCTGACAGGCTTCGAGCATCTCGATTATTTTGATGACATATATGTTGGCTACCGCTATTTCGAGACGATTCCCGGCGCCGCCGAAAAAGTTCGCTATCCGTTCGGCTTCGGTCTCTCTTATACTGATTTCGAGTTCAGCGGCGCATTCTGCGGCGAGAGCGACGGAAAGATAGTCGCCGCGGTGACGGTCAAAAACATCGGCAAAGTGCCCGGCAAAGAGGTCGTTCAGCTCTATTACAGCGCGCCGCAGGGCAAGCTCGGCAAGCCCGCAAAAGAGCTCGCCGCGTTCAAAAAGACGAAGCTTCTCTCCCCCGGCGAATCCGAGGCAATCGCGCTGAGCTTTGATATAAGCGACATGGCGAGTTTCGACGATCTCGGCAAGATAAAGAAATCAGCATTCGTACTCGAAAAAGGCACATACTCGTTCTATCTCGGAAATTCCGTCAGAGCGACAGAAAAGCTCCGCTACGACTTCGTGCTGAGCGAAGATATAATCACAAAAGAATCAAAGCCGCTCTGCAGACCGTTCAAGCTCGAAAAGCGTCTGCTCGCGGACGGCAGCTTTGAAAATCTCCCGACTGGCGAGCCTGTTTACACTCATGGCACGCACACTTCTATCGAAGCAACCGCGCCAAAAGATACAATCATGTTCGACGAAGTCGGCGAAAATATGACGCTCGACGAATTTATAAAGCAGTTCACCGTTGACGAGCTTATCGACTTTGTCGGCGGGCACCAGAATCAGCCCGGAGTCTGCAACACAGGCGCGTTCGGCGGCATGAAACGCCTCGATGTACCGCCCGTCCCGACTGCTGACGGGCCTGCGGGTCTGCGTCTCAACGCTTCAACGGGTGTGCCCACAACGGCATGGCCCTGCGCAACGCTTCTCGCGTGCACATGGAACACGGATCTCATTGAAGAAGTCGGCGCGGCAGGCGGCGCTGAGCTGCGAGAAAACAATCTCGGCGTGTGGCTCGCGCCCGCGATGAACATCCACCGCAATCCCCTGTGCGGACGCAACTTCGAGTATTTCTCCGAGGATCCCCTCCTCGCCGGAAAGTGCTGCGCCGCCGATGTGCGCGGCATCCAGTCGCAGAAAATCGCCGCATCTGTAAAGCACTTTGCCTGCAACAACAGGGAGTCGAACCGCTTTGAATGCGATTCCAGAGTTTCCGAGCGCGCGCTCAGGGAGATTTATCTGCGCGGCTTCGAGATATGTGTCAAAGAGGCCGACCCGTGGACAATTATGTCCTCCTACAATCTCATCAACGGCTGCCACACTTCGGTGAGCCATGAATTGCTCACCGAGATGCTCCGCAATGAGTGGGGCTTCAAGGGCATGGTCACGACAGACTGGGGCGTCCACAGCAGCCACTCCGACGAGGTTCTCGCCGGGAACGATGTCAAGATGGGCGACGGCGAGCCCGAGGAGCTGAAAGCGGCATTTGAAAGCGGCAAGATAACCCGCGCCGACCTTGAGACGAGCGTCAGACGCATACTCGAATTGACGATGAAAGTCGCGGAATAAATCAGATTTAAAGCAAAAGCAGTCGCCCCCGCGGCTGCTTTTGCATGTTCGGGCTATATTACGCACGTTTTGTCTGCGGCTTTTGGCAAAAATCGACATTGCAAAATCTATTCTTCAATGATATACTTTAATTATTAATGTAGCGTTATCAATCGTTGATGGGGACTGCCACAAGCCTGTCCGCAAAAGCCGGGGATGCCTTTTTTCCACCTTTTGTGCATCGTCTTTCCCCTGCGGTCGGATTATCTCCGTTTTGTGCACCCGCAGGCGACATTTTACGGGCAGAGCGGCGGATAAATAACGAAAAGAATTCAGTCTTTTGGTTATTTGATTGATAACGCTACGTTATAAATATTTCAGGCGGTCGGTGATTTTTCGCCCGCCGTTATTTTCTTGATGTTTTTCGCCGCCATTGCGGATTTTTCGCAAAATATATAACTGTATATATAACAAACCGCTGATTTCAAACGCCTGCGGACGGCGCTGATCAGCGGTTTACTATATGTAGAATTTTAAAGAAAAATCAATACGAGCATCAAATTCAGGATTTTCTCCACACCATCTTGTCAACAATGCCGGTATATGACTGAATGATTTTTACTACTCTGCCGCTCACGCTTTCATCTGTATAATCTGCAACAGGGACGCCAAAATCCGAATTTTCATTCATTTCAACAGCCAACTTTACCGCGCGTAGCAACTCCGTTTTATCTATCCCTGCAAGCACGAAGCAACCTTTTTCAAGAGCCTCCGGCCGTTCCGTAGATGTTCTTATACAGACCGCAGGAAAAGGTTTTCCGATACTCGTAAAGAAGCTGCTTTCTTCGGGCAGCGTGCCACTGTCGGAAACGACCGCAAAGGCATTGAGCTGAAGCTTGTTGTAATCGTGAAAGCCAAACGGTTCATGGCATCTGACGCGGCTGTCGAGAACAAACCCGCTCTTTTTCAGTCTCTCCCTACTCCTCGGGTGGCACGAATACAGTATCGGCATATCATACATCGCCGCGAGTTCATTTATTGCAGAAAACAGCGACAGAAAATTTTTCTCTGTATCAATATTTTCTTCCCTGTGGGCAGAGAGTAATATATATTTTCCTGACTGCACATCTAATTTTTCAAGCACATTGCTTTTCTCTATCTCTGCGAGGTTTGCGCGGAGCACTTCAGCCATTGGGGAGCCGGTCACATACGTTCTCTCTTTCGGAAGTCCGCACTCGGCAAGATATCTGCGCGCGTGCTCAGAATAAGCCATGTTCACATCGGAAATTATATCAACTATGCGTCTGTTAGTCTCTTCCGGCAAGCACTCATCCTTGCACCTGTTTCCGGCTTCCATATGGAATATCGGGATATGGAGTCTCTTTGCCGGTATTGCCGAAAGGCAGGAATTCGTGTCGCCGAGTATAAGGAGTGCATCCGGCTTTATTTTCTGCATTAACTTATAGGAATAATTTATTATGTTGCCTATCGTCGCGCCGAGGTCATCTCCGACGGCATCCATATACACATCGGGATCATCGAGCTTTAAATCATGAAAAAACACACCGTTCAGGTTGTAGTCGTAATTCTGCCCGGTATGCGCAAGTATGCAGTCAAAATATTTTCTGCATTTGGTTATCACGGCAGAAAGTCTGATTATCTCAGGTCTCGTGCCTATTATTATCAGAAGCTTCAGCTTTCCGTTATTTTTAAAGCTTATATTTTCAAAATCTTTCATCTTTCCACCGCCTCTCCGAATGTGTCCGGGTGTAAAGGATCAAACTGTTCATTCGCCCACATAAGCGTTATTAAATCCTCATTATCACTGAGATTTATTATATTGTGCGTATATCCGGGAAGCATACGCACAGCTTCTATCTTTTCTCCGCTCACTTCGAAATTCAATATCTCATCCGACCCTATTCGTCGTTCCTGTATCAGCGCATGACCAGAAACCACAATAAATATCTCCCATTTACTGTTGTGCCAGTGCTCGCCCTTTGTTATGCCGGGTTTTGATATATTGACGCTGAACTGTCCGCAATTGGCGGTTTTCAACAGTTCCGTAAAGCTGCCGCGAGCGTCAACATTCATTTTCAAAGCGGAAATTGCTTTTTCACGCGGCAAATACGACAGGTATGTGCTATACAGCTTTTTTTCAAAGCTTCCTGCCGGGATATCCGGCATCACGAGCGTGTCCGGCTGACTCTTGAATGTGTTGAGAATCTCAACTATTCTGCCGAGCGTAACATGATGAGTTATCGGCACGGTGCAAAATTTACCGCTGTCCGATTCAATCGTGTTTGCTCCCTCGAAATTACATCTGTGTTCTTTTGCGTTTATGACATCTAACATCTCACCGACAAGATCGTCAATATAAAGCAGCTCCAACTCTATATCCGGATCGCTGACGCTTATAGGCAAATCATTTGCAATATTATTGCAGAATGTCGCTACGACGCTGTTATAGTTAGGGCGGCACCACTTACCGAAAAGGTTCGGAAAGCGATATACGAGTACGCGTGCGCCCGTTCTGCTTGCATAGTCAAGGAACAGATTTTCCGCCGTAAGCTTTGATTTACCGTATTCACTGTTTGCATACCGCCCTGCAAGAGTTGCCTGAACTGATGACGAAAAAACGACCGGACAAGTATTGTTATGCTTTTCGAGCAACCCAATCAGCTCTGATGTGAATCCCACATTTCCTGTCACAAATTCGCTGCTGTCCTTCGGTCTGTTTACTCCGGCAAAGTCAAAAACAAAATCGGTATCTTTGCAAAATCTTTCAAGCTCAGCGGAATCTGTACCGATGTCATACTCAAAAATATTATCTATTTTGAGTTCCGGTCTTGTGCGATCCTTGTTGTCCCTGATATTCTTTAACGACTCAACAAGGTTTCTCCCAACAAACCCGCGAGCTCCCGTAACAAGTATATTCATCAGCAGTCTCCCCCAAATAGTTTGAGCTTTCTGAGCAAATTCTTCATACCTTCCACATCGAGCCTCTGTGTGTTGTGAGATGTATATTGTTCGACAGTCTCAAGAGCTTTGCTTCCATTTTTAAAATAGTTGTCATAATTAAGATCACGGTTATCCGCATGTATGCGGAAAAATCCTGGAAGATCCTCTGCTCTGAGCATTTCCTCCTCTGTTACAAGCACCTCATAGACCTTTTCGCCGTGGCGTGTGCCTATAACGGACATCCCGACATCAGATTGCCTCAGCTCAAGTATAGCGCGCGCAAGCGTTTCAATTGTTGCAGCCGGAGCCTTTTGGACAAACAAGTCGCCCTGCCCCGCATTTTCGAATGCATAAAGCACAAGATCCACTGCATCATTGAGTGTCATCATAAACCGTGTCATATCAGGGTTTGTGACAGTAAGCGGTTTACCTTCCTCTATCTGCTCGCAGAACAGCGGAATGACCGATCCGCGCGACGCCATAACATTTCCGTAACGTGTCAGGCACAGCACGGGATCATCTGCCAGCATCTGCCGCGATCGAGCTATGACATTTTTCTCCATCACGGCTTTTGTCATGCCCATAGCATTTATCGGATATGCCGCTTTGTCAGTAGAAAGAAACACCGCCTTTTTGACATGGTTTTCCACGCAGGCATCTATAACATTATTCGAACCGATAACATTGGTCTTTACCGCCTCCATCGGATAGAACTCGCAGGACGGAACCTGTTTAAGTGCCGCGGCATGAAACACATAATCCACTCCGCGGAACGCAGGAGCTATAGAACGGTAATCGCGAACATCTCCTATGTAAAATTTGATTTTATTTGCACTGTCCGGATATGCCAGTTGATAAGCATGCCGCATATCATCCTGCTTTTTTTCATCGCGGGAAAGTATTCTTATTTCCTCTATGTCGGTTTCCAAAAAACGGTCAAGTACAGCATGTCCGAAGCTGCCGGTTCCGCCGGTAATTAAAAGGGTTTTTAAAGAAAACAAACTCACAGGTATAACTCCTTTTCAAACATTTCAATCACTAAAAATATTAATTATCACTATATGGTTACCACAAGCATTAAAATAGCTCTTCATTACTTTTCTTTATCTTTCAAATTGAATACCATTTCAGCTAATGATACTGCTCTAAGTTTCACTCTATTTGATATTGCTATTATTAACTTTCTAATTGAAAATAGCTCCGATACTCTATTACGAAGATATTCGAGCAATGCGCATAACAAAAACACAAATAGCGCTATTCCCAAAAGAAAAAGAATCAAAAACGGACTCTGAACATAATTACCAGGCCTCAATAGTTTTTCTCATAAGAAAGCTCTTATCTCTGGTTGTTCATGAATCAAATAAACACCAAAAGTAAGTGATGATAATAGAGTCACCACTTTTTGAGCTAATCTGTTTGTAATGCTGAGGCCTTCAAAAAAGCGAAACAGACTGGCTGAAGCAATCACCATAGTAATAGAACTATATGATAAAAAAATACTATCCCCCATGGATTCTCCAACTATCTTGCTTGTAAACAATCCCATGCCTATCTTCCATATGGCAGAAAAGAGACACACTAAAAAATAACATAAAAAATAACGCAGTTGAGTCCTCTTTGCTGGATACAGCCTAAAATATGCTGCAATCATATATAGAAACGCAAAGAATAATGGATCATAGCTATTTGTTGAAGTAAATTTCTTCCAAAAGAATAAATTCTGGAGTACAATGTATATGAAAAAAAATGTAGCAATAAAAAATGCATGCTGACGTTGACTCATTGTATGAATAGCAGCATTTA
>OHVT01001003.1_pt1 | contig 11216 bp, 10 predicted proteins | sample 1579441 | NCBI WGS metagenome assembly OHVT01 (sample SAMEA3882542, study PRJEB24775) | human gut metagenome | biome: human-associated habitat; feature: intestine environment; material: feces | place: Netherlands | collected 2009/2010
GCTAGAACATAATGAAGAAGGTAGTATGGGAATAATTTTGAATAAAGAATTTCGTAACCATATCTTGTTGAATGAACTGTTGCCTCCATTGGAATTTGCACAGCGTGTGCCTATATATAAAGGAGGTCCGGTAAGTAGAGAAACTATTTTCTTTTTGCACACGTTAGAAGATTTGAAGGGAGCAATACCTTTGGCTAATGGATTATATGTGAATGGCAATTTTGGTGAGGTGCAAAAATATATTCTTGATGGTAAACCGGTAGAAGGGGTATTTCGGTTCTTTTCGGGATATGTCGGATGGGAGAAAGGGCAATTGATTAAAGAGAAATCATGGTTGATAGTGGATAGTAATAAAGAGATGTTGCAGGATTTGAATTTCTGTGATTTATGGCATACCATGCTTGCTAAATTAGGAGGTAGATATGCTATTTGGGCACGTTATCCTCAATATCCGATGCTTAACTAGAAATTTATTTTTTGGAGCATTATCACATCCCGATAACTTTTGCCGGTATGCATCCAATCTTTTAATAGTGCACACTCTTGATAACCGCAAGTAGTAAATAGCTTGCGGCAGGGTTTGTTTGCGGTGTCTACATATGCAAACAGCTGATGGATACCCAAGTAATGGAAACAGTGGCTTTCAAGGAGAGATAGCGCCTGTCTGCCTATTCCTTTCCTCCGTTGTGCTTCGTCTATGACGATGCCTACCTCTGCCCGACTGTGCAGAGGGTCAAAATTGCAAATATCTACAATCCCTACCACCTGTCTGTCGCTATTTTCAATCATTAATCGGAGTTGGCGGTCTGTAAATAAATCATTTTGCGTTTGCTCAATGTATTGTTTCAGATGGAAACGGGAGTAAGGTCCTGTGGTATTACTGATATCCCATAAATCAACAATGTTTTCGAATCGGAACATGCAGTCTAAATCTTCCGGCTCGGGAGCACGAAGCTTAATTCCGTTTTCTTCTAATTGTCGTGCCATTATTCTTCCTCCTTTTCTTCCTTTAATAAGTCGAGTTCGTTCCATATACGTTTGCGGGTAGGGACACAAAACAGGGAAGCAATGAGAGACATGGCAGCACAAAAGAGACCGGTAGTATTGAGTGTGAGGTAGTAAAACGACAAGTTTGTCAATACAGGCACTACCAATAGTCCCAATCTGATTTCGCTCCAACGGCGATAGCTGCTCAGGGCATCGGGGAGTGAAAGTAGTTTGACACATTTTACCAGTGACAGGCTGAATAGTCGGAGGGATAAAGGTATTAATCCTACTGTCAGCAGTATACCGATTGTCTGTAGTATATAGTCCATGCGGGCATCACCGGCATAGTCTCCTTCCGTCATTATTCCCGTTTCGTAGAGGATGACTAACACTATAGGCAAGATCCATATCATGATATATTCTGCCTGGAGATATTTCACTGTTTTATTTATTCTTTCTTCCATTGTATCTTTTTAAATTCAATAATTATACTGTTCCTGTAAATAATGTGCGGTTTGCAATGGAGCGTCCTAAAGTAACTTCGTCTGCATATTCCAACTCATCGCCAATGGAAATTCCTCGCGCGATGACACTGAGTTTGACATTGGTGTCAGCTAACTTGCGGAAAATGTAGAAGTTGGTTGTATCTCCTTCCATAGTAGAACTAAGTGCCAGAATAACTTCTTTCACTTCATTGTTTTTGACACGTTCCACCAAACTTTCTATTTGCAGGTCGGAAGGCCCTATACCGTCCATTGGCGAAATCACTCCGCCCAGTACATGATATAGTCCTTTGTATTGCTGTGTAGCTTCCACGGCCATTACGTCACGGATGGTTTCAACCACGCAAATGGTGGAGGCGTCACGTACCGGGTTTGAACAAATACAGCATGTTTCGGTATCTGATATATTGTGGCAGATCTTGCAATATTTCACTTCGTGTTTTAATGTAATAATGGCATTGCCAAATGCTTCTACAGTAGCCGTATCCTGTCTCAGAAGATGAAGAACGAGGCGCATGGCAGTCTTTCGTCCCACCCCCGGCAGTTTGGCAAATTCTCCTACTGCTTTTTCTAATAATATGGAAGGGTATTGTTGGTTCATCGATTAAATTCCTATATAATGGCTGCAAACTTACGGAATTTAAGTGATTTTGCGTACATTTGCAGTCAAAAAAATAACATGAACGGAATTTATATTCTGCTGACCATATTTCTTTATTTCGGAATGTTGTTGCTTGTGGCTCGTTTCACCGGCAAGAATTCCGATAACGATGCTTTCTTTCGTGGTAACCGCCGTTCTCCCTGGTATGTTGTTTCTTTCGGCATGATCGGAGCTTCGTTGTCGGGAGTTACTTTTGTCTCTGTTCCGGGCATGGTGCGTAGCATCGATATGACTTATATGCAGACTTGTATGGGCTTTTTTGTAGGCTATCTTATTATAGCCCATGTGTTGCTGCCGCTTTACTATAAACTGAATCTCACCTCCATTTATTCCTATTTGGATGATAGGATAGGGAGATGTTCCTATAAAACGGGAGCTTCTTTTTTTCTTCTTTCAAAGATTATAGGGGCGGCAGCGCGTCTTTATCTGGTCTGCCTGATACTTCAGCATTATGTGTTCGATGTATTCGAGGTTCCGTTTGTCGTGACGGTGATAGGGATTGTATTGCTGATTTGGCTGTACACGCGCAGAAGCGGCATTCGCACGATTGTGTGGACCGACAGCTTGCAGACCTTGTGCCTTTTGCTGGCATTGGGACTTATAATATATAATGTGGCAGGACAACTCGAACTCGATTTTTCGGGAGTGGTGCAGACCGTGAAGGACAATGAACATAGTCGCATTTTCGTTTTCGATGACTGGCATTCCAAACAGAACTTTTATAAGCAGTTTTTCAGCGGCATCTTTATCACGATTGTAATGACAGGACTTGATCAGGATATGATGCAGAAAAACTTGTCATGCAAGAACTTGCGTGAAGCACAAAAGAATATGTATTGCTACGGCATTTCTTTTGTCCCGGTCAATTTCCTGTTTCTGTCTTTGGGAGTTTTGTTGCTGTTGCTGGCAAGTCGGACAGGGATGGCATTGCCGGCGGGAGGCGATGATATTCTTCCTCTGTTTGCGGCAGAGGGGCATTTAGGATATGCAGTGTTGATTTTCTTTACAATCGGGATTATCGCGGCAGCCTTTTCGAGTGCCGATTCTGCATTGACTGCTCTGACCACTAGCTTTTGCATCGATATTATGGGTATCAGTCATTTGCCCGAACAAGAAGCGGAAAAACGCAGGAAGATAGTTCATTTCTGCATTTCGGCAATTTTTATTGGGTTCATTCTGCTATTTAAAGTGGTGAATAATAAGAGTGTGATAGATGCGATATATGTTATAGCCTCCTATACTTACGGACCGTTGCTGGGGCTGTTTGTGTTCGGACTGTTCACCAAGTTGCACCCGCGTGACCGCTTTGTGCCTTATGTGGCGATAGCATCTCCGCTGGTGTGCTATGCCATAGACAGGGTGGTGTTTAATTACACCGGTTATCAGTTTGGCTACGAGATGCTGATGTTCAATGGATTCTTAACTTTTATGGGGTTAACTTGTTTAAGTATTAAAAATAAAAAAATATATGGAAATACTCAGTGCTGAATTTGTAATAAGTAATACAAAGGTAGATAAGTGTCCGCAAGGTAATTTGCCGGAATATGCTTTTATAGGCCGTTCCAATGTGGGCAAGTCCAGTTTGATAAATATGCTGACCAAACGTCCTAAGCTGGCAATGACTTCATCCACTCCGGGAAAAACGTTGCTTATTAATCATTTTTTAGTGAATAACGAATGGTATTTGGTGGATTTACCGGGGTATGGCTTTGCTTTGAGAGGTAAGAAGCAGGTAGATAAAATTCAGAAAATTATAGAAGATTATATTTTGGGGCGCGAGCAAATGACAAATTTGTTTGTGCTGATAGATTGTCGCTTGGAGCCACAGAAAATCGATTTGGAATTTATGGAGTGGTTGGGAGAAAATGAAGTCCCTTTCGCTATCATATTTACTAAAGCAGATAAATTGTCGGGAGGGAAGGCAAAAGATAATGTGAACAAATATCTGAAGAAGCTGAGTGAACAGTGGGAAGAATTGCCTCCTTATTTCTTGTCTTCTTCTGAGAAAAAACTAGGGCGCAAAGAAATATTGGATTATATAGAAAGTATTAATCGGAGTGTGAAGGGATAGTTGCTTTCTATTTGAACTATATTCTCATTTACCGTAGGGGAACCTTGCGTATATTTTCGTGGGAAAGGGAATATTGTGTGATTATATTTGAGTTTACGAAGAAATTTATATCTATAACTTTTGCTGAAAATACGTTAAATAGTAAAAGGGTATATGCAGTAATCCATCATTTTCATTCTTTAATGAATAGAATATAAAAAACAGAGAGATTATGAAAAAGTTAGCTCATTTTTGTGGAATCATGCTGGCTGCTACTTCTTTTATGTTTCAGTCATGTGACGATAGTGATGGATATTCAATAGGTGATATTGCTGTTGATTGGGCTACTGTGGAAGCTAAAGACAGCCACACTTATTCACTGACAGGTGATACATGGGGGACTCTGTGGCCTGCTGCATCGGCTTTTCCTTGGTCGCCGGAGGATGGAGAGCGTGTTGTTATCGTATTCAATCCGTTGTATGATGATTTTCAAGGATATGATTGCGCTATCAAGATAGAGGGTATTCGCTCCATTCTGACTAAAGATGTTGAGGAGCTTACGGAAGAAAACGATGCAGAATTGGGGAATGATCCTATTTATATTGAAAAGAGGAATATGTGGATAGGTGGCGGATATATGAATATTGTTTTTACGCAGAATCTGCCTGCACAGGAAAAGCATCGCATCAGTTTGGTACATACAACTCCCTTAGCTTTGGATTCTGAAGGTTATCTTACATTGGAGTTGCGTTATAATACCTATGATGATATGACCGGTCTTTATGGAAATGGAGCTGTTTCATTTAACCTTAATTCTATTGAGGCTCTTCCCGGAATGAAAGGTGTTAAGATAAAATTGAATTCGGCTGTTAACGGTGAAGTGACAGTTCCTTTTGAACTGATGGACGAGCCGACTCCGAATGAAGTGAAACAGATGGATTTTTCAAAAATGGAAATCGAATAATTAGGGTTTAAAGAGAGAGTTTGTGACCGTGTGTCAAGAGCGAAATGACGTTGGAATACGAGGGATATTTCGAGCTCTTGGCACACTTTTTTTTAAGAAATGTCCACATTCCCAATTATTTTTTCTCTATTTCAGTATTATTTCAGAATTATCTTATTTCTTTGCTTGTCATAAATATCAAAGGTTATGAAGATATTATTAGTAGAAGATGATGTGAAGTAGTTCAACGTTCATTAGAAAAAGAACGCTATATAGTAGAAGTAGCTCCTGATTTTCGGACAGGTATCCAAAAAATAGAGGATTATACTTACGATTGCATTTTGCTGGATATAATGTTGCCTGATGGTAATGGATTGGAGTTGCTTGAACAGCTCAAAGAGATGCGTAAACGTGAGAACGTGATTATTATTTCGGCAAAAGATTCTTTGGAAGATAAGGTCTTGGGATTGGAGTTGGGGGCAGATGATTATTTACCAAAACCTTTTCATTTGGCAGAACTCAATGCACGTATCAAGAGTGTTATCCGACGGAATCAGCAGAATGGTGAAATTACCATAAAATATGGAAACATAGAAGTTTTTCCTGATAAATACCGTGTACAGGTAGATGGTAAGGAACTGGATTTGAATCGTAAAGAGTATGACATTCTGGTCTATTTCATGAATCGTCCGGGGCGTTTGGTCAATAAGAATACGATGGCCGAATCTGTTTGGGGTGATCACATAGATCAAGTAGATAATTTTGATTTTATCTATGCTCAAATAAAGAATTTAAGAAAGCATTTGAAGGAGGCCGGTGCGACTCCTGAGGTGAAAGCCGTTTATGGGTTGGGTTATAAAATGACTATGGACTGATGAAGCTGATTTATTACATACTGGTTCGTATATCGCTTGCCCTGACAGTTATTCTGACCGGATGGGCTATCTTTTTTTATATCGCTGTCATGGATGAAGTTAACGACGAGGTGGATGATGCACTTGAAGACTACTCGGAAATTATTATTATCCGTGCATTGGCAGGCGAAGAATTGCCATCCAGGAATACAGCTTCCAATAATCAATATTTCTTAAAAGAGGTAACAGAAGAATATGCTGTCAGTCGTGAAAATATACTCTATAAAGATTCAATGGTGTATATTCCCGAAAAAGGAGAAACAGAACCGGCACGTATCCTGACTACGCTCTTTAAAGATGACGGAGACCGTTTTTTTGAGCTGACGGTTGCAACACCTTCTATTGAAAAGGAGGACTTGAAAGAAGCCATTACGGGATGGATTATATTTCTGTATGTTATTATGTTGCTTATTACCATTTTGATAAATGTGTGGGTGGTTTATCAAAATATGCGTCCGCTTTATGTGTTGTTGAATTGGTTGGATAAATATAGAATCGGAACAAAGAATGAACCTTTACATAATCCTACTCAGGTTTCGGAATTTAAAAAGTTGAATGAGGCGGCCATTCGTTATGCGGAGCGTAGCGAAAAGATGTTTGAACAGCAAAAGCAATTTATTGGTAATGCTTCTCACGAGATGCAAACTCCACTTTCTATCTGCCTCAATCGTGTGGAAATGTTAATGGAGGACGAGGCTCTTTCCGAAGCTCAACTGACAGACTTGATGAAGACTCACCAGACCTTGGAACACATCACAAAATTGAATAAAACTTTATTGTTGCTTTCCAAGATTGAAAATGGACAGTTCTCGGAGACCTCTCAGATAGAGGTTAATCGCTTGGTTAAGCAATATCTCACTGATTATAAAGAAGTATATGCTTATCGTCATATCGAAGTACAGGTGGAGGAAGAAGGGACGTTTTTCATTACTATGAATGAAATGTTGGCAGTGGTGTTATTTACCAACCTGTTGAAAAATGCTTTTGTTCATAATGTAGAGGGTGGCTATATTCGGATTATCATTACGGAATGTACTATCACTTTTTGCAATCGGGGGAAGAAGCAGAACTGGACAGTCGTCATATATTTGAACGTTTTTATCAGGGAAAGAAGAAAGAAGGGTCTACCGGTTTGGGACTTGCACTTGCCGATTCTATTTGTAAAATGCAAGGTATATATCTACATTATTATTATCGGGAAGGGGAGCATTGTTTTGAGGTAAGATTATGACTTGGTGTCGTAAATCGATGATAAGCGTTGTTTGTGCCAACAATTTAAGAGGGAAAGTTTGGTCAACTTTTTAAATTCATGAAAAAAAGTTCGTAAAAAAGGCGTTTCCTGTGCTTCTTTTCAAATTCTTTTCAGAATCTCTTTTAATCTTTGCATCAGAGAAAAGACAATGATGTATAACTTATAAAACAATCAGATTATGAAAAAGGTATTTTTATTTTTAGTGTGTTTATTCGCGTTGCAAACTGTAGTTATGGCCGATGATGACAAGCCTATACAAGTAAACCAATTACCGCAACCGGCTCAAACTTTCATCAAACAGTACTTTTCGGCTGCTAAAGTAGCTATGGCTAAAATGGAAACCGATCTCTTTGATAAAAGTTATGATGTAATTTTTACGAATGGCGATAAGTTGGAATTTGATAAGCGGGGAGCATGGACAGAAGTGAATTGTAAATTTAGCTCTGTTCCGGGTAATGTGATTCCTGCTCAAATTCAGAAGTATGTGTCAACCAATTATCCAGACGCTAAAGTCCTGAGGATTGAAAAGGATAAAAAAGACTATGAAATAAAGCTCTCCAATGGATGGGAAATCAAGTTTGACTTAAAATTTAATGTGATTGATATCGATAATTAATACTACTTGGGGTTGTGTTAAAACGTGGATAATGCTGTCGTTTGGTTCGCAGGGGCGAGGGCCGCTCGCCCGAAAACAGTTTGCTTTGTGTCTTCGGACAGGCAAACCCTGCCTCTACAGCTGACGATGGGATAGGCCGGTTTAGTTTTGACACACTCCCAATGTTTAAATTAACCATATAGTAACTCCCTTGACATTATCTTGTAATGAACAACATGGATATTTGCATAGTTTTTAAAAGATAACCGGAATGAATGTGAAACTTTTAATATATGCTGCTTCATGAAATTTTTATTTATTGTTCAAGGAGAGGGAAGGGGACATCTTACCCAGGCAATCACTTTGGAAGAGATTTTGCTTCGTAACGGCCACGAGGTTGTGGAAGTGTTGGTGGGAAAGAGCAGTTCGCGGCGTTTGCCGGGATTTTTTAACCGTAGCATTCATGCACCCGTAAAACGTTTTGTCAGTCCGAACTTTACGCCTACGCCAGCCAACAAACGGGTGAGTTTGATACGCAGTGTTGCTTGTAATTTGGTAAAACTGCCTGTCTACATGAACAGTATTCGTTATATTTTCCAGCGTATTGAAGCCAGTGAAGCCGACATGGTTATTAATTTTTATGAATTGCTCACAGGTTTCACTTACTTATTGTTTCGCCCTTCGGTGCCTCAGGTGTGTATCGGACATCAATATTTGTTTCTTCATAAAGATTTTGAATTCCCTCGTGTCGGAAAGTTGAATGTGGCATTACTGAAATTCTTTACCAGGTTGACTGCTATCGGAGCACGCGAACGATTGGCTCTTTCTTTTCGTGTCATGAAAGATGATGATAAATGTCACATTCGTGTTGTTCCTCCATTACTCCGTCGGGAAGTTTTATTATATGAGTCTTATAAGGGGGATTATGTGCACGGATATATGGTCAATTCAGGTTTTGGTGAGAACATAATGGAATGGCATAAAAAGCATCCCGATATTCCGCTTCATTTCTTTTGGGATAAATGGGAGGAAGAACCGGTGAAGAAAGTAGATGATACTTTGACTTTTTATCAGTTGGATGACGTGGAATTTTTGCGTCAGATGGCAGGTTGTAAAGCCTATGCCAGCACTGCCGGGTTTGAATCCATCTGTGAAGCTATGTATTTGGGAAAACCCATTATGATGGTTCCTGCACACATCGAACAGGACTGTAATGCTTACGATGCGTCTTTGAGTGGTGCGGGTATTGTTTCTAATGATTTTGAACTGGAGCGGTTACTGGAGTTTGCCGAGACTTACGAACCCCGGCGTGAGTTTGTGTATTGGGTTCGCAGAGGAGAATATTTGTTGCTTGATTTATTGCAAAAAAATGCTGCCGGTTACTCGCAAACACTTTTCAATGAGATGTATTTGGTCGAAGAATTCATTTGATTGCAATTACTTTATATAAATTCATAAAACTCTCTTTTAAAGTTATGGCTGCGTGATGCAGACATAGCTTTTTATGTAGGTGCGAATTACATTATCATTCAGGGGAAATGGAAATTTATAGAGCTTGAAATGGATAAGGTTTCATGAAAGGTTTTATATTTGCAGTCATTAATCATTGATAAAGCGAAACTGTTATGATGAAAAACCTTTGTGCCGTGTCTTTTTTGGTGGCCTCTTTGTATGCCGGAAATGTATATGCTCAACCTGCCGCCGTGAAGAAAATAATAGAAATAGGAACGACCGATAATCGTGTAATGCATCAGCTGGATGTCCTGACTAATCGTTTTGGAGGTCGTCCCATTGGCTCTGATGCCTATGATAATGCTGCCGAATGGATGCTCCGCGAATTTAGGAGTTGGGGTATCGAAGCTCATTTGGAAGAAGCCGGTGAGTTGCCTGTAGGTTTTAACCGTGGTCCATGGTTCGGACGCCTTATCGGGGGCGACCAACCGATGAATCTGCATTTTGTCACTCCTTCTTATACTTCGGGAACCAAAGGGCTGCAACGTGGCCATGTGCTGATAGAACCCGCAACGGAAGCTGAGCTGAAACGTATGAGACATCAGTTGAAAGGGGCGTGGGTGTTGGTCTCGGGAAAAAATGTGGGCTGGCCTGTCGATCATTCTGCCAAAGCTGATTCAATTCGCAATGCGATAAAAGCGGAAAACGTGAAGATTGAACAAATGAATGATTCGTTGATGAAGGAGAATTGGACAAAGGGTGCACATCACAAGACGATTCCTTTGCGTCGTATGCCGGGGTTATTCTATAAAGAGATGTGCGAAGCCGGTGTGCTGGGTTTCATACAGTCTGCTTCCGTACCCTTGCGTGCACTCTATGACCGGCCGTTGGTGAACGACAAGAATACCACTTTTGATAATTTACCCGAAGTATGTGATATTAAATTGGATGAGCATCAGTATGCCGTTATAGAACAGATGGCAAAAGAACGCCGGGAGTTTTGGTTGGAGTTTGATATTCGTAACCATTTCAAGCTTGGCCCGGTGAAATACCATAATGTAGTAGCTTCCATAAAGGGTACAAAATATCCGGATGAATATGTGATAATCAGTGGTCATCTCGATGCGTTTGATGTGGCAACGGGAGGAATTGACTGCGGTACGGGAATCGGTCCTATGATGGAAGCTGCCCGACTTATCGCCCTTTCGGGAGCGAAGCCCAAACGTACCATTCTATTCATTGCTTTTGCCGGAGAGGAATTCGGTTTGCTGGGTGCAAAAGCATATGCCCGCACACATCAGAATGAGTTGGGAAAGATTGCGAATCTGTTCAACCGGGATGGCGGACCTACTCCTCCGATTGGTATTTCCGTTCCACAAGCTATGTATGATGATTTTGTAGAAATCTGTAAACCGGTGAAGAATATCAATCCTGATTTTCCGTTTGAGGTGAAAGTTGCCAAACCCCGTAAACGCCCCACTTCAACGGGAGGAACCGATGCCAGTGTGTTTGCCGTAGAGGGTGTTCCTACTTATGGTTTCACGACAGATGATATCAAAGGATATAATTTTTCTTACGGAGAAATCTGGCATACCGAACGTGATCTTTACACAAAGAATATTCCCGAATATCAGGAGCATACGGCAGTTGTGACTGCAATAGTGGCACTCGGAGTTGCTAATCTGGACAAGCAATTATCCAGAGAAGGTATGTATAAGGAGTAGTATGCATACTTTTTAATGTTTTTCTCTCCGGAGCTATGTGTCAAACGGTTACTTATACATATTGCTTCGGGGAGAATAATTATAATCTTTCACTTCTTTCTGTAAGCTTCCAAAATTGGCGTATTGACTAGCATG
>OHVT01001009.1_pt1 | contig 11151 bp, 9 predicted proteins | sample 1579441 | NCBI WGS metagenome assembly OHVT01 (sample SAMEA3882542, study PRJEB24775) | human gut metagenome | biome: human-associated habitat; feature: intestine environment; material: feces | place: Netherlands | collected 2009/2010
CAAAATCCAGACACAGGCTGATGCCGGCTTTCCGCAGCTCCCGGGTCAGGTTTTCCAGATCTTTGTTGGTGCCAAGGGCCGGGTCTACGGTGTCGAAATCCTCCACCGCATAGCCGCCATCGTTGTGGGGATGGGGCATCTGCAGCAGGGGCATCAGGTGCAGATAGGTCAGCTTCTGCTCCTTGAGGTAGGGCAGCTTCTTTGCCAGTTCTTTCAGGTTTCCGGCAAAGAGGTCGGTGTACATGGTCATGCCGAACATATTGCCCCGCTTGTACCACTCCGGGTCGGCAGAGCGTGCCTTGTCCAGTGCTTTCAGCTCGGCGCTGCGGGCGTTGTAGGCTTCTGCCATCTCCCGCTCCAGAACCTCCAGCCCTTCCCGGTTGTGGTACAGTTCCATGAACAGCCATTCCAGCTCGTCCTTGTGCTTGGCAAACCGGGACTCAAATTCCTGTTTTGCTGCCATGGTTCAGCCCTCCACTTCTGCAAGGGTGGGCATGGCGGGGATAGCGCCGTGGCGGCTGGTGGTAATGCTTGCCGCCTTGTTGGCAAAGGCCAGAATGTCTTCCAGTTTGTCCACGGTCAGGGTGTCCAACTCCTCCTTGCAAAGCTTGGAAAGTGCCGCACCAAAGAAGGTATCGCCTGCGCCGTTGGTGTCGCCCACCTTGCAGGGAACGCCAGCCACATGGCCGGTCTTGTCCCCAAAGCGGTAGAATACGCCGTTTGCACCCAAGGTGACAAAAATCAGCCGGATGCCGTTCTGTGCCAGCTGTGCCGTGCCGCTTTCACAGTCGGTGGTGCCGGTGAGCAGGGGCAGCTCTTCATCGGACACTTTCAGAATATCCACCAGCGGCAGGGGAGCTTTCATCTGGGCAATGGCATCCTCTTTGTTCTTCCAGAGGTTGGCACGGTAATTGGGGTCGTAGGTGATGGTAGCACCCAGCTTTTTGGCGCGGGCAGCAGCGTCCAGCGTAGCGGTGCGGGAAGGGTCAGCGGTCAGGCTGACAGAGCCAAAGTGGACGATTTTGGCAGCTTTCAGAGCGCCCTCCGAAATGTCCTCTTTGCTCAGCATCACGTCAGCGTTGGCGCTGCGGTAGAAGCTGAAATCCCGCTCGCCGGTGGCATCCACCGAGACCACCGCCATGGTGGTGGGGTGGTCTGCATCCACCGCCATGCCGGAAACGTCCACCTTGTTCTCTGCCAGAACCTCTTTCAGGTAGCGGCCAAAGGCATCCGCACCCACCTTGCCGATAAAGGCGGTCTGTGCGCCCAGTCTGGAAGCAGCCACCGCCAGATTGGCCGGTGCACCGCCGGGGTTTGCGGCAAACTGGGGGATGCCGCGCGCATCCTTGCCGGTCTGGGTCAGGTCGATCAAAACTTCACCAATCGTTAAAATGTCCATACGTTTTCTCCTTATTTTTATCCTATAAGCTAAAACCCAACGATCACCGCTGGAACAGATAATGAATGTAAGCGGCTGCACGCTCCGGGTGCGGTGCATTCTGCACTACCCCAAGATAGACCTTGCCAGAAAAACCTGCCTGCCTGACAAACGGCGTGTCCGAAATATCCAGCACGGTCCCACCGGCGTTCAGACCCGACAGTGCATGGAAAGACGCATCCAGTGTCCGCAGATCGAGAAAATAATCATCTGCCAACAGTCGATCCCGTGCATATTCGTCCATCAGAACAACATCTAACCGCTGGGCACTGACTGCACCCAGCAGCTTCATCTCCGAAGCATATACATACTGCTCCTCTGCGCGTTCGCTTTCGCTGAGCAGCAAGCCGGACAGCAGATCGACCTGTTGCTTTTTGGTCAGACCCTGCGCCTCGGCAAAGCCGGTGGTAAGCTGTTCCGTCAGATCAGACCCGGCAGTGATATTTACCAGACCAAGGTAAAGCACATCCTCTTTTTTCGTCACATGACGGTAGGCTGCATACCCGAGGATATAGACGACGATGAGCACGATCGCAATGGGCAGCTTGTAATATGCCCAGATGTGCTCCCACTTTTTGCGCCCATGGAGGGAGCGGAGCGTATCCCGGTCAGTTTTCGTCATGGTCGTATTCCTCGTGTACTGCATCAGGGTCTCCACCGATCAGATAGAGGATCCGAAGCATCAGAAAGGAGCAGAGCATGGCGCACAAGCCCATGCCCAGCAGGAATGCAGGCGTGAACACAAACACTATGACGTACCCCATGATGCCATAGATCGCCGCCATCAGCAGGGTGCAAAACAGATACCGGACACCCACGAGAAACGCTGTTTTCAGGATGCCGAAGGTGGTGTTTTCAAACCGTGCCAGCAGAGGAAAGGCATACAGCAGAACGATGCCGTACAGAACTGCCGCACCAATAAGCACTGCAGTGAGCAGCGTCCAGAAAATGTTTTCGCTCCACATTCGGCGCAGCACAAAGCCATCCGCAGCCAGGAAACTGCCGACTGCCAGCAGGATAAGCCAGAGTTTTGTGGCAGGCTTAAAATTTTCCCGGAACGCCTTAAAAAACATCCGGGTCAGACCATCGTCCCGATCTTCCGCCATTTTGAGCGTGACGTAGAACAATGCGGTCGTAGAAGCTCCTATGGTAACGATGGGCAGGCTGCACACGAGCCATAAGATGTTCAGGTAAGCACTGTAAGTCAATTTCGTCAGCACAGCAAACAGCGGCTTGTCCGTATTGCACAGGTCACGCATGGGGGTTCTCCTTTCGCTCAATCTCCTGTGGATTCGCGCAGGATCAGGTTGGTTTCCGTATAGACGGTGCGATAGTTCAGCGATGGCTCTTCGATGCGGGTCATAAGCAGATTGGCAGCGGTGTAGCCCATGATCTGTCCATGGATATGGATCGAAGTCAGACGGGGGACAAAGTAGGAAGCCTCCTGACTGTCATCGAAGCCGCAGACCCAGATATCATCGGGAACCGAATACCCCAGCTCATTCAATGCCTTGACCAGATCCATGGCAACAAAGTCATTGGCGCAGACAAAGGCATCCGGCATCGTTTTGAACCGACGTATGGTTTCGTACAGGGATACCGGATAGTTCTGCTGTCCAGATGGCATCGCACAGGTGCTCAGGCCTTCTGTCAGACCAAAGTACTCCACTGCATCCTTATAAGCCATATAACGCTCAAAGAAGGACTGACAGTGGTTTTTATCCCCCGCAAAGCTGATGCGTTTTTTGCCGCGCTGGACCATGTGGGCCACCGCATTCTGGATCTCAATGCGGTTTTCCATATAAAGGCGGTCAGCTTTAAGAGGAGGACGCATATCCATCACAGGGGTGTCTACAAACAGCAGCGGAACATCCAGATCGCACAGCATCTGTGCGTAGTCATAGTCGAATACTTCAAAGCAGATGATGCCGGCTGTGCGCTGGATGTTGAGAGAAGATGGAAGTTTTTTCTCTTTCAGCTCTATGGGAGAAATGCGATGAATGGTCATGCCGCTGTGCAGATGGTCGATTTCCGACTGGAAACGATCCAGCATCATGGAGGAAAAGTGAGAGTTGTTCAGAAACCGGGTCGTCAGCATGGCGATCTCCCGTTTGTCACTCGGCAGAATGGAAGGCGCTGCTGTTTTTGCAGCGTCTTCCTGAAACAGCGGCAGATAGGCAAACTGCTTATAGCCCATTTCGGCGGCTTTGCGCAGGATCTTCTCCCGTGTGGCATCTGCCAGCACACCGGTATTGTTGATGGCCTTTGAAACTGTGTTGCGGGAAAGCTGCAGTTCGTTTGCAATATCCTGAATGGTGACCTTGGTTGCCATAAGTCATCCTCTTTCTTTATAATACAGGAGCGGATGTTCTTTCTTTTATAGATAAAGTCTGGTGACGGATCTTATTCTTTGCGACTCCAGTATAGTGCAAATGCACAAATTAGTCAAATGCAAAAATGCAAATCATCATTTTGCATATTTACGCACTTTCGAATTTGTGCATCTGTACAAATCCACAATAATTTTTGATGTATACCATGAATTATCGTTGACATTCGCCTGCATGAGTGGTATAAATGAATTACAGAGTTTTACATTTGCACAATCGAAGCGATGAAAACGTAAAATTCAAAGGTGCAAATGTAAAACACAAATCAAACGGCAAGCAAATCAAAAAGGAGGAGAATGATTCATGAAAGCAAAGACGGCCTCGCCGGAAACGGCTGTGCTGACAGCAGAACGCAAGCTGCACAACACATGGGTCTACATCAAACGGCATTGGCAGCTTTACCTGTTGTTCCTGCTGCCTGCCGTGGCGCTGACGCTGGTGTTCAAGTACGCTCCCATGGGCGGTGTGCTGATCGCGTTCCAGAAGTACAATCCCTTCAAGGGCATCTGGGGCAGCGAGTGGGTAGGCTTCAAAAACTTTACCCGCTTCATGTCCTCGCCGGACTTCCAGCGCTATCTGATCAACACCCTGAAGCTGAGCGTCTACGGTCTGCTGTGGGGCTTCCCGATCCCCATCCTGCTGGCATTCCTGCTCAACCGTATCGAGAGCAAGAAGATCAAGCAGAAGGTGCAGCTGGTGCTGTATATGCCCAACTTCATCTCGGTCATCGTGCTGTGCGGCATCGTCCGAGTGCTGCTGAGTGTCACCGGTCCGGTGAACGGCCTGCTTCACACCAGCATCAACTTCATGACGCTGCCGGAAGCGTTCCGCCCCATCTACATCATCAGCGGCATCTGGCAGGGTGCCGGCTGGGCATCCATCATGTACACCGCATCCCTTTCTAACGCCAGCAAAGATCTGAAGGAAGCTGCGATGATCGACGGCGCAAACCTGATCCAGCAGATCATGACGGTGGAGTGGCCCGCCATTAAGGATATGGTCGTTATTCAGTTTATCCTGCAGGCAGGCAACATCATGAGCATCGGTTTTGAAAAAGCCTATGCCCTGCAAACTGACCTGAACCTGAACACTGCCGAGATCATTGCAACGTACGTTTATAAAAAGGGCCTGTTGGACGGCGATTACAGCTTTTCCACGGCAGTCGGTCTGTTCAACACCGTTGTCAACGTCATCCTGCTGATCGCAGTGAACAAGATCGTTGCCAAAATGAACGATGGCAAGGGCTTGTAAGGAGGGGTTTACCATGGCAAAACAGAAAAAATCAAAAATGGCCCTCTACACCAGACAAGATAAGATCATCCTGTACTGCGGCTACGCACTTCTGGGCTTGTTCCTGCTGGCGATCATCGTTCCGATGATCTACATCGTCATCGCGTCCTTTATGGACCCGGTCACTCTGCAAAACAAGGGCATCTCCTTTGATTTCAGCAAGTGGAGTCTGGATGCTTACCAGCGTGTCGTTTCGGACAAGCAGATCTGGGTCGGCTTCAGGAACGCAGTACTTTACTCGATCATCTTCACCATCATCTCGGTAGCTGTGACGATGCTTGCCGCTTATCCCATGTCGCTGCCGGACTTCAAAGGCAAAAAGCTCTTCAACACCTTGTTTGTGATCACGATGTTTTTCAGCGGCGGTCTGATCCCCACCTACCTGCTCATCAACAATCTGGGTCTGCTGGATTCCATGTGGGCGGTCATTCTGCCGGGAGCATTCAGCGTGTGGAACATGATCATTGCCCGTACCTATTATCAAGGCATCCCGCGTGAGCTGCGCGAAGCTGCGGATGTGGATGGAGCCAGCGAGATGCTTTACTTCTTCAAGATCCTGCTGCCCGTCTGTATGCCGGTGGTGGCAGTTCTGGCCCTGTGGCAGTTCGTGGCAATGTGGAACAGCTACTTTGACGCCATGATCTACCTGAACAGCGCATCGAAGCAGCCGCTGCAGCTGGTGCTGCGTTCCATCCTGATCCAGAGCCAGCCGGAATCCGGCATGATCGCAGATATCCAGAGCACTGCCGAACGTGCGAAGATGGCAGAGCTGCTCAAATATGCAACCATTATTATTTCCAGTCTGCCGCTGCTGGTGATGTATCCCTTCTTCCAGAAGTATTTTGATGCCGGCATCATGGCTGGTTCCATTAAAGGCTGAGGATATTCCGGAATTTTATGAGCCGGTACGCTCATCTGTTACACGAAAAAAGAAACATAAAAAAGGAGAAAATACCATGAAAAAGCTGATCTCTCGCCGCAACTTCCTCAAGGTCTGCGCTCTGGCGGGTTCTGCCGCTGCTCTGTCTGCCTGTGGCGGCGGCAAATCCACAGGCAGCGGTAATTCTGCTGCCGCAGCTGTGGACACGACCGGTGCCGTTACATTTCCGCTGTCCGAAAAGGTCACCTTTACCGGTATGACCAGCTTCCCTGTGGGCAGCGAACCCGAGCCGAACAACCGCACCATCTTCAAGCGTCTGGAAGAGCAGACCAATGTGCACATCGACTGGACCGCCATCCAGTCCGACCAGTGGAGCGATAAGATCACCCTGAATATGTCCAACCCCAACACCCTGACGGATTTTGTTTTTACTGCTGATTTTACCGACAGCAATCTGCTGCGCTACGCAGATCAGGGTGTCATCCTCAATCTGGAAGACTACATTGACAACAATATGCCTTATCTCCAGAAGGTCTTTGAGCAGTACCCGGAGTACCGCACCATGTGCACCGACAGCGATGGCCACATCTGGGCACTGCCCTGGATCGAGCAGCTCGGCGCAGAAAAGACCGCCATCCAGACCATTGGCAACATGAGCTTCATCAATACCAAGTGGCTGAACTTCCTCGGTCTGTCGATGCCCACCACAGTGGACGAGTTTGAGCAGGTGCTGATGGCATTCCGTGATAACGCCGCTTCTATCAAGGCAGAGTATGGCATTGACGGCGACATCATCCCCATGTCCTGCATCGTCAACAACGGCGATCAGGACCCCAGCATCCTCATCAATGGCTTTGGCGAAGGCTACGGCGATGCAGACAAAGACCGCCATATCGCCGTTACCAACGACCGGAAAGTCATCTGTGCCGCCACCCAGCAGGGCTACCGTGATGGTCTGGACTGGCTGCACAAGCTGTATGCCGAGAAGCTCATTGACCCGGAGTGCTTCACGCAGGAGTGGTCCACCTATGTTTCCAAGGGCAAGGCTGGCCGCTATGGTGTCTGCTTCAGCTGGGATGTTGCCAACATTGACAACCTGACCGACTGGGAGCCGCTGCCTGCCCTGACCGCCGATACCCGGAATATCACTCCGCAGAACGGCTCTTTCACCAGCGGCTTTGCCCGCGGCAGATGCGTTGTCACCGCAAAGGCGGCTAATCCTGCACTGGTTTGTGCATGGCTGGATCAGATGTACGCGCCCCTCCAGTCTCCGCAGAACAACTGGGGTACTTACGGCGATGCGGAAGGCTTTAACATTTTTGAACTGTCCACCAACGATAAGGGCGAGCCCATGCTGAAGCACGCTCCTCTGGGCGATGCTTCTCCCGTGGAAGTCCGTGAGGCGCAGTGTGTCAGTGGACCTCTGGCGGTTCTGGATGATTACTATGGTGTATACGTTACCTGCCCGGACGATGCACAGTACCGTCTGGACTGGATCAAGGAGATCTACACCCCGGATATGAACAACGATTATGTCTATCCCAATGTCTTTATGAGCAGCGAGGACACCGAGCAGGTCTCTAACCTGCAGGCAGATCTGCAGACCTACATGAATACGCAGAAGGCCAACTGGATCATGAACGGCACTAAGGATGCAGAGTGGAACGAATATCTGAGCAAGCTGGAAGACTACGGCCTGTCCGACTATCTGGGCATTATGCAGAAATATCTGGATGCTTACTACGCATAAGAATTCTTTCCTTTGGAGGATTCCATGAACGATTTGACTTTACAAAAAGCCCGTGCCTACGAGGCCGAGCACGGCGCTGCCATTTCCCCGGCGGAACGCCCTGCTTACCACATGACCCCCTATGTGGGCTGGCTGAACGACCCCAACGGCTTCTCTTATTATAAAGGGAAGTATCACCAGTTCTATCAGTATAACCCCTACGATGTGCGGTGGGCGCCCATGCACTGGGGTCACGCCGTCAGCACCGACCTGCTGCACTGGGAGTATCTGCCCTGTGCGCTTGCCCCGGATTCCCCGGTGGACAACGGCCCCGGCTGCTTCTCCGGCTCTGCCACCGAGATGGATGACGGCAAGCAGCTGCTGATGTACACCAGCGTGGTGGCAGAAAAGCAGCCCAATGGGGAGATGCGGGACATCCAGACCCAGAGCATTGCCATTGGTGACGGTCTCAACTACGAAAAGCCTGCCTGCAACCCGGTGCTGACCCAGAAAGACCTGCCGGAAGGCTTCAGCAAGTTTGACTTCCGGGACCCCAAGATCTGGCGTGAGGCCGACGGCACCTACTCTGCCGTCACCGTCTGCCTGGCCGAGGACGGCAGCGGCGCAGCGGCACTGTTCCAGAGCAAGGACGGCTTCGACTGGCACTTTGTCACGGTGCTGGAACGCTGCAACAATCAGTACGGCAAAATGTGGGAGTGCCCGGACTTCTTCCCGCTGGACGGCAAGCAGGTCTTGATGCTCGGCCCCATGGAGATGCTGCCCAAGGGCGAGTTCCACAACGGTCACAACGTGATTGCCTTCATCGGCAGCTACGACGAAGCCACCCACACCTTCACCAAGGAAAACGTGCAGCTGATGGACGGCGGCATCGACTTCTACGCCACCCAGACCACCCTTGCCCCGGATGGCCGCCGGATCATGACCGCATGGCTGCAAACCTGGTCGGACACCGAAGATAAGCCCCAGGGCTGCAAGTGGTTCGGGCAGACCATCTGCCCGCGCGAACTGCACATCAAGGATGGGCGCATTCTTCAGACCCCCGTGCGGGAGCTGGATGCCGTCCACGGTAAGCGCACTTTCCACGAAAATGTGACGGTGCAAAGCGAAACTTCTCTGGAAGGCATCAAGGGCCGTGTGGCCGACCTGACCGTCACGGTGCAGCCCGGCGAATACCGCTCCTTTACCCTGAAGCTGGCCGCCGATGCAGACCATCACACCAGCCTGACCTACGACCCCTACACTTCCGAGCTGACGCTGGATCGCAGCTATGCCGGTTCCCGTGCCGACATCGTTCACCGCCGCAGCTGCAAGGTGCGCAGCCAGAACGGTGCGCTCAAGCTCCGCATCCTGCTGGATAAAAACAGCATCGAAGTTTTCGCCAACGATGGTGAGCAGACCATGACCGCATGGATCTACACCCCCCAGTCTGCCGACGGCATTACCTTTGCTGCCGATGGCAAAGCAACAATCACGGCAGAACAGTTTGAACTGAATCTGTAACCTGATATTCCCATCATTTCTCCTTCATTGAATACAGCCCCGCTTTGGCTTCTCCTTCGCCAAAGCGGGGCTGTGTTTTTGTATGGGTTCTATGCGTTCTGCCCCCATTCCGGGGGCTTTTTTGTGTCCGGGAGGCAGCGTTTTCTGAAAACGCAGCCAAACTGCAAAAAAAGTTACAATTTTCTCATCAAAAAAGGCGGTTTCCCATTGACAGCCTTGTTATAATAGGAGTGTAAGATTTTTGAGCCAGCACTCTGCGGCTCTGATTGCTGAACGGCCCTTGCGGGCTTTTGGAAAAAGAAAGAGGCATACAGCATTATGACGAATATCGATATTTTCTCCGGCTTCCTTGGTGCCGGCAAGACGACCCTGATCAAGAAGCTCATCAAGGAATCCTTTGCGGGCCAGAAGGTGGTCCTGATCGAGAACGAGTTTGGTGAGATCGGCATCGACGGCGGCTTCCTGAAGGAGTCCGGCATCCAGATCAACGAGCTGAACGCAGGCTGCATCTGCTGCTCTCTGGTGGGCGATTTCCGCACCGCTCTGCAGCAGGTGGTGGAGCAGTACCACCCCGACCGCATCGTCATCGAGCCCTCCGGCGTGGGCAAGCTCTCCGATGTGACCCGCGCTGTGGAAGGCGTGGCCGAGCATCTGGATGTGCAGCTGAACAGCTTTGTCACCGTGGCCGACGTGAACAAGGTCAAGATGTATATGAAGAACTTCGGTGAGTTCTACGACGACCAGATCAGCCACGCAAGCTGCATCCTGCTCAGCCGCACCCAGACCGCCAGCGAGGAAAAGATCGCCGCTGCCGTGGCAATGCTGCGGGAAAAGAACCCCACCGCTACCATCGTGACCACCGCATGGGATCACCTGACCGGTGAGCAGATCCTGAAGGCCATGTCCACCAAGGACGACTTCAAGGCCGAGCTGATCGCCATGGCTGCCAAGGCCAACGAGGAGCACGCCCACGAGGACGAGGAAGAGGAGCACGAGCATCACCATCATCACTACGATGAGAACGGTGTGTGCAGCTGTGGCCATCATCATGACCACGATGACGATGATGACGACGAGGATGAGCACGAGCATCATCACCACGACCACGACGAGCACGATCATGATGACCATTGCTGCTGCGGTCACCACCACGATCATGATGATGAGGAGGACGAGCACGAGCATGAGCATCACCATGACCATGACGAGCATGATCACGAGGAGCACGAGCATCACCACGACCATGACGGTCATTGCTGCTGCGGTCATCATCATCACGACCACCACGCCGATGAAGTGTTCACCAGCTGGGGCGTGGAGACTGCCCGCAAGTTCACCAAGGCCGAGGTGGAGCACGCCCTCACCGAGCTGGATACCGGCAATTACGGCATGATCCTGCGCAGCAAGGGCATCGTGGACGGCGGCGCAGACGGCTGGCTGGAGTTCGACTATGTGCCCGGCGAGTGGGAAGTGCGCAGCCGCAGCGCAGACGTGGGCGGCAAGCTGGTGGTCATCGGCTCCAAGCTGAACGAGACCGCCATCGCCCAGCTGTTCGGCTGCTGAGAACCCCATTATTGAGAGAAGGAGCAACCATTTATTATGGCAAAAGAGATCCCGGTCTACCTGTTTGTGGGCTTTCTGGAAAGCGGCAAGACCAAATTCATTCAGGAGACCTTTGAAGACCCCAACTTCGACTCCGGCGACAAGACCCTGCTGCTGATCTGCGAGGAGGGCGAAGAGGAGTACAACGAGAAGAAGTTCGCCTTTCCCGGTGTGACCGTCAAGGTGCTGGAGGACAAGGCCGAGCTGAACCCGCAGAATCTGCTCAAGCTGGAAAAGGAATCCGGTGCAGGCCGTGTGGTCATTGAGTACAACGGCATGTGGCTGCTGCAGGATCTGGCCG
>OHVT01001016.1_pt1 | contig 11094 bp, 7 predicted proteins | sample 1579441 | NCBI WGS metagenome assembly OHVT01 (sample SAMEA3882542, study PRJEB24775) | human gut metagenome | biome: human-associated habitat; feature: intestine environment; material: feces | place: Netherlands | collected 2009/2010
GTATTTCTTTTTTATTTTTCTGATAAAGCGGGATAAGCTGTATTTTTTCAGTCTTTGTGTAAAGAATAAGGGCTGCATGAGCAGATAGTAACCAAGTTGGTTGGCTTGGTGACAACCGGTCAGCCATTCTTTGTATTTGTATACGAAAGGTGAGTTCCATGGCTTTTCTCTTCCCGGGTAATGCAATTGTACCACTTGTTCACGCATCTCGTTGTAAGCTTTTATGGCAACTTGTTTGTCTTGAAAGGAGGCATTATTGGGGTTGAATTTCACCCTTTGCGGGTCTTCATGGAATTGAAACGCACAAACTACATATTTGTAAGGCATGAAACGAAGATATGGAGCACAGCATAATGCAATGCAGTCTTGTTCAGGCAGTATCAGGCGGTTTAAATTGTTATGGAAAAACTGTGTCAGTTCTATTTGCTTGTTGTTCTCACGTATGCATTTCAGGTTTATAAGCATATAGCCGGCCGATATTTCATAATCAGATATCAACCGGATTTCTTCCTGTGTAAATTCTTTAGCATAACGCTGCAAGTTTGTATTTTCCTGAATAGGACGTGTGCCGGCATAATAAAATTTCTCATTCGGATAAAGAAAGAAGGAAGAAGATATATCGGCTGTAAAGAGTACATCTACATCAGAAAAGAGAATTCGCTCATACTGAGGAAACATTTCCGCAGCTGTCAGTTTATAGAATATCTCTTTTGAAAAATGCGACTTATTACGCAATTTATCCCATGCCGTGTCATAATGGGAAGCATTTTTAAACTGTATATTGGCATTATGGAAGTGAGAGACAACTTTTTTTATTCGTTGTATATGATGTGGCTGGAGGTCGGTATGTACTACGTAGAGCTGATACTGATATTCGGGTGCGGCATTAGTCAACAAAGAATGGAAAGCAACACAGGCTGCAAGTACATAATAACGGTCGAATGTAAAGAATATAGGTATTGTTTCCATATCTTTTCTTTGTTGAAATGCTATTTTGCTACAAAGTAAAGGAGATTTTATCAGAAAGTCAAATATTATTTCTTTTTTGACAGATAGTTTATGACTTCTTTAAAAGTTGCAGACTTGCTCAATTGCATGATTATAATGTATAGTCCGGCTGCAATGGCAATTTTGGCTGTTAAGATTAGATAGAGGTTATCGATAGATCGGGTGAGAAAGTAGGCAGCACCCATGCAGCTTACTGCAATAACTCCGAAAGGAACGACATCTTTTAGTGCATCCCATAAAGTGAGGTGTATCTCTTTCCATATAAAGTAATGCCACACGAACAGCCAACTGATATTGATGCTGATATAGGCAAAAATCATCGTTCGGATGCCATAAGGGTAGCATAGCAGGGCAGTTGCAATTTGTATGATTCCCAGGAAAATGGTATTCCACATGAAGATATCCGATTTTCCCTTACTGATTACAAGGTTGGAATAAAGATTCTGAATGGGAAGAAAAGCACTTCCGATACAAAGAATCTGCATGATGATTGCACTTTCGTTCCATTTGTCTGTAATGGTTATTGTGATGAGTTCGGGAGCGATGAGTGAAAGACCGAACAAAGCGGGGAATGATATAAAAGCTGTAAAGCGGAGCATCTTGCGAAACACGCGGCATTGGCGTTCTGTATCTTCCGACACATTGCGCAATACAGGTTGGGCTATTCCGTTTATCGTACCTAGTATGGTAGAATATCCCATGGATGTCCATTTATTGGCTTGATTGAAATACCCCACTTCCTCTTGACTGTAAAAACGACCTAATATGACAGTCAGCATGTTGTTGTTTATATTCGAGAATATATTGGTTATTAATATCTTACAACTGAAGTTGATCATGCTTTTCAGTGGCTTGAAAGAAATATGTAGCGTTGGTTTCCAGCCGGAATAGCGCCAAAACAGAATGGTATTGCTGGTCACGTACACCAACCCTTGTGTTGCTATTCCCCAATATGCCATTCCGCAAAGAGCCAATGTGACTCCTGTTATGTTTGACAGTATCAGACCGGTCAGTTGGATAAAAGCTTTCTGTTTTACTTTAAGATTACGGAATAAATAGGCATTGTGTGCTATGCCGAGACTGGCTATAAAAAAGCCAAGGAAAGTATACCGTGCCAATGGTATCAATGCCGGAGTATGGTAAAACTCTGCAATGTATGGGGATAAGAAAAATAATAATATGTAAAGCAGCCCACTTGTAAACAAACTGAACCAAAAGACTGCATTGTAGTCTTCATGGCTGATATTTTTCTTATTGGCAAGTGCGGCGGTAAATCCGCTTTCCTGCAGGGTGGAAGCAATCAGTGAGAATATGCTGAGCATCCCTATCATACCATAGTCTTCGGCATCAAGGATACGGGCTAATGCAATCCCGAAAATAAGATTGAGCAACTGCTGCATGCCGTTGCTCAGTCCTCCCCAAAAAAGTCCTTTTGCGGTCTTGTCTTTCAAAGATTGCTCTGTCATAATCTGTTCTTATCGTTTTGCCTATGGTATGCTTCTTCAGCTTCTTTGTCTGAAGACAATGCTGATGAAAACCAATGAGGATGTGCCAAAAGTAATCAGCCTATCATTTTGACACACCCTCACGAAGAGTATCTCTTCTTATAATGATTATTTAACTTCACTTCCCGGTTTTACCTCTTTTAATAGAGAGGTAACGGCCAGTGAACCGTCAAAGTTCTCGGCGCTTAGAATCATGCCTTCGCTTACCAAGCCGTTTTTGAATTGGCGGGGAGTCAGGTTTGCTATGAACAACACTTGTTTTCCTACCAGTTCTTCCGGGGTGTAGTGCTGGGCGATACCGCTGACAATGGTACGGTTCTCCAGTCCGTCGGCAATCTTGAACTTCAGCAGTTTCTTCATCTTGGGAACTGTTTCACATTCCAGTACGGTTCCTACACGGATATCCAACTTCTCGAACTCTTCAAAAGAAATAGTCGGTTTGATAGGATTAGCCTTATAGCTTGCAGCCTCATTCTCTTTTTTAGTAGCCAACAATTTGTCTACCTGTGCCTGGATTGTTTCGTCTTCTATCTTCTCGAACAGCAATTCAGCCTTATTCAGTTGATGACCTTCTGCCAACAGGTCGGTACGTCCCAACTGCTCCCATTCAAAGGTATCCATATTCAACATCTTACGAAGTTTTTCGCTGCTGAACGGCAGGAACGGTTCGAATGCAATGGCCAGATTAGCTACCAGTTGCAATGCTATATTCAGGATAGTGGCCACGCGCGGCATATCGGTCTTGGCAAGTTTCCACGGTTCGGTGTCTGCCAGATATTTGTTACCGATACGTGCCAGATTCATTGCTTCTTTCTGAGCATCGCGGAACTTGAAGACATTCAGCAGTTTTTCTACTTCTGCTTTTACATCTGCAAATTCCTTCAGTGTATCCTTGTCATATTCTGTCAACTCTCCGCAGGCGGGAACGCATCCGTTAAAGTATTTCTGAGTCAGCACCAAAGCACGGTTCACAAAGTTGCCGTACACGGCTACCAACTCATTGTTGTTGCGTGCCTGAAAGTCTTTCCATGTGAAGTCATTGTCCTTCGTTTCGGGAGCATTGGCAGTCAGTACATAGCGAAGCACATCCTGCTTTCCGGGGAAGTCCTGTAAATATTCGTGCAGCCATACAGCCCAATTGCGGGATGTGGAAATCTTATCTCCTTCCAAGTTCAGGAATTCGTTGCTTGGCACATTATCGGGCAAAATGTAACTGCCTTCCGCTTTCAGCATAGCCGGAAATACGATGCAATGGAACACGATATTGTCTTTTCCGATGAAATGAATCAGACGTGTTTCGGGGTCTTTCCACCATGTTTCCCAACTGTCGGGCAGTAATTCTTTGGTATTTGAAATGTACCCGATAGGAGCGTCAAACCATACATAAAGCACTTTCCCTTCCGCTCCTTCCACGGGAACGGGGATACCCCAATCCAGGTCACGGCTTACGGCACGCGGCTGCAAGCCCATGTCCAGCCAGCTCTTGCACTGTCCGTACACGTTGGGACGCCATTCTTTGTGGTCTTCCAGAATCCATTTGCGCAACCAGCCTTCGTGCTTGTCCAACGGCAAATACCAATGTTTGGTTTCACGCATCACGGGCTTACTGCCACTGATGGCACTTTTCGGATTAATCAAATCGGTAGGTGATAATGAAGTACCACACTTTTCGCATTGGTCACCGTATGCACCTTCTGCGTGACAATGGGGACATTCACCTGTGATATATCGGTCGGCCAGAAACTGGTGAGCCTCTTCATCATAATATTGTTCAGATGTCTTTTCGATGAATTCTCCTTTGTCATACAGCGTTTTGAAAAACTCGGAAGCCAGTTCGTGATGTGTCTTTGATGAAGTACGGGAGTAAACATCGAAAGAAATTCCGAATTCTTTAAAAGAGTCTTTAATCAGTGTATGATAGCGGTCGACCACATCCTGAGGGGTAATTCCTTCTTTTTTGGCACGGATGGTGATGGGCACCCCATGTTCATCTGAACCTCCGATGAACAGTACGTCTTCTTTTTTCAGGCGAAGATAGCGTACATAGATATCTGCAGGAACATATACACCTGCCAAATGGCCAATGTGCACCGGACCGTTGGCATAAGGCAGTGCCGAGGTGACGGTGGTTCTTTTGAATTTCTTTTCCATATTATGTATGTGCTTTTTGTTATTTCTGATAGTAAGGTGCAAAGGTAATGATTTTTAGTGAAGTAAATGGAATATGAGGCTATTTCTTTCTGTATTTTTGGTTGGGATGTCCGGGGATTTCGGGATATCCGTAACTTTCCTTTTCATCGTTTTGATTTTATTGTTTATTCTTTCCGGTTTTACCGTTGATATGTGGCAGTCACACCAAGCTAATATTCGAACTGGCTACAATGCCTTATCATATAATGAGTGAATCCACAAAAAAACAACTGTTTTTTTTGTGCTACAAGCGGAAATCCGCTTTTTCTTTTCTCCTTTCATTAGCGGTTGAAACGCCCTGTTGATGGGGGATCCGGTAGTGAATGGGCATCTTGTCACCACCCTTTCAGCCTCCTTTCATTCGTAAAACTTCTTCCTGTGAGACAAATGCTGAAGGTAGATTTTGAAGGGAGTTGAAGAGTACAGCTGAAACGAGGATGAGGGGATGTCCTGTCATTTTTAATAGATTGATTATCTGAATGTTTTGGTTAAAATGTAAGGATGAAGGGAAAAGAAGGTATGACCGGCCTAATGAGGGGATGATCCTTTTGCCCCCACATGAAAATCATGCCGGCATTTTTGAAAACCTCAAAATGTGTACGTACGCATCGGGCTACACGTACGTACGCATCGGGCCACAGGTACGTACGCATCAGGCTACACGTACGTACGCATGAGCCTATACGTATATATGTCATTGTGTCAGGCTGTTCCGAATGAATATAAAGTAGAGCGTTTCTGGTGTTTACCTCATAAAAGGATGTTTAAAGGGTTTGTATTTCCACGAAATATAACGGTTGACAAAATTTCGTTAGCGGCAAAAAGATCAAGATGTTTTTAAAAAAGTTCGTTGTCTTTTTAAAAAAGCTCCTTTTCTTTTTTTAAAAGGTCGTTATTTTTTTGAGAAAGCTCTTGCTCTTTTTAGAAGATGTCCTCGTCTTTTTGAAGGTGTGTCTGGGGCATTAGAACATAAACCGGCCAAAAGTGACGAAGAACTTAAAATGTATTCTCCAACGCATTTTTCTCGTTTAAATAATCTTTTACTTTATAGATATTCATTTCTCCGGTGTTGAATACGATTTGACAGATGGCTGCACTCCCCAGCAGGTAAGGTTGCAGGCTTTCGGGGGCACAAAAATTATCGATGTATGGGCCGAAGATCGCTTTGTCGTGCGTCTCCATTTTCTTTTTGTCGCCATGATAGCGAATATATGTGTGTATGTAAGGGCCGGCTAAAGAGAATTTGATTAGTTCGGGATTGATTGCCGTCGTTTTGTTGAATATGCTGTCGATATGGTATCTTATGGCAATACTGTCCAGACTCTTGATGTGTGGCTCAATGAGGGTATTGTTGATTTCCGCAATAACAGATTCCAATGTCTTTTCTTGGCTTATATATTCCCGAAACTTTCTATTTATCGGCAGGGTATATTGCTCAAACAGTGGAATGCCGGAGAAATTATCATGTATATATTGCAGTCCGGCCTGATTGGTCCCTCCAAACGTTATTTACGAATCATTATCTATATGGATGCTCGGCGAATCATTTGGGAACAGGGGGATTACTTCCTCCTTCCAATGCGAAGTTGCAACGGACAAAAGCAAAGGAATCAATCTGCGCAATTTTATAGTCGGTTGTTGTTCCTTTGTACAGGAATATCGTGACCGTAGGTATCCGGTGGTTGGGCATGCAAGTTTGTGAATAGTGACATACACAAAGCGAGGAGAGAGAAAAGTTTAAGCTTCATAATATTGTATTTATTGTATGCTTGCCGACAATATCTTTATTACACATACTGTACATCTTCTATGTCGTACACTTGAGGCATCTCCCTCTCATTGACTGTGATAAAAGGCGTGTGTTTCAAGTGAATCTGTTGGCAATAAGCTTGTTGTGCTTCCAACATTTGTTCGGCCTGTCTTATAGGTTTGTAGTATGCTATAAACTTACTGTTTTGCTTTTCAAACCATTCGTTCAGTAGGTGCATGGCCTTTTGGAATCCGTGTTCAAGATAGCAGGTTATGATTGCCAGTGCGATGTCTTTGCCTACGGTATCTTGCGGAGCAATTGAGAAAAGAATCCTTATGGATGCATTTTCCGGTTTCATCCATTCTTGATGCTCGTTTGCACAATGTTTGCAATGTGGGTTTATAATAATTTGTATGAGCTTGCCGCCTTGTGCTTCTCTTTGAATTGTCATGTCCTTTTCCGCGTTGGGAACTGCATGCCCCATTTGCAGCAGTGTATCGAAAAGGGTGGGATATGACAGCAAAAGTACTCTTTTGTCTTTCAACTTTGCTACTTCCCGCACCGAGTCCAGCAGTTCTTTCAGCGCATACCATGCGGTGCAGCAAAGTGTGCCTATTAATATAAAAGCAAAGATGGATGATATGTTTAAATGCCAGGCAGCCATATCAGTGGAGAACAGGACAAGAGCCTGTAACCATATTATGATATCGATGGACAGGCAGAACATGCACAGTTTGCGAGCTATTATCACCTGATAACCGACGGACCACAAGGTGAATGCAATGGAAATGCAGGTGGCCCAAGTCCAGATGCTGTAATAGAGGGGGATATGGAATGCCGTAGAAAGGAACAATGTTGAGTAATATAATAAGGCCATTTCTCCCAATGTGATGATTCCATTGATGCTGGCGGCTTTGGAGTGCAATATCTCGTTACAGTCCACGATATTGCCTATTTTGCAGAAACGCTGCAAGAAGTCTTTGTTGTAGGATTCTTTGTAAATGATGAGGATGGACACGGCAAGGCCTATCCATGTCAGTGTGTTGAAAAGTAGGTCTCCTGTTTGCCGGGGGCTGGCCAGCAGATAGATAATACCTGCTAATCCGATGGTCGACAGGCATCTATATTTCTTCGCAAGATACAATATTTGTTTTAATTGATAATACGGTTCGTGATAAGATGCCTGCGTTTCGTCTATTATCAGGACGACTCCTTTCCATGCAGCGATGAACTGTTTTGTCGGGAGGTTTTCTTCTTTCCCCTTGTCGGATAGTAAGATTGTTTTTTCTTCTTGTATGCTTTTTACAAGGCAATATCTTCCGTTGTGCATCAATGCAAGGAAAGGCGCTTCTATCTTGCTTAAATAAGTGGCCGGCAGTTGATATACTTCGTGTGTGATATGCAGGCTGTCAAGTGCATCACTTATTCCCCTGACGGAGCATCCCATCGGGGTAGCAAGCAGCTTCCTGATGCGTCCATAGCTTACTTTTATCGACAATTCTTTCAAATATCGATGCAGTATGCTCATTGTGTAGTCTATATCCGCCATGTTATTTTATCAGTTGTTCCAAAGCATTCAGCAGCTCCTCTCCCCTTAAGTCTTTTGCAATGATGCGTCTCTCTTTGTCCAACAAGAAGTTCCGTGGGATGGATTTAATCTTTAATGCCCTGACCTGCTTGTCGGGTACATTCCTGTCACTCACTCCTCTCACATGGATGAAGTATCGGGTGCTGTCCTCCTCTATGGCTTTTTCCCATTTGAGTGTATCGGCATCTATTGTCACTGCATATACAGCCAGTTTGTCCTTATATCTTTCTTTTGCCATTTTCAGGAAAGGTGTTTCCTTGCGGCACGGTACACACCAGCTTGCCCAAAAGTCTACCAGTACATATTCTTCTGCAATGGAGTCGGTGTTTATTTTCTTTTTTGAGATATGCGGGAATGCGAGTTGCAGCTTTGCTCCCATGGTTGTGTCTTTCGGCTCTACATAATATCTTTTCTTTATCAGAGCTCTGATTCGTTCAGATGCGGCTTTGCTTTTTGCGGTTGCCGGTTCTGGACTTGTTATGGAGAGGCGTTCTATAAGGCCATTATTAGGAAACTTTTGTTGTGCATATTGAATCACTGACCTGAAAGGCTCCTCTTCACTTCGTTCTTCGGCATATCCCGGCAGCCATAAAATATATACCCATGCCAATGTAGGATATTGAGTCTTGTGAATCTCTTTTATATAGGCCTCTGTTAGTTTGGCTTTATAATATCGTATGCTGTCTTCGGGCAGGGATTGGTCTTCGCTCTTTTTTCCTATATATAGGATTTTATTATCAAATGCAAGAAGTTCATTTTGCATATCATTCCCTTTCATGGGACGTGGATATCTTCCGTCCATGTTTTCATCAATTTCAATTTCACAGTTTGTATTAGGCTCTATATGGAAAAAGAGATTGACGGGTCCTTTCTCTGCGCATAAGATATATATACTCATCCCCTGGCTGATGTCAAAAGACAGTTTTTTCTTTATATCTCCTTTGCTCACTTTCACAGAGTCTAGAATGGCATATTCATTTGCTCCGACATATCCGCTCGCATAAATCCATTGCTCTGTTTGGGATAGTTCAGTAGATAGTTTGATGGTTATATTTACATTCTTGTCTGTGGCGCAGATAAGTAATGGCATCCAGATAAGTATCAGAAATAAAGTGTGTCTCATGGCAGTAATTATTATATTAAGTTTTAATCAGGAGCATTGGTTATAATAGCAATGCTCCTGATTGTTGGTATGGAAGATTGGCTGTATGTTATTACAGCTGCATCTCCATAAAAGCTTTGTGCCTCCTGGCTTTTGGGGTAAACTCTTGGTATAAGAGCGGAAGGTCGGAATTATGAAATAATCTCACTTTCTGCCCAAGTCAGGTAACGAGGGGATTAGTAGCACTTTATAATTGCTGAAGTACCTGCATATGACTTCTGCAGCACTTTCTGTGCTTCATTTGGATCACCTTTCTCGTCTTTAACAATCATTACCTGTTCATCCCCTTCTTCCCAAGTGGCATAACAGTTGTATCCGCCGGTCACAGCATTCATCTGTCCTTTTCCTAGGCGGAAACTTTCAAGGTCTTTAAGTGTTTTCATGATACTAAGTATTAGTATAATTGATTCTTTGCGATATGCTCAGCCCTTATCGCTTGGCTTTTTGTTTGCAAACAATATCTTTATTACACACTCGTTACAGTGTGAATTCTCCTGTGTATTTCATACCTTCTATATTTATCAATAGAGTGTACGTCCCTTTCGCTTTACCCTTTAAATCAAATAGGATGTTGTCAGTGCCGGCATATATCATGGAATAGGCCGGCTCACCCGTCTCTTTATTAATGACGGTCACAGTGGAGGTTGCTGTTTCTCCTAATCGGATATTGATAGTGGTCCCATTTTGATAGGCTGTCGGAGCATCAAAGATGCATACGGGAACAATCTCATTTGCGTCTAGGATTTTTATTTCTTCAATGGTTTGTGCCTTAGCGACAAACCCCATGCAGCAGAAGAGAATGAATAATAAGCTCTTTTTCATATTGTATTGATTTATATGTTTTTCCTGATAGCAAACATACGAATAAAATCAATAGGTTGGTGCTCTGAAACCGTTACATAAAAAGAGAAAAGCGTTACAAGTTGATATGCTGTAATTATAGCTTTCTCGATGAAATGGGGACTTTTTATTTGTTGAAGATGATTCGGAAGGTTTCTTCCGCCATATTTTTCTTTAATCTGCTTTTGCGGGTTCGTAAGGCTCCTGCAGGAGTTTTCATACAGTACACAATGGTCCGGCTCTTGTATTTCAGCGCAGACAGGATACAGAAATAGATATCTTCTTTGGACATGTCCGGGTATATCTGATTGAGACAGGCAATGAAGTCATTGAAGTGTAATTTCAGTTCCTTGTAAAGTGATTCCTGTTCTGACAGTTTTATATAGTTGCCGGGTACAATTGTTTTTTCAACTGTTTCCAAATTCTTTCCCCACTGGGATGCCCGGAATGCCCGGATGCCATTTCGGAGAATATCTTGTTTGAACTTTGTTGCCGTTTCGGGCAATTGGATTTCTTCGCCTACTTTTTCTTTTAGAAAGGTGCTGATGGTCTGTGTTTGGTCCAACGAGTTCAGCTTTTCTTGCTTGAGCTCTTTATCTTTTTTTCTCTTCTTTAAATATTGGCAAACGGCAAAAGCACCTAGCAAAAGCACAATCAGGCAAATTGTAATGACATAATATATATTCCTGTTTTCGGCCTCTATTTCCTTTCTCTGTATGGCCAAAGCATATTGTGTGCTTAGCTCTTCAATCTTTTGATGTTGCTGTATCTTGATGATGGAGTCACGATATATGTTGAAAGAATCATTGTATGCATAGGCTGCCGAATGATTGCCGGCCTTCTTTTCTACTTTATATAAATAGAGGTAGCCGGTAGTTTTGCTGTATAGGTTGCCGGATAGGCAGCTTTTTTTCAAATAGAATCTGGCAGAATCCATCTGATTGCCATAATATAATAATTGTCCTTTCAAACTGATATTAGTGGCAGAACTGTCTTTCCTTATGGCAAAGTCTATGGTGTTGTTGGCTTTCAGCGTGTCTCCTTCGTGTAA
>OHVT01001025.1_pt1 | contig 11014 bp, 7 predicted proteins | sample 1579441 | NCBI WGS metagenome assembly OHVT01 (sample SAMEA3882542, study PRJEB24775) | human gut metagenome | biome: human-associated habitat; feature: intestine environment; material: feces | place: Netherlands | collected 2009/2010
TTTCCGTTCGGAGGGTTTTCGTGCGTCCCGAGCAGGCGGCCAGCGTCATCGCCAGCAGTCCGATCCATACGATTTTTGTCATTGGATTTCGTATTGTTTATATTCTGTCCGGCTGCGGTGTTGGCCGTTTATAGCCGGTATGTCCTTATTATAATTAGGCAACAAAGATAGCTATTTTTCGGGAAAAGACGTCGATTTCGGCACCCGAATTACGGATCGGAGGGGCTGTCGATCCGGGTGCTCTTCTCCGAAGCCCTTCCTGAAAGAAAAACGGATCGGTGCGGAGATATTTATCGGGTGTTTGTTGCTTGCTAATGAATTATTTTGTACTTTTGCCGACCCGAACTGTAACGTATAAAACAACTGAAATATGAATATCGTAAGAGAACAGCGCGAGCAGAATAACTCGCTCATCAAGGTGACCGTAGGCGAGAAGGATTACGGCGATGCGGTCGAAAAATCCCTGCGTGAGTACAAACGCAAGGCCAATATTCCGGGCTTCCGCCCCGGTATGGTGCCGATGGGCGTGATCAAGAAGATGTACGGCAAGGGCGTGCTTGCGGAGCAGGCTTACCGCCAGGCTTCGGAAGCAGCGTTCAACTATCTGCAGGAGCAGAAGATCGATTATGTCGGTGACGTGATCCCTTCGGAGGAGCAGGGCGACTTCGATTTCGAGAACGGGACCGAATTTGAATTCATCTTCGAGATCGGCGAAGCTCCCGAGGTGAAACTCGAGCTGTCGGCGAAAGATAAGATGACCTACTACACGATCAAGGTCGATAAGAAGATGCACGACGATTACCGCAGCAATTTCCTGCGTCGTTTCGGCCGTCTGGTGGATACCGACAAGGTAACGGCGGACGAAGCGCTGGAGGTGACGCTCGACAACGGCGATATGAAGATTGAGGGCGCTTACGTCGGACTGATTTCGATGAACGAGGAGGAGCGCAAGCCCTTCATCGGCAAGAAGGTCGGGTTCAAGACGCAGGTCAATGTCAATGAGCTTTACAAGACTCCGGCGCAGCGTGCCGCCGTATTGCAGGTCAAGGAGAACGAATTGGAGGGTATCAAACCCGAATTTTCTCTCGAAATCACCAAGATCCGCAAGTTCGCGGAACCGGAGCTGAACGAGGAGTTCTTCAAGATGGCTTTTCCTGCGGGCAACGTCAAAACCGCCGAGGAGTTCGAGGCGTTCGTCGATGCCGAAATTTCGAAAGAGCTGCGCCGCGAGAGCGACTATCTGTTCACGTTGCAGTTGCGTGATTTCCTGTTGAAGAAAGCCGGGCTGACCATGCCGGTCGAGTTCCTCAAGCGCTGGCTGTACGTCATCAACGAAGGCAAGTTCACCAAGGAGGAGATCGAGAAGGATTTCGACGCTTTCGTAAAACTGTTCACTTGGAATTATCTCCAGAAATATTTCATCAAGCAGGATAACCTTACGGTAACCCCCGAAGAGGCTACTGCAGAGGCCAAGGCGTTGGCACAGGCCCAGTTCGCTCAATACGGATTGCCGACGGCTCCGGAAGATATGCTGGCCAATTACGCCAAGAAGATTCTCGAGGACCGCGAGCAGGGACAGAAGATCTACGAGAAGCTGTATGAGATGAAGGTGGTCGAGGACGTGAAGTCCAAGATCAAGGTGACCGAAAAGGCCGTTTCTGCCGAAGAGTTCGCAAAACTGGCCAAGGAGATTTAAGAAACAGCGGAAAATTGGTATCCGATCAGAGCTTTGAGGGTTTGATTTTTGCAATCACTCCCTCAAAGTCTGTTTAGTAGTCATACTTCTGTTTTTTGCTTCTTCCCTCGTTTTTGCCGGATTCGAGCCTGCATCGTGTGTTGGCCGGGTACGGGAAATCGAGTAGGACCGGAGGCAAGTCGCGGAAAAATTTTTGAACCGGCTTCCGATGTTTTTTATTAACTTGCAAACTGTTCGGTTATGAATGAATTTGAAAAATACGCCACCCGGCATTGCGGTATCAATAGTCTGAAACTGCATGATTTCCGCTCGCAGTACGCGGCCTACGTGTCGCCGACGATCATCGAGGAGCGCCAGTTGAACGTGGCGACGATGGACGTCTTTTCGCGTTTGATGATGGATCGCATCATCTTTTTGGGGGCTCCGATTTACGACGATGCGGCCAATATCATCCAGGCACAGCTGCTGTTCCTGGAGTCGGCCGATCCGGAAAAGGATATCCAGATTTACATCAATTCCCCGGGCGGATCGGTGACGGCCGGTCTGGGAATCTACGATACGATGCAACTGGTGCAGCCCGATGTGGCGACCATCTGCACGGGACTGGCCGCTTCGATGGGCGCCGTGCTGCTGACCGCCGGTGCTGCAGGCAAGCGCTCGGCGCTGCCTCATTCGCGGGTGATGATCCATCAGCCGCTGGGCGGGGCCCAGGGGCAGGCATCGGACATCGAGATCACGGCCCGCGAGATCCGCAAGACCAAGCAGGAGCTGTACGAGATCATTGCGGCCCATTCGGGCGCTCCGATCGAGAAGATCGAAAAGGATGCCGACCGCGATTATTGGCTGTCGGCCCGGGAGGCCAAGGAGTACGGGCTGATCGACGAGGTGCTGACCAAGCGGGGATAATATTTCTGTTTCAATCTGCAGGGGACGGTCGATTTCGGGAGAGAAAATGCATCGTTTCCGATCAGCGGAGGCAGAGCGGGGCGCTCGATAGGCCGAGCGGAATAAATGAAGAACCCGGTTCGATATTTCCGGTGTGCGACGTCGGAACGAGGCCGATCGACGGCCGGGTAGAGATGATGACGGGAGTTTGTTTTCGACTTTATCCCGGCAGAGGCTCGTCCGAAAGTTCGACCGGGAACGAGAACGAAATTCGAAGGAAAACTAAAGACCTATGGCTAAAAATTACGGAGAAGACCTTTACGGCAACGAGAGCGATGCGTGTTCGTTCTGCGGGGCCAAACGCCGCGACGGTGCGATCCTGTTGAGTTCGTCCAAGGGTTGCAATATTTGCAGCAAATGTATTGCGAAAGGATACCAGATGCTCATCGAAAACGATGTGCTGCATGACGAAGCCGCATCCCGTCGCAAGGAGCAAAAGAATACTTCGTTGAAATTCGAGGATTTGCTCAAGCCCAATGAAATAAAGGAGTTTCTGGATCAGTACGTGATCGGGCAGGACGATGCCAAACGCTATATGTCGGTGGCCGTATATAATCACTACAAGCGGCTGCTGCATGCTTCGGGCGAGGCGAGCGAAGTGGAGCTCGACAAGTCGAACATTCTGCTGGTCGGCCCGACGGGTACCGGCAAGACGCTGATGGCCCGCACGATCGCCAAATTGCTGAACGTGCCCTTCACCATCGTGGACGCTACGGTACTTACCGAGGCGGGATACGTGGGCGAGGATGTCGAGAGTATTCTCTCGCGGCTGTTGCAGGTGGCTTCCTACGACGTGGAGCTGGCCCAGCGGGGAATTGTCTTCATCGACGAAATCGACAAGATCGCCCGCAAGAGCGACAATCCGTCGCTTACGCGCGACGTATCGGGTGAAGGAGTGCAGCAGGCTTTGCTGAAGATTCTGGAAGGCACGGTGGTCAATGTTCCGCCCCAGGGCGGGCGCAAGCATCCCGAGCAGCAGTTCGTGCAGGTCGATACGCGCAACATTCTGTTCATCTGCGGCGGAGCGTTCGACGGCATCGAGAAGAAGATCGCCCAGCGGCTCAACACCCGGGCGATGGGTTACGGACGGATGAATGCCGATTCCGTGGACCGCAACAACCTCATGCAATACCTTATGCCGCAGGACCTCAGGTCGTTCGGTCTGATTCCCGAACTGGTGGGCCGCCTGCCGGTGCTGACCTATATGGAGCCGCTCGGCCGCGAGGCCCTGCGTTCGATCCTCACGCAGCCCAAAAATGCCATCATCAAGCAGTATGAAAAGCTGTTCGAGATGGACGGCGTGAAGCTCGTGTTCGACGACGAGGTGTTGGACTATATCGTCGATAAAGCCATCGAGTACCGGCTCGGTGCCCGGGGATTGCGTTCGATCTGCGAAGCGATCATGATGGACACGATGTTCGATATCCCCTCTTCGGGAGAGCGTCGCTTCGAAGTGACCTTGCCTTATGCCCGGGAAAAGTTCGAAAAGAAGAAATTTTTGGCGCTCAAGCAGGTCGGATAGACCGGATTTGTATTAAATTTGTACCACCGAACGCGGGACTGCGGCGGGGGACCGGTGTGCAGTCGCGCTCGTTCGATCCGAACGAGCAGAATGAGGAAAGAAGGAAGATCTTCGGCTTCGTCATTCGTTTCCATATATTTTCTGCCGGTAACGGGCCGAGTTGTGCATATTCGGCCGATTCGTCCGGGATGGGCGCCGAATGTCGGCCCGGGCTGTGAGGCCAATACATAAAAAATATAAAAGCATACAATCTCTTATGGTTACTAAATCCGAACTCACGCGCGTTGCAGACAACATCCGTATCCTGTCTGCAGCGATGGTCGAGAAAGCCAAATCGGGACATCCCGGCGGCGCAATGGGCGGCGCGGACTTCATGGCAGTACTTTACACCGAATTCCTCCGCTACGATCCGGATCAGATGGATTATCCTTTCCGGGACCGTTTCTTCCTCGATCCGGGACACATGTCGCCGATGCTCTACTCGACTCTCGCGCTGGCCGGAACCTATACGGTGGAGGATTTGCGTAACCTGCGGCAGTGGGGCAGCGTCACGCCGGGCCATCCCGAAGTGGACGTGCTGCACGGTGTGGAGAATACGTCGGGTCCTCTGGGCCAGGGGCATGCCATGGCGCTGGGCGCCGCGATCGCCGAGCGGTTCCTCGCGGCTCGTTTCGGGGAGTGGCAGTCCCACAAGACCTATGCCTACATCTCCGACGGCGGTATCGAGGAGGAGGTGTCGCAGGGCGTGGGCCGCATCGCCGGCCACTTGGGGATGAACAATCTGATCATGTACTACGACTCGAACAACGTTCAGCTTTCGACCAAGGTCGATGAGGTGGATACCGAGAACGTAGCGATGAAATACGAGGCGTGGGGCTGGAACGTGCTCACCATCGACGGCAACAACATCAACGAGATTCGCGAGGCGCTCGTGGCGGCCAACTCCGAGACCGAGCGTCCGACGCTTATCATCGGCCGTACGGTTATGGGCAAGGGTGCGGTCGCGGCCGATGGATCGAGCTTCGAGGACAAGGTTTCGACGCACGGTCAGCCGCTGACGGCTGCCGGAGCCGATTTCGCCGCTACCGTCCGTAACCTGGGCGGCGATGCAGAGGATCCGTTCAAGATCTTCTCCGAGAGCGGCAAGGTGTTCGACGCCCGCCGCGAAGAGCTTCGTGAATGGGTGCGCACGCAGCGCGAGAGGGAGAAGACGTGGCGTTCCGAGCACAAGGAGCTCTCCCGCAAACTCGATCTTTTCCTCTCGGGTAAGGTGCCGGAGATGGACTACAAGGGACTCGAGATCAAACCCGACGGTGCGACCCGCGCCGCCTCGGCTTCGGTGCTCTCCTTCTATGCGGAGCGGATCGAAAATATGATCGTCGCCTCGGCCGACCTCTGCAATTCGGACAAGACGGACGGCTACCTCAAGAAAACCAAAGCCTTCTCGAAGGGTGATTTTTCGGGCAAGTTTTTCCAGGCAGGCGTTTCGGAGCTGACGATGGCCTGCATCGCCAACGGTATGGCGCTGCATGGGGGCGTGATTCCGGCGTGCGGTACGTTCTTCGTCTTCTCGGACTATATGAAACCCGCCGTGCGTCTGGCTGCCCTGATGCACCTGCATGTAATCTATATCTGGACGCACGACTCGTTCCGTGTGGGCGAGGACGGTCCGACGCACCAGCCCGTCGAGCACGAGGCTCAGATCCGTCTGATGGAACATTTGAAGAATCACCGGGGGGAGCGTTCTATGTTGGTGCTGCGTCCGGCCGACGGCGAGGAAACCGTTACAGCTTGGAAATTGGCGATCGAGGAGCATCGTCCCGTCGCGCTGATCCTGTCGCGGCAAAATATTAAGAATCTGCCCGCACTCAATCACAGCCGCCGTGAGGAGGCTGCCCAGCTTTCGAAAGGCGCCTATATCGTAGTCGATGCCGCCAAACCGGCTGTGGTGATGCTCGCTTCGGGTTCCGAAGTCGCTACGCTGGTCGAAGGTGCCGAGTTGCTTTCGAAGGAGGGAATCGCGGTCCGTATCGTGAGCGTGCCGAGCGAAGGACTTTTCCGCGACCAGCCCAAATCCTATCAGCAGACCGTTCTGCCACAGGGTGTGGTGCGTTACGGCCTTACGTCGGGTCTGCCCGTGACATTGCTGGGACTGGTAGGTGAAAACGGTATGATTCACGGTCTGGATCACTTCGGTTATTCGGCACCCTACAAGGTCCTCGACGAGAAGTTCGGTTACAACGGCCAGACGGTATATGAAGAGGTGAAGAAGTTGATCGGTAAATAAGCCGGTTGTAAAACGGATAGAAGACAGGCCCGGATGCCGATAGGCGTCCGGGCCTGTCTTCTGTTTGTTCCGTCGTTCTCCCGTTGATTTTTTCACGGGTCTTTCCGCTGTTTTTTGCACCCGTCGGGTTTCCCGAAGACTTGTCCGGCGATGTTCGGGGAAGAACGGGTGCAGCTTTGAAATCGGATCATGGACAGAGTGCCTTGGGGCGGCCTTTTCCTGTTATTGTTGATAACTTTTCCATAAAATGCCGGAGGGGCGGACCATCGAATGCGATTAAACCCTATATTTGTTTTCGGTATCGGTTCCCGATGTGGAGGGCGAATCCACCGGGATTAAAAGGGAATCCTGTGAAAATCAGGAACTATCCCCGTAGCTGTAAGTTTCTTTTGGGCGGTACATTCTCTCAGCCACTGGCCGTTCGGGCCGGGAAGGCGTGCCGTCCGGAACAAGTCAGAAGACCTGCCGTACCGGGACGAGATTCGTTGCTTTCGGGTGAAAAGCGTCGGAACGGTTTCGGATGCTTCGTCGTATCTATTGCCGGTTCTGTAAATTCCATTCCTGCCTGTGTTGTATCGGGTCGGATCGCTGCGAATCCGTCGTTCAGAAGAGGTGTATTTCGGTTTTTCCGAAGGGTCGGTAAAAAGTCGTCGGATCGGACGACACCGATCTGGCCGACGAAGGCGTACGGTATGGCTCGGAACGTGCGGCTTGTCGTGTTTCTGCGGAGAAAGCCCGGCGGCTGATATTTGTTGCCGTCGAGCCGGGTCGGAATCGGCCGAATTTCCGTCGGTGGAGTTATCGGTGTGGGGAATTCGAGCGTTGAAAGTATGAGTATAATAATATAATATTTGAGGAGAAGTTTAATCGTTATGGAAACATTCATTGTCAAGAGGGACGGAACGCGGGAGGCGTTTTCGATGGAGAAGATTCAGCGGGCGATCGCCAAGGCATTCCTTTCGGTCGGGAGTTTCGCTACGCAGGACGTGATCACCAACATCCTGAGCCGGGTCAGCGTGACCGACGGCATCTCGGTCGAGGAGATCCAGAACCAGGTGGAGGTCGCGCTCATGGCCGAGCGTTACTACACGGTAGCCAAGGCTTATATGCTTTATCGCCAGCGGCATACCGAGGATCGGGAGGTGCGCGACAAGTTGCAGTTCCTCATGGAGTACTGCGATGCTTCGAACGCCGCGACAGGAAGCAAGTTCGACGCCAATGCCAACGTGGAGAACAAGAACATGGCTACGCTCATCGGCGAGCTGCCCAAATCGAATTTCATCCGTCTGAACCGCCGCATGCTCACCGACCGCCTCAAGGAGATATACGGCAAGGAGTTGGCGGACAAGTATATCGAGATGCTGAACGACCATTTCATCTACAAAAACGACGAAACTTCGCTGGCCAACTATTGCGCTTCGATTACGATGTATCCCTGGCTCATCGGAGGAACGATTTCGATCGGGGGCAATTCGAAAGCCCCGACCAACCTCAAGTCATTCTGCGGCGGCTTCGTGAATATGGTTTTTATCGTGTCGAGTATGCTCAGCGGCGCCTGCGCCACACCCGAATTTCTGATGTATATGAACTATTTCATCGGCCAGGAGTACGGCACCGACTATTTCAAACGGGCGGACGAGGTGGTCGATCTCTCGAAGAAACGGCGCACGATCGACAAGGTCATCACCGACTGTTTCGAACAGATCGTCTATTCGATCAACCAGCCGACCGGAGCGCGGAATTTCCAGGCCGTGTTCTGGAACGTTGCTTACTACGACCGCTACTATTTCGAGAGCCTGTTCGGAAATTTCCTCTTCCCCGACGGCAGCAAGCCCGACTGGGAGTCGCTCAGCTGGCTGCAAAAGCGTTTCATGAAGTGGTTCAACCGCGAACGGACCCGCACCGTGCTGACCTTCCCGGTCGAAACGATGGCTTTACTCACGGAAAACGGTGACGTGAAGGACAAGGAGTGGGGCGATTTCACGGCCGAAATGTATGCCGAGGGACATTCGTTCTTTACCTACATGAGCGACAATGCCGATTCGCTTTCGAGCTGCTGCCGCCTGCGCAACGAAATTACGGACAACGGGTTCAGCTACACGCTCGGCGCCGGAGGCGTATCGACCGGCTCGAAGAGCGTGCTGACGATCAACCTGAACCGTTGCATCCAGTACGCCGCACGTAAGGGTATGCCCTATCAGTTCTTCCTCGAGGAGGTGGTCGATCTGGTGCACAAGGTGCAGTTGGCCTACAACGAGAACCTGAAATACATGCAGTCGAAGGGGATGCTGCCCCTGTTCGATGCGGGCTATATCAATATGTCGCGCCAGTACCTCACTATCGGTGTGAACGGACTGGTCGAAGCAGCCGAATTTCTCGGCATTCCGATCAACGACAATCCCGATTACGAACGTTTTACACAGGAAATTCTCGGAATGATCGAAAAGTACAACAAGAAGTACCGCTCGAAGGAGGTGATGTTCAACTGCGAGATGATTCCGGCGGAGAACGTGGGAGTGAAACATGCCAAATGGGACAAGCGCGACGGCTACAAGGTGGGGCGCGACTGTTACAACAGCTATTTTTACATCGTCGAGGACGAATCGCTCAACATCGTGGACAAGTTCCGACTGCACGGCCGCAAATACATCGAGCACCTCACGGGCGGCTCGGCCCTGCACATGAACCTGCAGGAACATTTGAGCCGGGAGCAGTACCGCCACCTGTTGCGCGTGGCTTCGCAGGAGGGATGCAACTATTTCACGTTCAACATCCCGAATACGGTCTGCAACGATTGCGGGCATATCGACAAGCGCAACCTCAAGGCGTGTCCGAAATGCAACGGCAGGAATCTCGATTATCTGACCCGTATCATCGGTTATATGAAGCGTGTCAGCAACTTCTCTCAAGCTCGGCAGCAGGAGGCCGCGCGTCGTCACTATGCTACGCCTGGCCAGCTTTGATGTGGTGTTCCAGGAGATTCCGGGCGAAGTGACCCTCGCTCTGAATCTTTCGGGGTGTCCGAACCGGTGCGCCGGGTGTCACAGTCCCCATCTGTGGGAAGAGGTCGGGGAGCCGCTGGACGATAATTTGCTGAATAGTTTGTTGTCGGGATACGGAAATGCGATTACCTGCGTTTGTTTTATGGGAGGCGATGCAGCGCCCGGCGATGTCGCGCATTGGAGCGCCTGTGTGCGGGCTGCGACCGAGGGCCGGCTGAAGACAGGCTGGTATTCGGGGCGTTCTGAATTGGCCGCAGGTATCGACCCGCGCAGTTTTGATTATATCAAGCTGGGACCGTATGTCGCACATTTGGGAGGCTTGGATTCCGCTTCGACGAACCAGCGGCTTTACCGGGTGACGGACGGCGAAATGAAGGACATTACGGCGGAGTTGAGGAACAGGGATCGTATGTTATTGGGTTAATTGAATCATATTAAAAGGCTGCGAGGGCTGTGAACGAATAGTTCACAGCCCTCGCAGTATATGCCGGGCGGTTCGCGGATTTGCACGGAACGGAGTCCGTGCGCACTGTTTTTCGGTTTGAGGAACTCGAAAGAATTCGCTGCTCGCCTACGGATGCAGACAAGTAAAAAGTCCCCTTTTCGGGGACTTTTTACTTGTGCGGTCGGTCGCGTTATAGTCCGAACTTTTGCTTGATCAGATCGACGGCATCGAGCTTTTCCCAGCCGAAGAATTCGATCTCGCGCTCCACCTCGCGGCCGTCCTCCCACACTTTCTCCTTGCGGGTGTAGGGGCGGTTGCCGAAATGTCCGTAGGATGCCGTCGCTTCGAAGATCGGGTTTTTGAGGCCGAATTTCTTTACGATAGCTGCCGGACGCAGGTCGAAGAGCTTGGCGATACGGCGGGCGATCTCCCCGTCGGTCATGTCCGCGAGCTTCGGATTGCGGCTGCATACCGCACCGTGCGTATCGACGAAGACGGAGATCGGTTCGGCGATCCCGATGGCATAGCTCAACTCCACGAGAATTTCGTCCGCGATCCCGGCCGCCACCATGTTCTTGGCGATGTAGCGGGCTGCGTAAGCTGCCGAACGGTCCACCTTCGAGGAGTCCTTGCCCGAGAAGGCGCCGCCGCCGTGGGCACCGCGTCCGCCGTAGCTATCGACGATGATCTTGCGGCCCGTGAGTCCCGTATCTCCGTGCGGGCCGCCGATGACGAACTTGCCCGTGGGATTCACGTGCAGGATATAGTCGTCGCCGATCAGTCGCGCCAACTTATCCTTGGCGCGTTCCAGACGGGCCTTGACGCGTGGAATGAGGATCGTGCGCACGTCCTCGCGGATCTTCTCCTGCATGCGTTTTTCGGCCATCTTCTCGGTGACGCCCTTGCTCGTGGGGATGAAATCGTCGTGCTGGGTCGAAACCACGATGGTATGTACGCGCAGCGGACGGTGCGTCTGTTCGTCGTATTCGATCGTTACCTGCGACTTGGCGTCGGGACGCAGGTAGGTCATCACCTGCCCTTCGCGGCGGATGACGGCCAGTTCCTTGAGAATGACGTGCGAGAGGATGAGCGTCGCAGGCATGTATTAGCGCGTTTC
>OHVT01001041.1_pt1 | contig 10857 bp, 7 predicted proteins | sample 1579441 | NCBI WGS metagenome assembly OHVT01 (sample SAMEA3882542, study PRJEB24775) | human gut metagenome | biome: human-associated habitat; feature: intestine environment; material: feces | place: Netherlands | collected 2009/2010
CGAGGGGAACGCGAACCTTCTTATCAGTACGCTTTTTATATTGCATACACTTTCCATTGTAATCTTGACTTTCTTTACGGGCAGTCTGATGAGATGGAAACAGATTTTATCACTATCACCCGCTCTGATTCAGAAGAAGTCTACTCTCTTGTAGAAGAAATGCAGAATAACAGTGATTTTGAAAAGAGAATTCTGGCTTATGCGGAGAAGTTAAGAGCGCTTTAATATTGTTTCGCAAAACTCCAGATAAATACTGCTATCAGTGTTATAATTAAAAGAGGGGCTGCCAATGATATGAATCCTGCTATCAGCAATCCAATTAAAATCACTGGCAGACCTATAATAAATAATAATGCTTTTGCCATTCCCCATGTAGCTTTACATGCTAAAACAATGAATTTAATTGATAATATCAGTATTCCTATTACAAACAATGTAATCATAATTTATACGCCTCTGCTTTCGTTTTGAGTTTTGTTGTTGCGCTTATTATATCATCCGCTCACCAACTCAAAAAGTTCTGTGATTTATTCATATTTACCAGGAATTTTTTATATTTTTCACATATATACTATTTTTCTTTATGTACATATTCTATAATACCTTCCCTTTCAATATGTATCTGTTCCTCAAGTATAGCTAATTTATGATAGACATTATTCTCTCGATTCAAATGCGCTCTAATGCAGTGCTTTGGTTGGACAGACTTTCGTGCATTCATAACATAAAATGCACTCTGTCCCATTTTTTCGCTTACGGGATTCTTTATTGACTTCAACATTCATGGGGCAAACTTTCAGGCATTTGCCGCAATGGATGCATTTATTTTCATCGCAATGGACACGCAAAAGCGAAAGGTAGCTCATTGGCTTGAGAAACACAGTAACCGGGCACAGATATTTGCAGAATGCGCGATTATCTTTAAATACAAAAGCCAACACAATACCTACAATATAGTAAAATGTATTTCCTCCAAGGAAGATCCAGAACATGATTCTCTCCAGATTCGCGATTTTCATCAAAAACAGGCTGAGAACCACTGCCAGGGATAATACAAACATCACATACCGCAGAACACCTAACTTTTCCTTTCGCGGCTTTTTCGGCTGCTTATAAGGCAGAAAATCCAGTACCATAGCCGTCCAACAGGCATAGCCACACCATCCTCGACCAAAAAGCAAAGGACCAAAAATCTTTGCTACTGCATAGTGGATCGTTGCTGCCTCAAAAACGCCCAGGAACAAATAATACCAAAAACCCTCAATCTGCATATTTTCACAGGAGATTATACCAAGATACAATAACATATAACTTCCTACCGCCAATTGCACAAAATGTCTGGCATAGCATTTTCCGGCAATAAAAAGTGCTGTTCCTAATGCAAGGCATCCTCCTATGTAACTGAAATTCAACAGATAAAATATGTTATACTTAGCAATCCACAACGTAATCGCCACTAGCTCAAATAACAAAAATAACAGAAGCGATGGTATATATTTGCGAAACATAGTATTCTTTCTCATCATCGTCCTTATACTCCTATGATTTTTTATTTTTTCTCAGTGCATCGATGAGGAATTTTCTTTCTATCTCATATAGTCAGGTTTCCCTAAAAAGTTTGCAATTTCAGCAATCAGATGTTTCATCTTTTCTTCAAATCCTAACGAATTATCAATGATTCTAAGGTGTGAATGTCCGGTCCATGCTGCTATCAACTCATTGTTCCAGCTGCCTGTTCAAATACTTTTTCCTTCTCCAACTGAAGTTTCATCTGGCATTTCTGGTATTCCGTATTATCGGAACAGATCCACGGTTGTGTTATATTGTGTTAAGGTCATGCATTTACCAGCCGCATTCCCTCATTTCTGATATTTACCGCCGCATTTACATCTCTGTCATGATGGGTCCCGCACTGCGGACAATCCCACTCTCTTAACGCAAGATTTTTCGTTTTTGCATTTTTGTAACCACAAACAGAACAGGTCTGGCTGCTTGCAAAAAATCTATCCACCTTCACAAGTTTCTTACCCTGCTCCTCCAGTTTGTATCTCAAAAATGTTGTGAACATTCCCCAGCCGTTATCCGAAACAGATTTCCCAAAATTTAGTGACCGCGACATCGCTTTCATATCTAAATCTTCTATACATACGCAATCATAGGCATTGGTTATCTGTCTTGACTGCTTATGTAAAAAGTCTTTTCGTTGATTGGAAACCTTTTCGTGAAGTCTTGCTACCTTAAGCCTCTGCTTATTGCGATTGTTTGAACCTTTCTGCATTTTGGAAAGCTTACGTTGTTCTCTCGCTAATTTTTTCTCCGCATTCCTGTAATACCTTGGATAGGCAGGCTCCTTACCGTTGCTGTCACGATATAATTCATGCATGGAAAAATCTAAACCTAAAAACTTTTGCAGCTCCTTTTCCTGTACTTGGTCTTCATACTCAAAAAGAATACTTGCATAGTATTTTCCACTTGGTGTCTGACTTACTGTTACAGATTTCAGTCTGTATTCCTCTGGAATAATCCTGTGCTGTTTTAAGCGGACTTGACCAATCTTAGGTAATTTCAAATATCCATTAGACAGCGTTATGTTCCCATTGATGCAGACCGTGGAATAGCTGTTTTTATTCCGCTTTTTTGATTTGAATCTTGGGAAACCTGTTTTCGGCTGTTTGAAAAAGTTCTGAAATGCCGTATCAAGGTGTCTGAGCGATTGCTGTAATGCAATACTATCTGCTTCCTTTAAAAATCCGTATTCTTCCGTTTTCTTCATTGCAGCCATTTCTTTTGCACAAATGGTATATGTTACGTTCGTCTTGTTCTCCTCATACTGACGAATCTTTCTATCAAGCCAATGATTGTATACCATTCTCACACAGCCAAAAGTCTTAGCAAACAAAATCTTCTGTTCATCATTGGGATATATTCTGAATTTATATGCTCTGTTTGCCACCATGCCACTTCCTTTTCCTCGAAAACCCACCTGCGATACTTGAACACAAGGGCAAGATGATAGTATAGTAAGTATACTAAATGTGCGTTATTATCTCAAATTATTTATTCATCTGCTCTAAAATCTCTTTGACATTTTTCTCAATGTTCCCTTCAAATACAGCAGAACCACATACAAATATATTAGCCCCACATTCTGCAATCTCTTCTATATTCGAAGCCTTCACTCCACCGTCAACCTGAATATCCACATCAAGATTCTTCTCTGTGATCATCTTACGAAGCTCCCGAACCTTCTCGCCACAGTAAGGAATGTACTTCTGTCCTCCAAAACCTGGATTTACAGTCATAACTAATACCATATCCAGTTCTGGTAAAACATACTCAATCGCAGAAAGTGGTGTCGCAGGATTAATCGCAACGGCTGCCTTCTTACCGCAATCCTTAATCTGATGTACTACTCGGTCAAGATGTGTGCAGGCTTCTGCATGTACTGTAATAATATCTGCTCCTGCCTTTGCAAAATCTTCGATATATCTACCTGGGTCTTCTATCATTAAATGTGCATCAAAAATCACATCTGTGAGTGGACGAAGTGCCTTAATTACAGGATTTCCAAAAGAAATCTGTGGAACGAACATTCCATCCATGACATCAATATGCACATACTCTGCTCCGGCATCAATCGCAGTCAAAACATCTCTGCCCAGATTTGCAAAATCAGCAGACAAAATAGACGGTGCTAGTATCTTCTTCATCGGTACCTCCTTAATTTCTAAAAATATCATCTGTATATTTCTAACTCCAATATTACTATACTCCGATATTTTGTTTTTTATATGATGAGATAAAGTCTCACAGTATATCTTAACATAAACGTGGGATACTGCAAGCCGAAAATCAGAAAACCCTTGAAAAAAGCGAAAAAAAAGCTTTGCAATTTGCAATTTTTCTTTCTGCTATGCTACACTATAGCAGGAAATAACCAGTGTACTGTTTTATTGATTTCCAGCCAAATGACAATGATGCAGTATACTATTTCACCGTTAAAATCGCATTTGCGATTAGTCTAACCATGAAAGGAGTTTATCATGCGTTTTTTTGACCCTACAAATACTTATGCAGAAAAAAACTGTGTAAAGAATCACAAAAAAGAACTTCTTGCTTTAGGATCACGGGCATTCGTTATCACTGGACATAGTTCTTCCAAAAAAAATGGTTCGCTTGACGATGTTATCGCTGTTTTAGAGGAAGCTTCCGTTCCTTATCAGATTTTCAATGAAATCGAAGAAAATCCATCTGTTGAGACAGTCGTAAGAGCCGCTGAAATCGGTAAGGAATTCAAAGCGGACTTCGTTATCGGCATCGGCGGAGGTTCTCCATTAGATGCATCGAAAGCAATCTCTTTATTAATTGCCAACCCAGAAGAAACCGGAGACTGCTTCTATGTAGCAAAAGACTTAAAAACACTTCCAATCGCCGCCGTTCCAACAACCTGCGGTACTGGTTCAGAAGTTACTCCTGTCTCCGTTCTGACCCGTCACGACACACAGACAAAGAAAAGTATTTCCTACAAGATTTTCCCAGACATCGCCCTTATTGACGGTAAATATTTACTGTCCGCAAGTAAAAATCTTTTAATCAACACTTGCGTTGATGCCCTTGCACACGCAGCCGAAAGCCGCGTAAGCATCCAGACAAACATCTATAACCAGATGTTCGCAAACTACGCATTGAAACTGTGGGGAGACATCGTTCCATTCCTTCGTTCCGATGAAGAATTAAGCGAAGAACTCGCAGAAAAACTCATGCTGACTTCTACAATCGCAGGAATGGCAATCGCCCAGACCGGAACTTCCATTCCACATGCATTAAGCTATGATGTAACTTACCATAATGGAGTAGCACACGGAAAAGCCTGCGGAATCTTCCTTGCTGCTTACCTCCGCGTTTACGCAGAACAGAAACCAGAAGATGTCGAAGAAATCCTTACCCTCTTAGGTTTCAAAACCCTCGATGACTTCGCCTCTTACTTAACTGAAATCCTTGGCACAGTCAGCTTAACACAAAAAGAAGTCACATTCTACATCGACAGGATGATGGAGAATACTTCGAAATTGGCTACATGTCCTTTTGAATTAACAAGGGAGGATATCGAGAAGATTTATCGAGAATCTATCGTGGTTGAATAAACAGAAGCCATAAGACTGAATCCCCCCTTCGCCTCCACAAATCGCTCAATTTTTTTACCCGACGGCCCACATAAAGCCAGTTTAAAGCTTGCCAACAAGCAGAAGAACCCCGTATATCCAAGATTTAACGCAACAGAATAAAATTCCTTCTTGGATATACGGGGTTCTTCGTCTGTCTACCAAGTTCTACTCGGCTTTATATTATCGTCCCAAAATCTGAGCGATTTCAAACTCATACTGGTCTACGTCTTTAGCCATTCCGAGTGCGTCTTCGATATCGTAGTCAATATACTGACCATTACGGTATCCTACTACTCTGTTTGTAGCGCCGCTGCAAAGCAGGTCTACTGCTAAAGCTCCCATGTAAGAAGCATATACTCTGTCTTTTGCTGTTGGGTTTCCACCTCTCTGCATATGACCTAAGATACTTGCTCTTGTTTCTACACCAGTTGCCTGTTCGATTCTCTTAGCCATTCCATAAGAATGTCCAACACCTTCTGCGTTGATGATAAGGTGATGTTTCTTACCAAGTGCTTTTTTCTCAAGAATGCTTTCAATTAATTCATTTTCAAGTTTTGGTCTGTTACCATCGAAACGCTCTGGAATTAAGATATCCTCAGCTCCTGAAGCAATACCACACCATAATGCGATATAACCAGCATTTCTTCCCATTACCTCGATGATAGAACATCTTTCATGAGATGTGGATGAGTCACGAATCTTATCAATTGCCTGCATAGCTGTATTTACTGCAGTATCAAAACCGATTGTATATTCTGTACATGCAATATCTAAGTCAATTGTTCCAGGAAGAGCTACTGTGTTAATTCCCTGTGCAGATAACTTCTGTGCTCCACGAAAAGATCCGTCACCACCGATAACAACAAGTCCGTCGATGTTATGACTTCTTAAGATCTCTGCTGCCTTTTCCTGATACTCTAACTGTTTAAATTCTTCACATCTTGCGGTAAATAAAGCTGTACCACCACGAGAAATGATGTCACATGTGAATTCCTTCTCCATATCAAAGATCTCATCGTTTAACAGTCCGCTGTAACCACGATAAATTCCTTTTACATCAATACCTCTTGCCCATGCTGTTCTTGCTACTGCTCTTAATGCAGCATTCATGCCTGGAGCATCTCCACCACTTGTTAAAATTCCAATTGTCTGAACTGCGCTAGTCTTATTCATCTAACGTTACCTCCATTTCATAATTCCCTAAGTATACTCCCTAACGATTACATATATTATCTCTTTTTTTGGGATTTTTCAATACTCTTCTCGCGAACCTTTACATTTTTTTCACCAAAAAGTGATTTTAACTCGCTAAATACGTCATTTTTCGCGGAAATATTTTCGTATGCTGGAAGTCTTTTTATTGCTTTTTCTTTTTTGGAAAAAATAACAATTTCATCTTTGCCGGGATATTTTCTGATAATTTTATACAAACCCTGTTGTTTATCTGTAAATTCTCCAATGTTCTCTGTCTGAATCCATACTTCCTTTGGAATCTGGTCAATCGGCACAATATATTCTGCAATCAGTTTACCACTTTCTTCAGAAACGGATGCCCGGCCTTTCACATAAAATCCATTATCTTCGATGAGATACGACTTTACATTTTGATATATCGTCGGGAATACAATGATTTCTACAGTACCATACAAGTCTTCCAACGTAACAAATGCCATATTCTGATTATTTTTTGTAAGTTTGGCTGTGATATTACTAATAAGACCACCGACAACATAATGCTGCCCGTCTCTTACGATTGCACGTCCGCTTTCCTCATCCGGTTCGAAATCTGTCGATCTGGCAGTTGTCTGCTTCTCAATGGAATCCATATATTTTTCCAGTGGATGACCGCTGACATAAATACCAAGCACATCTTTTTCAAGTGCAAGTTTCTGCGCATCGTCATACTCCCCAACATCAGGATACTGCATCTCATATTCTTTTTTCTCTTCTTCGGAAAAGAAATCAAACAATGACATCTGACCACTCATAGACTCTTTTTTCTCCCGGTTTACTTGTTCAAGTACAACCGGATAGACAAGCATCTGCTGTTTTCTCGTCTTACCAAAACTGTCCAATGCTCCGGATTTGATAAGGTTTTCTATCGTTCTCTTATTGATTTCTTTCGATGTGAGACGCCCCATGAAATCTTTTAAATCTTTGTACTTTCCGTTTGCTTCTCTTTCCTGTGTCATTACATCAATCACACTTTTTCCGAGACTCTTAATCGCTGCAAGTCCATATCGAATAGAATCACCTGCAACAGAGAATCCGGCTTCCCCCTCATTGATGTCCGGCGGCAGGATGGAAATTCCCATCACACGGCAAGTATTGATATACTCTGTAATCTTTTTCGGGTTAGTAATTACTGAAGTAAGAAGCGCAGCCATAAATTCTACCGGATAATAGCAGCGCAGCCATGCTGTCTGATACGAAACAACCGCATAGGCAGCCGCATGAGATTTATTAAATGCATACTTGGCAAAGTCAATCATTTCATCGAAAATCTTATTGGCGGTTTCTTCTGGAATTCCCCGTTTGATACAGCCTTCTACGCCTTCTTCTTCATTACCATAAACAAAGTTCTGACGTTCCCTCGCCATGACATCTCCCTTTTTCTTGGACATCGCACGACGCACTAAGTCACTTCGGCCAAGTGTGTAACCGGCAAGACGCATTACAATCTGCATAACCTGTTCCTGATAAACGATACATCCGTAAGTCGGTGCCAGTATTTCTTCCAGTTCCGGACAGGTATACTGAATTGAATCCTGATTTTGCTTTCCCTTGATATACTTTGGAATAAAATCCATTGGTCCCGGACGGTACAGAGAAATTCCGGCAATAACATCCTCAAGATTCGTTGGCTTTAATTCCTTCATGAAAGACTTCATTCCAGCACTTTCTAACTGGAACACACCCTCCGTCTTTCCCTGCCCGATCATCTCATATACTTTGGCATCATCATAATCAATTATATCAATACTAAAATCATAGCCAAGTTTCTTTCCAATCATTCGTGCGGCATCCTGAATTACGGTCAGTGTACGAAGACCTAAAAAGTCCATTTTCAGAAGTCCCAATTCTTCGATGGTTGTCATCGTAAACTGTGTTGTGATGACATTATCTGCACCTCTTGAAAGTGGGACAAATTCATCCAGCGGTTTTGAACCAATTACGACACCAGCGGCATGAATTGATGTATGTCTCGGTAATCCCTCCAGACGCATCGACATATCAATAAGATTCTTTACAACATCATCACTCTCATATGCCTGCTTTAATTCCGGATTTGATTTTAATGCCTTTTCAATCGTGATACCAAGCTCCATCGGAATCATTTTTGCAACATTATCAACCTGTACATAAGGGATATCAAGGACACGTCCAACATCACGAACTGCCATACGCGCCGCCATCGTACCGAAAGTTACAATCTGCACTACCTTATCTTTGCCGTATTTTTCATAAACATAATCAATAACTTCCTGCCGTCTCTCATAACAGAAGTCAATATCAATATCTGGCATGGATACACGCTCTGGATTTAAGAAACGCTCAAAAATAAGCTGATATCTGATTGGGTCGATATTCGTAATCTCAAGACAATAGGAAACAATACTTCCTGCCGCACTTCCCCGTCCCGGGCCAACAGCGATTCCCTGACTCTTTGCAAAACGGATAAAATCCCACACAATGAGAAAATAATCAACATAGCCCATATTTTTAATAGTGCTAAGCTCATAAGAAAGTCTTTCCTGCAATTCCTGTGGCGGCGGGTCCCCGTATCTTTTCACAAGACCAGTCTCACAAAGCTCTTTTAAGTAAGAAAATGCATCGTAACCTTCCGGCACATCAAACTTTGGCACTTTCTGCTCACCAAAAACAATCTCCACATTACATCGCTCGGCAATTTTATGGGTATTATCCATCGCCTCTCTCGCATAGGGAAATACCTTCTGCATCTCTTCTTCCGACTTCAGATAATACTGCCCGCCTTCATAGCGCATTCTGTCCTGGTCTGAAACCTTTTTTCCAGTCTGTATACAAAGAAGCAGGTCATGTGGAACCGCATCTTCCTCTCTGATATAATGCACATCATTTGTGACAACCATCGGAATCCCAAGTTCCCTGGAAAGACGAATCAGGCTGGTATTTACCTGGGTCTGCTGACGAATTCCATGATCTTGCAACTCTAAGAAAAAGTTATTCTCTCCAAAAATATCACGCATTTTGTTTGCGGCAGCTCTTGCTCCATCAAAATCCTCTTTTAAAATCTTATTCGGAATCTCTCCGGCAAGACAGGCACTAAGTGCGATAATTCCCTCATGATATTTTTCAAGCACTTCATAGTCTACCCTTGGTTTGTAATAATATCCTTCTGTAAACCCTCTTGTCACAATCTTCATCAGGTTTTTATAGCCCTGATTATTTTCCGCAAGCAGTACAAGATGATAATATCTATCCTCTCCTCGTCCCTGCTCCCTGTCAAACCTTGACCCTGGTGCAACATAAATCTCACAGCCAAGAATTGGTTTAATTCCTACTTCTTTTGCCTTTTTATAAAAGTCAATCACGCCATACATAACCCCGTGGTCTGTGATGGCCAGACTATCCATTCCAAGCTCTTTTGCCCTCGGCAGAAGTTCTTTAATCTTACTAGAACCATCCAGCAGACTGTACTCCGTATGCACATGTAAATGTGTAAATGCCATAGGTGTCTTTTCCTCCTCTTACAACATCTCGACGAATGCTGTCATTCTCGTGTTAAGCTGTCCGATATCCTCCTGTGAATAGTCGGTCTCCACATGAATATACGGAACACCTTTTCCTTTTACAAACTTTTCAATACTCTTTGCCTCCACATTGTAAGTATGGCAGGCCTGCAGTGTCATTTCCACAACACCATCTACTTTATATTCCTCTATTAATCTTCCAAGAAGTTCATAACGATTCTTATTTGGTGTCATAACAGAACAGCCAATCTGAAGATATCTTTCCGCGATCGCCTCATAAATATCCTCTGCAGATTCATCTATTAAACGGTCAGCCGACTTTGTACCGCCACAGTTTTCATAGGCAACAACAACCGCTCCATTTTCTTCCAATGCTTTCACAACTTTCATTGGCGCACCGCTGCTTGGACATCCTGTTAAAAGAATTCTCTTCTTTTTCGGCTGTTTCTCACCCTCTCCATACTCCTTCATAATCTTTTCACGAAGCGCATGAATTTCTTCCGGAACCTTTTCTTTGTCAAAACGGAACTGGCTTCCATATAATACATTAAACAATTCCTGTCCATTCATCGGTGCCGGATCATTTTTCATAACTTCATAAAGATTTTTAAGCGCAATTCTATTTTCATTCATCATATGAACTGCCTTACGAACGTTCTCCTCTGTAATCTCCACTTTGAAAGTCTGCTCCAGATAAGATTTGAACTTAAGAATCTCTTCTTTCCAAAGCTTTAATGCAGTTTCACTCTGACTGTTTGGAAGCTCCATAACATAAACATTTTTAAACTCTCCCATCAGTTCATACATCTTTTTCTTCCCATCACAGGTTGTCTCCCCAACTACTACGTCGGAAAAATAAAAGAACGGACATTTATCCGATACTGCAAAACCATAACTTGCCTTTACCATAGGGCACAGATTTCTTGGCAAATCCTTCTCTGCCACTGGTATTGTCTCGT
>OHVT01001047.1_pt1 | contig 10822 bp, 9 predicted proteins | sample 1579441 | NCBI WGS metagenome assembly OHVT01 (sample SAMEA3882542, study PRJEB24775) | human gut metagenome | biome: human-associated habitat; feature: intestine environment; material: feces | place: Netherlands | collected 2009/2010
AAAATATATTGAATAATATTTACTTGTATGTTAATCTATATAAAAGCATACTTCAAAAGAAATCTAAGGTATATTGAATCATATACCATCTACATTCTAATTACATTTCAGAAATCTATGCTTTTTATACCAATCAATTGTAAAAAGCAGGAGAGGACTGAACGTGTAAGTAAGATATCCTCCTGCACATAGGAGGAATTAAATATGGCGAGAAGAAAAAGTCAGAAGAGACGTAACAAAAAGTATCAGGTAAACAACCGTCAGTTAAAGGCAAAACGGCCATACAAAGATACGATTTTTCGAATGTTGTATCATGATAAAGAAAATCTGCTATCATTGTATAATGCAGTGAATGGTCGGAATTATACTAATGCAGAAGATTTGCAGATTGTCACATTAAAAAATGCAATTTATATGGGAATGAAAAATGATCTGGCATTTATTATGGATATGAATTTATATTTGTATGAGCACCAGTCGACGTATAACCCGAATATTCCGCTTAGAAATTTATTCTATATTGCGGATGAATATCAAAGATTAGTAGTTCAGAAATCTTTATATTCAACGGTAATACAAAAGATACCGACACCAAGATTTATTGTGTTTTATAATGGGACGAAAAAGGTAGACGATTATAATGAATTCCGATTATCTTCAGCTTATGAGAACCCGACGGATAATCCGAATCTGGAATTAAGGGTGACTATGTTGAATGTAAATGATGGTCATAATCTAGAACTGATGGAACACTGCAGAACATTAAAGGAATATGCTAAATATGTTGCGAGGGTAAGAAAATATGTGACGCAGAATATTCCTCTGGAAGAGGCAGTTACGCGAGCTGTAGATGAATGCATAGAGGAAGGAATTCTGGCAGAATTTTTGATGAAGAATAAGGCTGAGGTGATCAAAGTGAGCATCTATGAGTATGATAAAGAATTTGAAGAGAAAAAATTACGGAAAGCGGAGTATGAGGCTGGGGTAGAAGCTGGAATTGAACTTGGAGAACGGAGTCTTCTGGAAAATCAGATTAGAAAGAAGTTGAAAAAAGGAAAGCCTATAGAACAAATTGCGGATGAATTGGAGGAAGCGGTAACTACAATTCAACGAATTATAGAAGAAACAAAAAAAGAAAATTGAGCAAAATCAGGAAGGCTGTTGCAGATGCAATAGTCTTCTTTTAAAAGTAATAAATGGATTTATTACTTCCACGGTTGCTTTCTCGTAAAATATAAGTTAAATTTATAATAAATAAAATTTTACAGAGAGAATGAGGAAATGTCATGGAAAGCAACAAAGAAGAACAGATAACGACGGTCAGTGAAGAGAATATTTATAAGCTGAACGGCAGGGTTCCACTTAGAAAAGCCATTCCGTTTGGCTTACAGCATGTACTGGCGATGTTCGTATCGAATCTGGCTCCGGTACTGATCGTGTGTAGTGCGGCAGTACTTAGAAGTAATGGGGCGCATTTAAGTTCGGCGGAGATTACACAGTTATTGCAGTGTGCGATGTTTGTAGCCGGAATCGGAACCTGTTTACAGTTATATCCGATTGGAGTGATCGGATCAGGACTTCCGATTATTATGGGAGTCAGTTTTACGTTTCTTGGAAGTCTGTTGGTAATTGCAACGAATCCGAATCTTGGATATGAAGGTATGGTTGGTGCAGTTATTCTGGGTGGTATTTTTGAAGGTTTTGTTGGACTGAGTGCCAAGTACTGGAGAAAATATCTGACTCCGGTTGTATCGGCTTGTGTAGTTATCGCGATTGGATTATCACTTCTGCCGGTAGGTATGGATTCCTGGGGCGGCGGAAGTGGAGTGAAAGACTTCGGTTCCTGGTATCATCTGGTCGTTGGAGCATTTACATTGATCGTATGTCTGGTATCCAGAGAAGTACTGAAAGGCGTATATAAGAATTTAAATGTGCTGGTCGGACTGGTATTTGGCTATGCACTTGCAATTATATTTACTGTAGCGGGAATCGCACCGATGGTTGACTTTTCCGGTATTCATAAGACGATTCAGGAGGTTGGTGTGTTCAGTATCCCGAAGCTTGTGTTCCTGACCAGTCATAAGCCGGTATTCAATCTGGGAGCATTTTTTACGATCGCAATCGTATTCCTGGTATCGGCAGCAGAGACGACAGGTGCAACGACGGCAGTCTGTACGGGAGCACTTGGACGTGATCTTAAGATGAAAGAACTTCGCGGTTCATTGGCAGTTGATGGATTTTCAAGTGCAATCTCCGGATGTTTCGGATGTCTGCCGCTGACATCATTCAGTCAGAATATCGGACTTGTGACGATGACACAGGTGATCAACCGTTTTACGATTCTGATGGGAGCACTGATTCTGATACTTGCATCTTTATTCCCGCCGCTTGGAGCATTCTTCAATTCACTTCCACAAGCGGTGCTTGGCGGATGTACAGTTATGATGTTTGGATCGATCATGTATGAAGGAATCAAGATGCTGAAAGAATGTAAATTCGATGACAGAACAATGATTATCGTGTCACTGTCATTTAGTATCGGAGTTGGTCTGACACAGACATCCGGGAACTTCTTTACAGCATTTCCAAGTGCGGTAGGAGATGTGTTTAATGGAAATGCAGTGGCAGGAGTGTTTGTGGTATCGTTACTTTTGAGTCTGTTTTTGCCGAAGAAGACGAAAGTGGAGTAAGCGAGAATATAAAACAGCATAGTGAATCATAGAAGAAAAGATTATCTGGAGAAAGGGAACTATCCGGATAATCTTTTTTTGGGGCCATGCGTTTATAAGTAGTTGCCGAAAGAAGATTCTTTAGAGTTAAAAATATAAGAAAAGTTGGAAAAATCACATAATTACGAAAAAAACGGTTGGAATATTGCGTGGTAAAAATTATTGACAAACGATAATTCCTTGCTATAATAAAATTATAAATTATCGAAAAACAATAATTTTCAAACACAGAAAGGAGGAAATATGGGAATTCGTATATGCTTGGATGAAGTCCTGAAAAAGAAGGGAATGACTTCAAAAGAATTATGCAGACAAGTCGGTATTACCGAGGCCAATCTGTCGGTACTCCGAAGCGGAAAAGCCAAAGGTATCCGTTTGCATACGATGAATCGTATCTGTTATTTCCTTCAATGTGATGTAGGTGATATTTTAAAATTTGATGGAAATCTGGATGAAGAGGAGGGTGAATAATATGAAGATGAAAAGTTTTGAAAAATTCCGGAAACCACTGACCAGTCTGATGAGATTTCTGGAAATCTTACATTGGTTCGATGGTATCGTATTACTTTGGGCGGGATCGGCTATACCTATGCACAGCGTGCACATTAACGGGGCTATATTCGGCATCAAACAGGATACCATGATGAATGCCTACGGGATGTTCTTTACACTGATTGATGCAAAGGGAAATATGCGGATGCATCTGGTATCCGTGTGGCTTCTGCTGTTGGGAGCAACATCTATATTACTGGCCCTGATTTTTCGCAACGTTCATAAAATACTGAAGTCACTGGAAGGCACAAAGGAACAACCAGAAATGGGCACACCGTTTACAGCAGAAAATGTAGAAAGAGTAAAGAAAATAGGAATTTACAGTATAGTAATGCCGACGATTCAGAATGTGGTCGTTTATATTTGCGGAGTATTGATTAAAATGAATGGACTGAAAGATATCAATTTTGAAGTGAGAGGATTCATTTTTGGAATTATTGTTTTATGTTTAGCCTATGTATTCTCTTATGGAGTAAATCTGCAGGAAGAAGTAGATGGGTTTATCTAAGATTTCTATTTGGAGAGGAGAGATGGATATGCAGAAAAGTATCAAATCATTGAAAAGAAATGGCATATTGTTATTGGCGTATGATTTATTGGTGTTATGTATTGTATTTGTAAAAAATGGAATGATAAATATGTCAGCGGAAGCGGCCACTTCTCTAATTGTATCTATTGGTTTTGGAATATTCATCAATTTACTCTGGATCGTGGATTCCAAAACTTGGATTACTGATTACGGAAAAAGGAAATGTATCTGGTCCTATTGGTGTGGCGAAATTGTACTTCTGCTGTTAGTAGTTGCTTTGGAAAATATGAATCAACTGGTTGCAACATCTGCCATATTAGGAATGATGGCGGTATATCTTATAATTGGTATATGGTGGGTGAGCCGCAAGCTCTAATGTGCTAATGCTCACCACACACATCCAGAAATTCCTGCACCAGCGGCACCGGTTTCTTTCCCTTCGCCCAGATCAGAAGTATCTTAGTTATAAGATCAGGCTCATCCAATTCTTGTATACAAAGTCCGTCACACAAGCTGGCCATGGACTGCGGAAAGATGGCAGTTGCAAGATCTTCTTTCGCCCACAGCATGGCACCTCTGGGATCATCGCAGACACAGAAGATGTCCGGATTCATATTCTGGGCATGAAAGGTATTCATGATGAGTTCTTCGTATCTCCGGTATAAGATCAGCGGTCTATGTAAAAGATCGGAGAGCTTTAAGGAAGAAACCGCATTGTGTTTCGAAGAATTATGCGGTGTATCTGTGGTAACGTCAGCGGTCTTTGAAACCATATTTTTGGGTGCTGATACTGCAATCATCGGCTCAGAACACAATTCCATATAAGACACTTCGTCAAGACGCAGTGGTGTTCTGGCAACGGAGATATCGATGATCCCGTCCAGAAGATACTGATAAAGCGAATAAGTGATCCCGTCGTGGACTTCAAAGTTCACGTCGGGATTTTTTTTCGAAAATTGGGAAATATAAGGCATGATGGTATCTACAGTTGTGGGAGTCAGACCGATACGCAGGATCCGTTTTTTCCCGGTTTTCGAGACCTCGAGCTCGGTAGATCTGGCGTATTCCAGCAGATTACCGGATCGGTCGTAGAGAAGCTTTCCGGCTTCAGTAAGAGTAACGCCCTTGCTGGTGCGGTCGAAAAGTTTTACATTTAATTCATTTTCCAGCTGACGGATCTGGTAGCTGAGCGGAGGCTGGGACATATTTAAGTGTCTTGCAGCTTCGTTGATGCTGCCGGTGGATGCGATCTCGCGGAAATATTCTAACTGTCTGAGTTCCATGTTGGATTACCTGCCTTATATATTTTTTGTATTGCAAAGCTATAAAAACAATATTATTCATATCAATGATAACGGACTATAATAAAACAGTCAAGGGATATTATAATAAGTAGATAACGATGACTTATTAGTTATCGGAAAAAGGAATGGAGTGAAAGAAATGAAGCGTCTTGAGAAGTTTCTGAGACCTTACCGCAGAGAGAGTATTTTGGCACCGCTATTCAAATTATTAGAAGTCGTGTTCGACCTTATGGTTCCGGTTGTGGTAGCTCAGATTATTGATGTGGGCGTTGCGAAGAATGATTATGGATATATTGTGGAAATGTTTTTCGTGTTACTGCTCATGGCAGCAGTCGGACTGTTGTGCAGTTTTACCGCACAGTTCTTTGCCGCAAAGGCAAGTGTTGGATTTGCGACCAGCGTCAGACAGGCAATGTTCGACCATATCCAGGGATTGTCATTTACAGAACTGGATACGCTCGGAACAGACACACTGATCACGAGACTGACGGACGATGTGAACCAGGTGCAGAATGGAATTAACATGGGACTGCGTCTGTTACTTAGAAGTCCGTTTGTCGTAATCGGTGCGATGGTGATGGCATTTACCATCAATGTGCGCTGTGCACTGATCTTTGTAGTGACAGTACCGATCCTGTTTGTCGTTGTATTTTCGATTATGCTGATCAGTATTCCGCTGTTCAAGAAAGTACAGGCAGGTCTGGACCGTGTGACAGGACTTACGAGAGAGAATCTGACAGGTGTCCGTGTCATCCGTGCATTCTGCAGGGAAGAACAGGCGGTGGAAGAATTCGAAGAAGGAAACAGAGAACTTACAAGATTGAATGAGTTCGTAGGAAGAATTTCTGCCCTTTTGAATCCGCTCACGTATGTATTGATTAACGGAGCAACTGTGTTACTGATCGCGCGTGCCGGAGTGCAGGTCAATATCGGGAATCTGCAGCAGGGACAGGTAGTAGCGCTGTATAACTATATGGCACAGATTATCGTAGAACTGATCAAGCTGGCATCCCTGATCATTACGTTGAACAAATCAATGGCTTGCGCAGACCGTGTGGCCGGTATTCTGGATGTGAAGTCCAGCATGGAATACAAAGTGGCGGCTGAGCAGATGAAGAATGAACAGATAAATGCTGATCAAAGAAAATATGGGACAGACGGCGAGAATGAACAGGCCGACAGTAATCTGGCAGTTGAATTCAACCACGTCACCTTCACATACGAAGGTGCCGGAGCATCCAGCTTATCGGACATCACCTTCCGTGCGAAGAAAGGACAGACGATCGGAATCATCGGAGGAACCGGAAGTGGTAAGAGTACACTGGTCAGCCTGATCCCGAGATTCTATGATCCACAGGAAGGAACGGTAAAAGTAAATGGTATCAATGCAAAGGACTATCCGCAGGGAGAACTTTGCAGTGAGATCGGAGTGGTACAGCAACGTTCCATCCTGTTCAGAGGAAGTATCCGCGACAATCTGAAGTGGGGCAATGATCAGGCTTCAGATGAAGATCTGTGGAAAGCAATCACAATCGCTCAGGCAAAAGATATTGTAGAAGCTAAGCTTGGAAAGCTTGATTCTGAAGTAGAACAGAACGGACGTAACCTGTCCGGCGGACAGAAGCAGCGTCTGACGATCGCACGTGCACTGGTCAGCAAGCCTGAGATATTGATTCTGGACGACAGCTTAAGTGCGCTGGATTTTGCGACAGACGCAGCGCTTCGTAAAGCAATCGGTGAACTGGAAGGCAATGTGACAACCTTCCTGGTATCTCAGAGAATTTCCGGTATCCGTCAGGCAGACAAGATCCTGGTTATGGAGGACGGTGAGCTGGCAGGACAGGGAACCCATGAAGAACTGATGGAGACTTGCGAGACCTATCAGGAGATCTATTATTCACAGTTCCCGGAAGAACGTCCGGCTGCAGTTAAATCTTCAAAGGAAACCGGAAAAGATTTGGACAAAGCGGATAAAATGACAGAGAAAGCAGAGAAAGGAGCGGCAGAGTAATGAAGAAATTATTAAAGCTCATAGGAAAGTATAAGATTTTCCTTGTATTCAGTGTAATCTTTGCTGCAATCTCTGTAGTATTGCAGTTATATGTGCCGGTTTTATTCGGTGATGCAATTGATGAAGTTGTATCGGCACATCAGGTGAACTTTGATATGATGTGGTATTATCTGAAGCAGATTCTGATTTTTATCGTGATATCAGCATTTGCTACGTGGTTCATGAATCTGTTGAACAACCGGATGACTTACCGGATCGTGCAGGATATCCGTTCACAGGCAATCCGTCATATCCAGGTACTGCCGTTGTCTTATCTGGATCAGCACAGCACCGGAGATATTGTAAGCCGTGTCATTGCAGATACAGATATCTTATCCGATGGTCTGTTGTTGGGATTTACACAGTTGTTTTCAGGAATCGTGACGATTGTTGTGACACTGATTTTCATGTTCTCTAAGAATGTGTGGGTAACACTGCTGGTGATCGTACTGACACCATTTAGTTTCGTAGTGGCGAAATTCATTTCTTCCAGATCTTATACGATGTTCCGGAAGCAGAGTGAGACCAGAGGACGGCAGACCGCACTGATTGAAGAAATGATCGGCGGACAGAAAGTAGTAAAAGCATTTGGGTACGAGAAAGAATCATCCAGAAGATTTGATGAGATCAATAAAGAACTGCAGAACTACAGCCAGAAAGCAGTGTTCTACAGCAGTTTAACGAACCCGTCCACACGATTCGTCAATAATATCATTTACGCCGGAGTGGCTTTACTTGGAGCATTTCTGATACCGGGCGGCACGCTGACGGTCGGAGGACTTTCTGTACTGTTAGCGTATGCGAACCAGTATATGAAGCCGTTCAACGATATCAGTTCGGTAGTCACAGAGATGCAGAATGCGCTGGCATGTGCGGACCGTATCTTTGATCTGTTAGAGCAGAAAGAAGAGACATTGGATGCGGAAGGCGCATTTGCTACAGTTGATGGCAATGTTACAATCGACGATGTGGCATTTAGTTATGATAAAGAAAAAGAACTGATCGAGAACTTCAATCTGGATGTAAAACCGGGTATGCGTATTGCAATCGTTGGTCCGACAGGATGCGGTAAGACGACATTTATCAACCTGCTGATGCGCTTCTATGATGTAGATGAAGGAAAGATCCTGGTGGATGGAAAGGACATCCGGGAGGTATCCAGACATGCCCTTAGAAGCAGCTTTGGTATGGTGTTGCAGGATACCTGGATCAAGGGCGGAACCGTAAGAGACAACATCTGCTTTGGAAAACCGGATGCAACCGATGAAGAGATCATTCGTGCAGCGAAGGAAGCAAGAAGCTGGGAATTCATCCGGAGACTTCCAAAAGGTCTGGACACGGTGCTTCACGAAGACAGTATCAGCCAGGGTCAGAAGCAGCTTCTGTGTATTACCAGACTGATGCTCTGTCACCCGACCATGTTGATTCTGGATGAAGCAACGTCTTCCATTGATACCAGGACAGAGATGAAGATTCAGAATGCCTTTGCCAAACTCATGGAAGGTCATACCAGTTTCATCGTAGCGCATCGTTTGTCTACGATTCGTGAGGCAGATGTGATCCTTGTTATGCGTGATGGACAAATCGTAGAACAGGGAAATCATAAAACACTGTTGGCACAGAATGGTTTCTATGCAAATCTCTACAATAGTCAGTTCGCTTCTTAAAAAGTAAGCAGTACGATGTTCTGTAGTAATTGGGACAATTTTACTTGAATATACATGGAGTGATTTTATCAATGAAAATACAATTGTATGATAAATCAAAAATTGTGTGGGATCATCTGACGTTTTCCAATATGGATTTTTGTCGATTGATCATTCCACTCATGATTGAGCAGTTTTTGAATAGTCTTATGGGAATGGCGGATACCATGATGGTCAGCAGAGCTGGTGAAGCAGCCATTTCAGCTGTTTCACTGGTTGATGCCGTAAATATTCTGATTACGCAGGTATTTACGGCACTTGCTACAGGTGGAACGATTATCTGTGCGCAGTACATTGGCCGTCAGGATAAAAAGGAGAGTATTCGTGCGGCTCGTCAGGTTGTATGGACAGTGTTTGTGATTTCTATGGCAATTTCCATTATTTGTGTGGCATTTCGCAGACCGTTGCTTGCCCTTATATTCGGAAAAGTAGAAAAAGCAGTTATGACAAATTCCATTACCTATATGTGGATTACAGCATGCTCGTTTCCTTTTATCGCGTTATTTCAAGCGGGAGCAGCATTCTTTCAGGCGAGCGGTGACAGTCGTTTTCCTATGACAGTATCCGTTATTTCAAATATTATCAATATCGTAGGAAATGCAATTTTGATTTTTGGATTTCATATGGGTGTGGCAGGGGCTGCATACTCGACATTGGTTTCCCGTATTTTTTGTATGGCAGTTGTATTTGCGCGACTTCGCCAGCCAAGACAGATGATTGTAATCAATGACCTGTTGAAAATTCGACCGGAAGGTACACTGATTAAGAAAATTCTTGCCATTGGTATTCCGTCCGGAATTGAGAATGGCATGTTCCAATTTGGTAAACTTGCCATTCAGTCAAGTGTTTCAACGCTTGGGACTGTGGCAATCGCGGCACAGGCAATGGCAAGTACTCTGGAAAACTTAAATGGAATTGCTGCGATTGGAATTGGAATCGGCATGATGACCATTGTCGGCCAGTGTCTTGGAGCAAGAAAAAAGGAAGAGGCAAAGTATTATATTGTAAAACTTAGCATTATTTCTGAGTTTGTAATTATTGCAAGCTGTCTGCTTGTTCTTGCACTGACAAAACCGGTGTTATTCTTTGGTAAAATGTCAGTGGCTGGCACACAGATGTGTTGGGAGATGATGTGTGCCATTACGATTGTGAAACCTCTGGTATGGGTATTTGCGTTTGTACCGCCATATGGTATGCGTGCGGCAGGCGACGTCAAATATTCCATGATTCTTTCTATGATTGTAATGTGGGGATGTCGTGTAGCACTTGCAACATTTTTGATTCGTGGATGCGAAATGGGACCTATGGCCGTGTGGATTGGAATGTTTGCTGACTGGACCATACGAGGATTCTTGTACTCACGTCGTTATTTGTCCGGTAAATGGATGCAACATAAGGTGATTGATTAAAAAATGTCATAAGGAGTTCCTTTGAGAGAGCTTCTTATGACATTTTTTTACTTTAGTAGGAAATTCCTTTGGAATTCCCTGTATTTTTTATTCTTTGTCAGGATCTTTGTAGGAGTAGGCATTTGAAATTCTTGCATTTTCAGCGGTGAGTGTCACTTTTTCACGGTAGAAAGCAATGACAGGAGTGCCGACTTCTACTTTATCATAAAGTTTTTTTGCAATTTTTTCCGGAAGATTGATACAACCATGCGAACCGCTTGTTTTGTAGATTTCTCCACCAAAAGTGCTGCGCCAGCTTGCGTCATGCAGTCCGACATTATATGCAAATGGCATGAAATACTTTACATTGGAAGCATAGTTTTCACCGACAAGTGTAGCATCTTTCTGACGGTAGACAATTTTAAACACACCGTCCGGTGAACCATTGTTACGATTGAGATTACCGGATACAAAATCAGATTCCAAGACAAGTTTTCCTTTTTTGTAGAACCACATATGCTGGTTCGTATAATCCAGCTAGATATAGGTGTCTCCGATATCATC
>OHVT01001048.1_pt1 | contig 10821 bp, 9 predicted proteins | sample 1579441 | NCBI WGS metagenome assembly OHVT01 (sample SAMEA3882542, study PRJEB24775) | human gut metagenome | biome: human-associated habitat; feature: intestine environment; material: feces | place: Netherlands | collected 2009/2010
TGGGAAAAAAACGGGACAGCGTGTGCAGCCGGGAGACGATACCCGCATTTATTCCCTGACGGAGATGACGGAGAGAGGAAATGCCAGAACCATTGTACAGGACGTTTCTCCGCTCAGCCTGGAGCTGGCGAGTGCCGTGCTTGACGAGGCAGAAAAGGAATTTGGAAAAATTGACCGTTCCATCGTCTTTCCAATGGCAGATCATCTGGATTTTGCTGTCCGGCGGATTCAGAACGGTGAGCAGATCAGCAATCCGCTCACCGACGATATCCGTGTGATGTTTTACAAAGAGTATAAAGTTGCTTCCTGTATCAGGGAGCTTTTAAAAGAACGGCTTCAGATCGAAATTGATGAACATGAAATCGGCTATCTTGCGCTTCATGTTCATTCGGCAATTGTGGAGGAAAATGTTTCACAGGCCATGGAAGTAGCAAGGGCAGTCCGGGAGAGCATTTCTTTGGTGGAGCATATCACCGGGCATACCATCGATGTGATGTCGTTGTCGTATAACCGTATGATGAACCATATCCGCTATATGGTTGCAAGAGCGGTCAGTGGGGAAAAACTGAAAGTAAATATGAATGACTACATGTCCGTAAAGTTTCCGGAAGCCTTTCGGGCGGCGAAACGAATCTGTGAGGAGATGGAAAAGAGGCTGAAACTTCCGATGGAGGAGATCGAAATTGGATATCTCGCTATGCACATAGAACGGATTATGGACAGAGAAGAAGGAGAATAAAAGCATGAAATCATTTGAATATACCATTAAAGATGAACTGGGAATCCACGCAAGACCGGCAGGAATGCTGGTAAAGGAAGCAAAAAAATTTGCATCGGAATGCACCATCACAAAAGATGGAAAAACGAAAAAACTGACTCAGCTGATGATGCTAATGTCACTTGGTGTAAAGCAGGGAGATACCGTAACCGTTGCAGCAAACGGAGAGGACGAAGATGCAGCGATTGAGACGCTGAAAGCGTTTTTCGAAGCAAACCTGTAAAAAGTACGCTCGGAGGATAAAAAATGCAGTATTTTCAGGGGAAATCCGTATATAAAGGAATTGTTATGGGACCGGTTGCGGTTCTGAAGAAAAATGATTACCAGGTTAAAAGAGCCCGGATTGAAGATCCGGAAGCAGAAGTAAAACGTGTGAAAGAAGCCGTGGAGGTTTCGAAAAAACAGCTTGGCAGACTGTATGACAAGGCAGTCCGGGAAGTTGGAGAGGCAAGTGCGGCGATCTTTGAAGTCCATCAGATGATGCTGGAGGATGAGGACTATCTGGAATCAATGGAGAACATGATCCGGACAGAGCTGGTAAATGCAGAATATGCAGCGGCAGCAACCGGCGATAATTTTGCAGAGATGTTTGCAGCTATGGATGATGAATATATGAAGGCTCGTTCCGCAGATGTAAAAGATATTTCCGAACGTCTGGTCCGCAATTTAAGCGGAGAGGGAGATAACGACCTGAGCTCTATGGAACCATCTATTATAGTGGCAGACGATTTAAGTCCGAGTGAAACTGTACAGATGGACAAAGAAAAAATACTTGCGTTTGTGACTGTACATGGATCTACCAATTCTCATACTGCGATTCTTGCGCGAATGATGAATATTCCGGCGTTAATCGGTGTCCCGATGGATTTAAACGGTCTGAAAACAGGCATGACGGCCGTTGTAGACGGTTTTTCAGGTCAGGTTATCTTTGAGCCGGAGGAGGATGTGCAGAAGGAAACCGAAAAAAGAATGCAGGAAGAAGCAGAAAAACAGAAGCTTCTTGAGGAGTTGAAAGGAAAAGAAAATATTACGCCGGATGGCCGTAAGATCAACATCTATGCAAATATCGGCAGTGTTGGTGACCTTGGCTATGTGATGGAAAATGATGCCGGCGGAATCGGACTTTTCCGAAGTGAATTTCTCTATCTTGGAAGAAATGATTTCCCAACGGAGGAAGAACAGTTTCAGGCATATAAACAGGCCGTGCAGACCATGGCAGGCAAAAAAGTGATTATCCGTACGCTGGATATCGGGGCAGATAAGCAGGTAGAATACTTTAATCTTGGAAAAGAAGAAAATCCGGCGCTTGGGTACCGTGCAATCCGGATTTGTCTGAAACAGCCGGAAATTTTTAAAGCGCAGCTTCGCGCATTGTTCCGCGCAGCCGTTTACGGAAACCTTTCTGTCATGTATCCGATGATCACATCAACAGAAGAGGTAGAAAAAATCTACGCAATTGTTGCAGAGGTAGAGGAAGAGCTGAAAGCACAGGAAGTGCAGTATAAAATTCCGGAGCAGGGCATTATGATCGAGACACCGGCAGCCGTGATGATCAGCGACCGTCTGGCGGAAATGGTGGATTTCTTCAGCATCGGAACGAATGACCTGACGCAGTATACCCTGGCGATTGATCGTCAGAATGAACAGCTGGATGATTTCTACAATCCACACCATGAAGCCGTTCTTCGGATGATTCGCATGGTGGTGGAAAATGCACACAAATGCGGAAAATGGGCAGGAATCTGCGGGGAGCTCGGTGCAGACCTGACATTGACGGAGCAGTTTGTACGAATGGGAGTGGATGAGCTTTCTGTTGCTCCGTCCATGATTCTGAAGCTGCGGAAGATTGTCCGTGAGATGAAAGCAGAAGAGTAGAAGAAAAGATACAGCAGATAAGAAAACTCTCTGTTTTGGAGAGTTTTCTTATCTGTTCACAAATAACAGAAGATACAGCCGAAAAATCAGAAAAAAAGAAAGGATGTTTGGGACAACAGTAAGAAAATGTCTCAAATCCGTTTATTTCCTCTTGACGAATGGCGTATTTTGCGATAGTGTATCAGAGTAACAAAAAACAAAATCAAAAATTGAGTTGCTTTTCTCTTATTCAGAGTGGTGGAGATACATAGGATCTGTGAAACCACGGCAACCCCCGGCAGATTGGTCTGCATGGGAAGGTGCCAGCCTGAGCGAAATTTTCGAACAATAAGGGGATTTGAACATTACTATTCAGGTCCGCTAAAAATTGCGGATCTTTTTTTACGAAAAAATGTTCAGGGAAAGCCAAAGCCCACGAACGAAAAGCAAAAGAGAAGAGAAGAAAAAAAAGGAGAAAAAGAATGGAAAAAAGACTGTTTACTTCTGAGTCTGTAACCGAGGGACATCCGGACAAAATCTGTGATGCCATTTCTGATGCGATTCTGGATGCGCTGCTTGAGCAGGATCCGATGAGCCGTGTAGCTTGCGAAACCTGTACTACAACAGGATACGTTATGGTAATGGGTGAGATTACATCCAACGCACACATTGATTTCCAGCAGGTTGTACGTGATACCGTTCGCGAAATCGGCTACGACCGTGCAAAATACGGATTTGACGCAGATACCTGCGCTGTTGTAACTGCAATTGACAAACAGTCCACCGATATCGCTATGGGTGTAGACAAAGCGCTCGAAGCAAAAGAGAACAATATGAGCGATGAGGAGATCGATGCCATTGGAGCAGGAGATCAGGGAATGATGTTCGGATTCGCAACCAACGAGACCGAAGAGTACATGCCATACCCGATCTACATGGCACACAAACTGGCTCGCCAGCTGACCAAAGTCCGCAAAGACGGTACTTTAAGTTACCTGCGTCCGGACGGAAAAACACAGGTAACCGTAGAGTACGATGAGAACGGCAAACCGTTCCGTCTTGATGCGGTTGTTCTTTCCACTCAGCATGATCCGGAAGTATCCCAGGAGCAGATTCATGAGGATATCAAAAAATACGTATTCGACGAAATCATTCCGGCAGACATGGTAGATGAGCACACCAAGTTCTTCATCAACCCGACCGGCCGTTTTGTAATCGGCGGACCTCACGGAGATTCCGGCCTCACCGGACGTAAGATCATCGTAGACACCTACGGCGGATACGCTCGTCACGGCGGCGGAGCTTTCTCCGGAAAAGACTGTACAAAGGTAGACCGTTCTGCAGCTTATGCAGCACGTTACGTAGCAAAGAATATCGTAGCAGCAGGTCTTGCCGACAAATGCGAGGTCCAGCTTTCCTACGCAATCGGTGTCGCTCATCCGACCTCTATCATGATCGACAGCTACGGCACAGGAAAACTGTCCGACAACAAACTGACCGATATCGTTCGTGAGAACTTCGACCTTCGTCCGGCTGGAATCATCAAAATGCTGGATCTGCGCCGCCCGATCTACAAACAGACTTCCGCTTACGGCCACTTCGGAAGAAACGATCTAGATCTGCCGTGGGAGAAACTGGATAAAGTAGAAGACCTGAAGAAATACCTCTAATTTCAGGCTTTTCTGTTTATAGAAAGTTTAGAAAGATTCATCTAAGTTAATGAAAAATCCTCAGGCGTTGTGCTATAATAAATTTAGACTGCGTACTGGGGATTTTTTGTGCGCAAAAGTACGAAATATGTGTTGGAAAACAGGTGGATCTTATATGGAAAAAAAGAAGAAAAGCATGAAATTAAGGACGAGAGTAATCATTTCTTTTTTCATCATCATACTGGTTCCGATCGTGATGTGTGCCTTGACGTTTTACTTTTTTGTAGGGTATAAAGCAAAGATTATCGGTGAAAAATACGGTCTTGCGAACGCAACATACCGGACGATTTCGAACAACACCCTGCTGCTGAATGCGATGACATCAGAAGAGTACGACGAAGTAGAGGATACCGCGAAATCGGATACGGCAAAGCTGGAAGAAACGAATTATCTCTCTGTTCTGAATGCAAGACTGCAGAAAAAACAGTCGTTTATCGCGGTGTGCGAGGATGGTGTTATCATTTACAATGGCTCGGAGGAGCTGTCGTCGGAGGAGCTGGAAAATGAGCTGCCGAAATACGGTGACCCGGGGGCCAATTTGAAGGGCGGCGTTTATTTCCGCAATGAAAAACAGTGGATGGTCAAACAGGTGGACTATGAGAACTCGGACGGAAAAGAATGCAGTGCGTTTATCGTCACCAAGACAGACCAGATTGCGCCGCAGATTACGGGCATGGTAAAAGAGCTAGGCATCGTGATTGTGCTGATTCTGGTGCTCACCAGTCTGGGCCTGAGCTTCTGGATTTACCGCGGTGTGATCGGACCGCTCGAGCAGCTGAAAAAGGCGACACAGAATATCAAAGACGGAAATCTGGATTTCACTGTTGAACCGTGCGGCGTGGCGGAGATTAATGACCTCTGCGAGGACTTTGAGGAGATGCGTATCCGGCTGAAAGAGACGGCGGAGGAAAAAGTCGAGTTTGACAAAGAGAATAAAGAGCTGATCAGCAACATTTCGCATGATCTGAAAACACCGATTACCGCGGTCAAGGGTTATGTCGAGGGAATCATGGACGGTGTGGCAAATACGCCGGAGAAGATGGACCGCTACATCCGCACCATTTACAACAAAGCGAATGAGATGGACCGTCTGATCAATGAGCTGACGTTTTATTCCAAGATTGACACGAACCGCATTCCGTATACGTTTTCCAAGATTCACATTGCGGATTATTTTGATGACTGCGTGGAGGAACTGAATCTGGAGCTTGACGCGCAGCATGTGGATCTGACATACTTTAATTATCTCGAGGACGACCCGGTCGTCATCGCGGATGCGGAGCAGATCAAGCGTGTCATCAATAACATTGTAAGCAATTCCATCAAATATATGGACAAGAGCCATAAGGTCATCAACATCCGTCTGCGTGATGTCGGAGATTTTGTGCAGGTGGAGATTGAGGACAACGGAAAGGGAATTGCGACGAAGGATCTGACGAAGATTTTCGACCGTTTCTACCGCACCGACACGTCCCGCAACAGCACGAGGGGCGGCAGCGGCATCGGTCTTTCCATCGTGAAGAAGATTCTCGAAGATCACGGCGGAAAAGTGTGGGCCACCAGCAAAGAAGGCGTGGGCACCACGATGTACTTTGTATTAAGAAAATATCAGGAGGTACCTGTTTCATGAGTAAGATACTGATTGTTGAGGATGAGGAATCCATTGCGGATCTGGAGAAGGATTATTTAGAACTTTCGGGCTTTGAGGTAGAGATTGAAAACCAGGGAGACACCGGTCTTGTGCGGGCGGTCAAAGAGGATTTTGATCTGCTGATTCTGGATCTGATGCTGCCGGAGGTGGATGGCTTTGAGATCTGCCGTGAGGTGCGTGAGAAGAAAGATATTCCGATTATCATGGTTTCGGCAAAGAAGGATGATATCGACAAAATCCGCGGACTCGGTCTTGGTGCGGATGATTATATGACGAAGCCATTTTCTCCGAGTGAGCTGGTTGCACGCGTGAAAGCGCATCTGGCACGGTACGACCGTCTGGTCGGAAACGGCAAGAAAGAGAATGATGTTGTGGAGATCCGCGGCATCAAGATTGACAAGACGGCACGCCGCGTGTGGGTGAACGGAGAGGAGAAGCAGTTTACAACGAAAGAGTTCGATCTGCTGACCTTCCTTGCGGAGAATCCGAACCGCGTTTTCACGAAAGAAGAGCTGTTCCGTGAGATCTGGGATATGGAGTCCATCGGAGATATTGCGACGGTTACGGTGCATATCAAGAAGATCCGTGAAAAAATAGAGTTTAATACGGCAAAGCCGCAGTATATCGAGACGATCTGGGGCGTTGGATATCGGTTTAAGGCATAAAGAATCTGTGTTTCGGGGAGAGATAAAATGGGAAAAATTTACTATCTGATGGGAAAAAGTGCGTCAGGGAAAGATCATATTTATGAGCATCTGATCCAGGAGACGGCGCTGGATTTAAAACCGTTTGTCCTGTATACAACACGGCCGATCCGGAGCGGGGAGCAGGACGGAAGAGAGTATTTCTTTGTGGATGAAAAACGGCTTTCGGAACTGCGGGAGGCCGGAAAGATTATCGAGGAGCGCATGTATTCGACGGTGCAGGGGCCGTGGTATTATTTTACGGCGGATGACGGGCAGATTGATCTTGTGAAGCATGATTATCTCGGAATCGGGACACTGGAATCGTATCTGAAATTAAAGGCATATTTCGGGGAGCAGGCGATGGTTCCGCTGTATGTCGAGGTGGACGATGGGCTGCGGCTTTCGCGGGCACTGGAACGGGAAAGAAAACAGACAGAGCCGAAATACGCGGAGATGTGCCGGAGATTCCTGGCGGACTGTGAGGATTTTACGGAGGAGAAAATTGCGGAAGCTGGAATTGTCCGCAGATTTTCCAATAATTCTACGCCGGAAGACTGTTTTTCCGAAATTCAGAATTTTGTGGAACAACAGAAAAAGTTGTGATATACTTAATGCAGTATTAGTAAGAAATACAAAAGAACTCCAGGGGGTGATTTTATGCAGGGTTTTCAGAAGGTTGTAGGACATCAGGAAATCATAACGCATTTACAGAATGCCATTTCGATGAATAAAGTATCTCATGCTTATCTTTTTGGCGGAGAGAGTGGATCGGGAAAGAAAATGATGGCTTCACTGTTTGCGATGACGCTTCAGTGCGAGAAGCACGGGGTCGAGCCCTGTATGGAATGCCCGTCCTGTAAAAAGGCACAGAGCCAGAATCATCCGGATATCATTTATGTGAAGCATGAAAAGCCGAACACCATCAGCATCGATGAAATCCGTGAGCAGCTCATTAACGATGTGATGATCAAGCCGTACAGCAGTCCGTACAAGATTTATATCATCGACGAGGCGCAGAAGCTGACACTTCAGGCGCAGAACGCGCTGCTGAAGACGATCGAGGAGCCGCCGGCATACGCAGTTGTCATGCTTCTGGCAGACAACCCGGATGCGCTGCTTCCGACGATTTCGTCACGCTGTGTGCAGTTAAATTTAAAACCGGTGGGAGACCAGCTTGTGAAAGATTATCTGATGAACGAAATGCATGTGCCGGATTACCAGGCAGAGGTTGATGCGTCCCTGGCGCAGGGAAATATCGGAAAAGCAGAGCGGATTGCCCGTTCTCCGGAATACGAGGAGACGCTGGAAAGTGCACTCCGCATGGCAAAGTACGCCGACAGTATGCCGTTGTATGAAATCGTGGAGACGATCAAAAAACTGACGGCCGAAAAAGACAATATTGATGATTACTTCGATATCTTTTCTTTATGGTTCCGCGATGTTCTGCTCTTTAAGGCGACAAAAGAGGTCGATTCCCTTGTGTTCAAGCAGGAGCTGAATGGAATCCGTGAGAGAGCAAATAAGAGCTCATACGAAGGCCTGGAGAAGATTATAGAGGCGATTCAGAAGGCGAGAGCCCGCCTGAACGCGAATGTTAATTTTGATTTAACCATGGAGCTTATGTTCCTGACAATGAAGGAAAACTGATAGCATGATAACAATTATAGGAGTACGTTTTCGAAACGTAGGAAAAGTATATTATTTCTCGCCGAGAGAGCTGGACATCTGCGTGGGCGACCACGTTATCGTTGAGACGGCGCGCGGCGTAGAGTATGGTTTCGTTGTGCTGGGGCCAAAAGAAGTTGACGATTCCAAGGTGATCCAGCCGTTGAAAGAAGTCATCCGCATTGCAACGCCGAAGGATGATGCGCGGGAGGAGAGCAACCGCAAGAAAGAAAAAGAAGCGTTTGAAATCTGCCAGAAGAAGATCCGGGCGCACAACCTGGAGATGAAGCTGATCGATGCAGAGTATACGTTTGACAATAACAAGATGCTGTTTTACTTTACCGCCGACGGAAGAATTGATTTCCGTGAGCTGGTAAAGGATCTGGCGGCTGTCTTTAAGACGAGAATCGAGCTTCGCCAGATCGGTGTCCGCGATGAGACAAAGATCCTCGGCGGAATCGGCATCTGCGGCAGACCGCTTTGCTGCCATACGTATCTGTCCGAGTTTGCACCGGTTTCGATCAAGATGGCAAAAGAACAGAATCTGTCTCTGAACCCGACTAAGATTTCAGGTGTATGTGGTAGACTGATGTGCTGCCTGACAAATGAGGAAGAGACATACGAGGAACTCAACAATAATCTTCCGTCTGCAGGTGAGGCGGTGACAACTCCGGAAGGACTGAAAGGTGAAGTACAGTCATTAAGCGTACTGCGTCAGCTTGTCAGGGTTATTGTAACTCTGGACAATGATGAGAAAGAAATCCGTGAATATCCGGCAGCTGACCTGAAGTTCAAACCGCGCCGTCGGAAAAAGGATGTGAAGCTTTCCAAACAGGAAATGAAAGAGCTTGCAGCTCTGGAGAAAGGTGAAGGAGCGTCAAAGTTAGATGACAAATAATCTTAAGCCGGGAGAACGGCTCGATGATTTACAGATAAAAGGCTATGAGATCATCCAGAGCCCGGGGCGGTTCTGCTTCGGAATGGATGCAGTGCTTTTAAGTGCCTTTGCCAAAGTAAAAGCGGGAGAATGCGTTCTTGATCTTGGAACAGGAACGGGAATTCTCCCGATTCTTTTGGCTGCAAAGACAAAAGGAAAGCATTTTACAGGACTGGAGATCCAGGAAGAAAGTGCGGATATGGCGTGTCGGAGTGTCCGGCACAACCGGCTTGAGGAGCAGATCGACATTGTGACGGGAGATATCAAAGAAGCGTCACAGATATTTGGAAAAGGTTCCATGGATGTGATAACAACGAACCCTCCATACATGATCGGAGGTCATGGAATGGCTAATCCGGAAAGTGCTAAGGCAATTGCGAGGCATGAGGTACTGTGCACACTGGAGGATATTATCCGGGAAAGTGCACGGATTTTAAAAGCTGGAGGAAGATTTTATATGGTACACAGACCGTTTAGGCTCGCAGAGATTCTGACAGCAATGTGTGAGGCGAAGCTGGAGCCAAAAAGAATGCGTCTGGTGTATCCATATGTGGATAAGGAACCGAACATGGTTTTAATAGAAGGAATCCGTGGTGCCAAATCACGGATGACAGTAGATCCGCCACTGATCGTTTATGAGAAGGACGGCAGCTATACACGGGAGATCCTGGAGTATTACGGGATGACAGGAACTGGAAAGGAGTAACGAATGGCAGGAACATTATATTTGTGTGCAACACCGATCGGCAATCTGGAAGATATGACGTTCCGGGTGATCCGGACGCTGAAAGAAGTTGATCTGATCGCGGCAGAAGATACCAGGAACAGTATTAAACTGCTGAACCATTTTGAGATTAAAACACCGATGACCAGTTATCATGAGTATAATAAGATAGAAAAGGGACACGCGCTGGTGGACAAACTTCTTACAGGGATGAATATTGCGCTGATCACCGATGCCGGTACACCAGGGATCTCAGATCCGGGTGAGGAACTGGTGAAAATGTGCTATGAAGCCGGAATTACGGTCACTTCCCTTCCGGGAGCCGCTGCCTGTATTACGGCACTGACACTTTCCGGGCTTTCCACCAGAAGATTTACATTTGAGGCATTTCTTCCAACGGACAAAAAGGAAAGACAGGCAGTCCTAGGTGAGCTTGTAGATGAGACAAGAACGATGATCGTTTACGAAGCACCGCACCGTCTGGTGAGAACCTTGAGAGAGCTTGGAGAAGTTCTTGGTGGGGACAGACATCTGACTGTGTGCCGGGAACTTACAAAAAAGCATGAGACTGCATTTCGCACCACATTTGCGGAAGCGGTTTCCTATTATGAGAGCAACGATCCGAAGGGGGAGTGTGTGCTTGTGATCGAGGGGAAGAGCCGGGAGAGCATTTTACAGGAGGAGCGCGCAAAATGGGAAGAAATGACGGTTCAGGAGCATATGGATTACTATATGAACCAGGGAATCGATAATAAAGAAGCCATGAAAAAGGTGGCAAAAGACAGAGGGGTTGGCAAGAGAGATATTTACAAAGAAC
>OHVT01001055.1_pt1 | contig 10784 bp, 8 predicted proteins | sample 1579441 | NCBI WGS metagenome assembly OHVT01 (sample SAMEA3882542, study PRJEB24775) | human gut metagenome | biome: human-associated habitat; feature: intestine environment; material: feces | place: Netherlands | collected 2009/2010
TGAATACAACTGCAGTCTCAGAGTTCAGACCTAATTCTTTGTAGTTCTCAACTTTAGCCTTGGATGCGTTGTAAACAACGAAATCCGGCTCGAAGTTCTCAAGCTCTTCTGCTGTAGGTTTGATGAACATGTTAGTTACGAAATGTGCCTGCCATGCTACTTCTACGATGAAACGGATAGCCATACGGGTGTCTTTGTTTGCACCACAGAATGCATCTACTACGAACAGTCTCTTATTGGACAGTTCTTTCAGAGCCAGCTCTTTTACAGAGTTCCATGCTTCCTGTGTTGCAGGGTGATTATCGTTCTTATATTCGTCAGAAGTCCACCAAACAGTATCTTTGGAGTTTTCGTCCATTACGATGAACTTATCTTTAGGAGAACGTCCGGTGTAAACACCTGTCATAACGTTAACTGCTCCCAGTTCACTTTCCTGTCCTTTTTCAAAACCTTCCAGTGTAGATTTTGTTTCTTCTTCAAATAACATTTCATAAGAAGGATTGTAAACAACCTCTGTAGTTCCGGTAATGCCATACTTACTTAAATTAATTTCTGCCATTTTACATTAACCTCTTTCTTTCATAATATGATAACCACCTGCGGATGCAGGTTTCTGGTATCCCTCAAAGACAGCCGCCCATAGCAACTCTCTTTATCCCTAATTATACATATTTGCGACACAAAATCAATAAAAATTCTTTGAAATTTTTGAAAAGACTAGCTAAAAACTAGGATTTCCGGTTTTCTTTGATTTATCCCACGAATCTCAGTTTCTCTATGATAATATCAGAACCGGAATCTCTTCCGGTCCTGACTTTATCTTTTGCAGATATTTTCCTCAACTTTTTGAAGCAATTACTTGATTGCAGCCGTCTCGATAATGAATTTTACGCTGCCATCTGTATCTTTCTCCCAGCCATCGAATACGGTGTAGTCTTTGTCAGCTTCTGTCACTGCATCCAGACGATCCATCAGTACCGTCAGATCGTCTCCTGCCAGATCTGCAATCTTCTGGATTCCTTCTTCGTCAAATTCTTCCATACCGTCTGCCAGTTCTGTGGAGCCGTCTGCCAGTTTCGTGGTTCCTTCTTTCAGCTGAACGCCGCCCTCTGCCAGTTTTTTGGTTCCGGATTTCAGCTGTGCGGCGCCGTCTGCAAGTTTCTGGATACCTGCACTTAACGTATTTCCACCGGACTGCAAAGCTCTGCCACCGACGATCAGGGCACTGCTTCCTGCTACCAGTTTTGCTGTTCCGTCTTTCAGGGTACTGTTGTTTGCGATCAGGGTGTCAGATCCTTTTTTCAGGGTTTCGGTTCCCTGAGTCAGGGATGCGGAGCCCTGTGCCAGCTGTGTGACACCGTCACTGAGGGCGGATGCACCGGATGCCAGGGTTGTCAGTCCGCTGTTCAGAGATTTCGTTCCCTCTGCCAGAGCTGCTGCCCCGGTATTCAGCGTGGTATCATTGGCAGTCAGTGTATCACTGGCTTCCTTCAGCTGATTTACAGCTCCCAGCATGGTCTGTGCCATCGTTGAGAATGTCGTCAGCGGTTCTACGGCATCGCCAAGTGCTGCCGCACTCTTGGCAAGATTTGCGGTTCCTGCTGCCACGGTGTCTGCTCCGTTTTTCAATGACTGCATCTGTTTTTCGGTTTCTGTCATACTGACACCTGCAAGACCGGATTCTACTTTCTTCAGGTTCTCCTGAACACCTGCAAGTGTAGTCTTTGTCTCCTGGCTGATGGAGGTGCTTACCTTGGATGCATCCACCTGGACGCTGACTTCCGGACTGGTCTGTACACCCACATTGACCTGAATACCTGCCAGATTATTTAACACTGCCTGTCTTGTGGCTTCATCCACACCTGCAGCTTTCAGAGCAGCTTCCACATTGGCTCTCTGCTTTTCTGTTGCCTGTGTGCTGGCTGCTTCATTTACTTTTGCATTTTCTGCTGCCACTGCCTCTTTTGCTTTTGTCGTTGCCTCTGCGCTGGCTGCTTCACTTGCTTTTGTCACATCTGTTACAACCTGTGGTGCTGATACAGCGCTCTGTGCTGCCGATACGGCTGCTTTGGTTCCGGTCACTGCTCTGCTGAGTGCTGTCACGGCATCGTTCAGTTTCGAAGCACTGGCTGCTGCCTGATCTGCTCCTGCCTGCAGTGCTGCTGCTCCTGCGCTCAGTTTATTGCATCCGTCCATGAGTCCGCTTACCGCACTCGGAAGTTCTCCGACATTGCCAAGTTTGTCTTCCATCGTATCATATAATGTATGGATTCCTGCACCCAGCTGCTCTGCTCCGCCGGTGTAAGCCACCAGACCGGACTGCAGACTGGCTGCTCCGCTCTCCAACTGTTTTCCGCCCTCGGAAAGCTGTGCAACACCTGCGGTAAGCGTTGCTTTCTTCTCATTTAACCGGCTGATTCCTGCATTTAACTGTTTCGCACCGCTGTTGACCTGTGCGATACCGGCGTTCAGCTGCTCGGTTCCGTCGGTGTAGGATTTTACACCACTCTGTAAACTTCCTGCACCGCTTCCCAGACTTTCCATACCTGCTACCAGTTTATCGATACCGGAGATCAAAGTTCCTTTGCTGTTGTTCATGGTATCAATACCGTCTTTTAACTGTCCCGCACCGTCATCTGCGCTGTTCAGACCATCCACAAGGGTATCTGCGGAGCTGTCCAGTTCCTGGATGCCTTCCTGCAGTGCGCGGCTTCCTTCTACCAGTGCGGTGGAAGATTCGGTCAGTTTATCAAGGCTGTCCTGCAAGTCATCCAGATCATCGATATCGCTCAGTCCCAGTTCCTTTAAGGTACCGGTGGTTGCTACCGTAGCGGTCAGTGCCAGGGAGAAATCTTCCACATCTGCAGTGATTTCCACATAATCCGGGCTTTCTTTGTCCTTGAAGGAATCCAGATCACTCAGTTTCAGGCTGTCATACAGTCCCGGAAAACCGATTCCCAGGACGATGTTATTATTTCCATCGGAGATCACTTTACCGTTGGTTACTTCTACATTCGTAAAAGTATCAGTCGGAAGGATCATTCCGGTTGCCATCATAAAAGGTGTGTAAATTGTCTCTTTCTTTCCGTTGATCTTCGCGTTTTGGGAAGAATTGTTGGTATAATCGATACGGATCTTTACTTTTCCGCTCTTTCCTGCCAGATCTGCAGCACTGATTTCCCTGCCGTCCAGAAAGTATGTCATTTTTACCGATACCGGAAGTTCTTTGCTGGTTTCTCCCTGATAATAGATGTCATTGCCGTCTGCGGCCCATACCAGTTTGCCATTGCTTCCCTGGGTATAGCTTTCCTCACCCTTTACATTGGTGATATCGTTCAGTTCGCTGTTGTCCTCGAGCGTGCTTTCTTTGTCTGTATTCTTCAGCCAGTTACTGACGATCACTTTTTCTACATTTCCATTCTGGTCGGCATTGACATAGACGGTCTGTTCTTTTTCCGGAGTCGCTGCGGCAACAGTCGTTACCGGAACGGTTACTGCCAGCATTGCTGTCATACCTGTCATCATTGCCTGTACATATTTTCTCTTCATAACGATCTCCTCCTAATGTTTCCGTCTGAAATTCAGACTGGTTTTGCAAATAATTCCATCAAACAGCCAGAACATAGCCGGCAGGAATAATAATACTGCACACATACTGATCAGCGCGCCTCTTGCCATCAGCAGACACAGAGAGCTGATCATATCAATCTGAGAATACATACCAACACCGAAGGTAGCGGCGAAGAAGCTGAACGCCGATACCATAACCGGTCGAATGCTGGTTTTGTGAGCGATCTGGATCGCATCTTTCTTGCTTTTACCTTCTCCGCGCTCTTTCTCGTAACGACTGGTGATCAGGATCGCATAGTCTACGGTCGCACCCAGCTGGATCGTTCCGATAACGATGGAAGCGATGAACGGAAGTTTTGTTCCCGTCAGGAACGGGATACCCATATTGATAAAGATCGCACCCTCGATGACCATAACCAGGATCACCGGAAGAGAGATCGATTTAAATACGAAGAAAATGATAAAGAATACTGCCAGGATCGATACCGCACTGACCACTGCAAAGTCGTGGTCGGTGATCTCGATCAGATCTTTCGTACACGGTGCTTCACCTACCAGCATACCGGTCGGATCGTACTGTTTCAGGATCGTGTTGATCTCACTCAGCTGACTGTTGACCTCATCGGATGCTACCGCATATTCGTTCATGATCAGCATCAGTTCGTAGTTATCACTCTCCAGGATTTCTTTCACATCCTCCGGGATCATACTCTCCGGAAATGCCGGTCCGATGATACTTTCCAGACCAAGTACCTGTTTTACACCGTCTACCTTTTCGATATCGGCAATCATGTTGTATTTCTGTTTGGCATCCAGATCCTTATCCAGCAGGATCATATGTGCCGCACCCATGTCGTATTCTTCCGACAGTTTTGTATTTGCCTGGACACTTGGGAGAGTATCCGGAAGGCTGGCATCCAGGTTGTAGTACACACTTGCATGTGCCTGGAAATAAGCAAACGGGATAAACAATACCACAAATAAGATTGCGAAGATCACATGGTGTTTTACCACAAAATCAGAAATCTTCGGAAAATCCGGGATCAGCTGACGATGTTTTGTTTTCTCCAGTGCATTGTCGAAAATCATGATCATGGACGGAAGTACGGTAACACAGCAGATCACACCAAATACAACGCCTTTTGTCATAACGATACCAAGGTCAAGACCCAAGGTAAAACTCATGAAACACAGGGCGATAAATCCGGCAATCGTTGTAATCGAGCTTCCGACTACGGATTTGATCGTTGCCGCAATAGCCTTTGCCATTGCCTCTTTGTGATCCTCTTCGCCTTTTTCTCTCTGTTCCTGATAGCTGTGCCACAGGAAGATCGAGTAGTCCATCGTAACACCCAGCTGAAGGACTGCACTCAGTGCTTTTGTAATGTAGGAGATCTGGCCCATGAAAATATTAGTTCCCATGTTATACAGGATCGCCATGCCGATGCTTAACAGGAAAAATACCGGGATCAAATACGATTCCATGGTCAGTGCCAGAACGATACAGGAGAGAACGACTGCGATCAGGACGTAGATTGCAACCTCGGATTCTGCCAGGTTCTTGGTGTCGGTGACAATGGCTGACATACCGCTTAAGAAGCACTGTTTGCCTGCCAGTGCACGGATGTTTTCGATGGCATCCATAGTCTCATCGGCAGAGGTCGTCGTATCGAAAATAATAAACATCAGCGTGGAATCGTCTGCATTAAAGGCCTCTCTGATGTCCTCCGGCAACATCTCCATCGGAATGCTGATATCCGCAAAACTGTCATACCAGACAACCTTGCTGACATGTTCCACATCTTCAATCTGTTCTTTTAACTTTGCCACATCTTTGTTTTCCATGCCCTCGCAGATAAACATCGAATAGGCTCCCGTTCCAAACTCATCCACCAGGATATCCTGACCCTGCATCGTCTCGATGGAATCCGGCAGATAATAAAGTACATCATAATTGACTCTTGTGTTGATATATCCAAAGACGGATGGAATCAGCAACAACAATCCGATGATAAATATCGGAATTCGAAACCTGACGATCTTCCTTCCCAGCTTCTCCATATCATATTCCTCCCTTAACCTCTCTTATCATATTTCCGCCGGTCGTTTTACTGACCTTTGGTCATTTATTGTTATACCTTAAAAATGACTCTTGGTCAATATTTATTTTACAAAAAGTTGACCTAAAGTCATTTTGTATTTTATGCAACTTTCCGAAAATATAAAAATGACCAATTTTCATTTGACTTTTTTGTGGATATTTCCTTATAATATGGGAAACAACGACAGGAAGGGGGCTGATCCCGGTATGAGAAAAGTCGATCACAACAAACAGCAAAAAAGGGAATCCCTGCTGGATTCCGCTTTCTCTCTCTTTATAGACAATGGATTCAATAAAACTTCCATTGCAGATATTGTTAAAAATGCAGGCGTGGCAAAAGGAACGTTTTACCTTTATTTCAAAGATAAATACGATATCCGCAATCACCTGATTGCCCACAAGGCAAGCCAGGTGTTTCAGACTTCTTATCTGGCATTGCAAAAGCACACAGAAATCACGGATTTTGAAGATCAGGTGATCTTTATAATGGATGATATTTTAGATCAGCTAGCAAACAATCTGAATCTGGTACGCCTCTTATCCAAACATCTGAGCTGGGGATTTTTCAAAAACTCACTGTTCTTCACACCGAGCGAAGATACTCCATCCATTCATACTATCTATGATAGCATGATTCAAAATGCCAATCATACCTACCACTCTCCGGAGCTTATGATGTACATGATTCTCGAACTGGTCAGTGGAACCAGCTACAATTCGATCCTTTATCAGCAGCCGGTAGGTCTTGAAGAACTCAAGCCACAGCTGCACCAGGCAGTACGCGGAATCTTCAATCAATACCGGGCAGATGAAATTACAGACATTCCTGAAACCTAAAAAATGTGGCGAAGCCCCGTGAGGGAATCTCTTCGCCACATTTTTATATCCAAAGCTTTGTCTGGACAGGAAGTCAAAAAAAGCCATCACAGGGAACTTCGGCGGATGCGGTTGCCTCTTGTTCCTCTGCAATGACTGAAACCCTTACTTTTTGGAAGATAAATTGTTGGAGAGTAAGGGTATAAAACCACCTTCTCATCAGATCGATGAATTCTGATGGAAGGGGATTTTACCGAATGCTAAATTGTAATACTTCCACTGTATCCCGTTAATGATTCTGTGTATCCATTATAACCCGTTACTGATGCTGTTGCTTTGGTTCTATATCTACCAGATGATACTCCTGTAATAGTATAACTCTTTGATGTTTGTGCAACTCCGTATGCCGATGCTGTTTTGGATGCTATCCCTACCCACTTACTTCCATTCCATTTCTGCAAAATATAGGTTACAGTTATTGTCTTAACCTTTTCACTACATACAGTTTCCGCACGGATTCCTACCTGATTAGAACTTATTGCTACTATTGAAGTATATACGTTTGCAATATAAAGAAGAGCCGGTGATACTTCACTTCGAGAATTTAAGCCAAAAATATCATCATTTTCCATTTCAACCATTTCATATTGTTCCGGTTCTTCAGCAAATACAAAACTACATTGAAAAACTAATAACATACAACTTAAGATAAACGCAATATATTTTTTCATCTTTTCTCCTTTAACGATACTCTATTCCTTCTACCATTATTTTATAATCTTCTAAGTTCATATTTGAAACAATAGTAAGGACATTATTATCATACACAAAACTGCAGTAAAAACTCTCATCTTGGGTGCTTTGATAAATATCTGTTTTTGTATTCAATCTTGATAATTCCAATTCTTGAACTAACTCTTTTTTATTAACTGCCCCATTTGAAGTTCCTTCTATCTGTTTTTTTTGACTCACATATACATATGTATCTCCTACTATTATCCTATAACTAACAGTTCTATGTGCTTTATTATACACTGTATATGAAACCAAACTATCATTGTCTAAACTCGTGAAATAAAAAATGGGAGCTTTCGTTTCTGTTTTCAAATTTTCATACAATGCTTTCAGATTACACTCAGTAAATGTAATCTCTTCTGAATCATCAATAATCAAACTATCATCATTTTCTTCTACATTTCCATTTATTGAATATTGATAATTTCCATCCTCAAACCCATTTTCCGCGGTTTTCCCAATATCATCCGCCTGAGCCACCGATGTAAACTCCAGATGCGTTCCTATATGTACTGCACTGATTGTAAGAATCACGGCTGCACATGCTCCTGCGAGAATTCGTCTTTTTATGTGTTCTTTTCGGCATTCTTTTTGGTAGATGCGTTCGAAGTCTCCATTCCATTCTTCCGGTATCTGATATTGGGACAGCCCTTTGTCGCGTTCCAGCTCTTTCAAGATTTCAGGAAGATGTTCTTTGATTTGCTTGTATTCCGGACTGTCATATATTTTATCTCTTTTCTTCATCGAATATCCTTTCTCCGGTCTCTGGCTAGAGCCGTCTCACGGTGAAGTGAATAACATCATCCGAATACATAGTGCTGGTAGATTACCGACGTTTCTTCCTGAATATCCCAAGACTTTCTTCGATCTTTCTGCGCAGCCGGCTTCGTCTGCATTTGAAAGCGTTCGAGACTTCCCCGGTCGTATCAGAAAAATATTCGATTGCCAGAATTCTCCGCTCTTCCTCTGTCAGTCCTTCTACCAGTTCCATTGCAATCATTCTTGCGATCACTATGTCCTGCACAGAACCGACTTCCTGTTGTTCCCGTAAAGCAAGACCGATCTTTTCTCCCAGTTCTTCTGTTCTTTTCCTGGAACGGTAGTAATCAATTACCTTGGTCTGAGTCACCCTGATCAGCCAGGCAAACTGACCCTCATCGCCTTTATCATATAATTTGTCGATTGCATTCAATAATGATGTCCACACCTCCTGTAGGATATCACGAATGTCTTCTTCTGGCAAATCCGGAAAATGTTTTTTCACGTACCAATACATAAACTGCCTATATTTTACGTAAAGCTCCTGGCATCGATCATGGTCCCTCCTATCCACGATACCACCTCCTTTGTTATTCGTAGTTCCTCTTCCTGTTTCCTCTTTGTTTATGGCTTCATAATACACAACTTTCTTACATTTTTCAATAGTTTTTATTAATTTTATACAATTTTTTCTTGTTTTATTGTGCATTTTTGTATCACTTTGTCTATATTTGTCGTTTTTGCATATTTATATATTGCATCTTGTCAGAAAGTACTTTCCTGTAAGTGAAACAAAACTCTTTTCGAAAGCTTTGTCCCCTGCCAAGGCACATTCTCGCGCCAGTGGCGCTTGTTTAGCAACGGCCGGAGTGAAACGTAGATTGCTTGCGACATCTGCCTTGTACGCCGCAGTGCGCATCCTCGTGGAGCGTTTCTTACGTTACAGAAAAGCAATTTCCCGTAACAAAAAAAACAGATGACAGATACTGTTTCATCTGTCATCTGTTTCGTTTTTATTCAAACATCTCTATTGTCACCTTGTTGCTGATGAACTGATAGCGGAACCGTACCACGGTGTTATCTTTCCGGGTAGTGAAATATGCCTTATTCGACGAACCGCTCCTCGGATAGCCATCTGCCTGATAGGTGGCAGACAACGTTCCATACGTGGAAATAGAATAATCGTAGGTTCCCGCAAACGGAATGACCACCGATAAGGTATACGTATTATCACCAATATAATACATTCTGGTCAGCTCACTGTTAGAGTCATTCTTTACCGCTCCCACATGAGACTGAAAACTTCCGTAAACAACAATTTTTTCCGGGAGTTTCATTCCGGTTTCTTCATCACAGACATTTTCTGCTCCATAGCGAATCAGCATCTCCGGATTGGCTGCCTTCTCCCGCAGCGTGTGGCCGGTCGCCCATAGGCGTTTTGCAGTCTCTTCCTGATCGAATCCCATCGGGCAGGCTGCGCTCTTCGTGTTGATCTGATAGAAATCCTGTGCATCCATCTGACCGTTATCTGCGCGCTTCATGGACACTTCCGCGTTGTGGATCATCCGGCGGAACGGCAGTTCGAAATATGCATTTGGATTGTTGATTTCAGTCCACTTGTAGGTATATTCCAGAAAATGATTCCTGCCTTCCTCCGGCTGGTTGGCAAACCAGGCGATCTGGTCGTATCCCCACCAGTCTCTCCAGGCCAGTTCTTCTCTCGGTATATTTTCCCGGTCATCAACGACCAGTCCACCCCAGTTGTCGTATTCCATCAGGTATGGCATAGTTTTCGCGGACCATCCATTTGGATTCTCTCCACCTTCGCTGTAGCCCTCGCGCACCAGTACCAGCTCTTCTCCCGGCACTTCCAGAAGCGGCATACGGGTAAATGGCATTGCATGATAATCAAACAGCAATTTTCCACGGATATTTACCCCATGGGTATGTGCATCCAGCAGTATCTTGTGACGTCTTCCATGAATTTTCGCATACTCGCGGATCATACCGAACAGTTCTGTTGTTTTTGCCATTCCTTTATCGTTCGCGGTATACAGGTGTACCTGCCCCATATGGAGTGCCTCATAGCCACAGTCGATGTATCGGGTTGCCCGGTAATAAAACCACAGTCTTGCTTCCTGCCGGGACAGATCCGGAATCCCCCCGTCTTTTGCCGGATCCTCTCTCCTGCTGGTAAATCCGCTGGATTCGTCTGTAAACAACGCATCATCCAGGCAAAAACACCGGTGTTCCGGTTCCATACCAAATGCTTCAAACACATAGTCCGGGATCTCTACTGTCTCCATACGGCGTGTGATCCACTCAAAGACGCAGGACTGCAGGATCATTTCCGGATCTTGGGCATGCACTTTATCTGCCAGTTCCTTTGACAACCGAAAATGCTCTTCGTCATCCATCGTCATATACCAGATACCTGATGCTCTTCCAAGAAATTTCACACCCATCTCCCGGATCGCACGCAGATCATCTTCCAGTGTTTTGCTTTCATATAAACCTGCTGCCGTCACACTCCGGGACAGGTAATTTTCCAGAACTTCTCTGGAGATATTGCCATCAAATGTAAAATTCATCGTTTTTCACCCGTAACATTTCCTCTCTGTGAAACGCTACTTCCCTTCTCTCCTGTTTTCGTAACTTCTACGTCCGTGTATTGCTATCCGGTACATTGTTTCGTAAATAACTGTATCATTCACGCAGGATACGGATTCGAGTGTGCAGTTCA
>OHVT01001077.1_pt1 | contig 10616 bp, 7 predicted proteins | sample 1579441 | NCBI WGS metagenome assembly OHVT01 (sample SAMEA3882542, study PRJEB24775) | human gut metagenome | biome: human-associated habitat; feature: intestine environment; material: feces | place: Netherlands | collected 2009/2010
CCACAGGTATCATCTTCATTCTGTGTTTTGTATTCGTTTATTTGTTGCTGAGTGCACAGTATGAAAGTTACATTCTGCCGTTGTCCGTATTGCTTTCAGTACCGTTCGGTCTGTTGGGTAGCTTCCTGTTTGTAAACGGATTTGCAGCATTGGGAAATATTCCGGCTTTGAAGATGATTTTAGGAACCATGTCAAATGATATTTATATGCAGATTGCATTGATCATGTTGATGGGATTGTTGGCGAAGAATGCCATTCTGATTGTAGAGTTTGCTTTGGATCGCCGTAAGCAGGGAATGAGTATTTCCTGGGCTGCGGTTTTGGGTGCGGCAGCCCGTTTGCGACCGATCTTAATGACCTCATTGGCCATGATTGTAGGTTTGATTCCGTTGATGTTGGCTATGGGAGTTGGTGCTCATGGTAACCGTACTTTGGGAGCTTCGGCTATTGGTGGTATGTTGATTGGTATGATCTTCCAGATCTTTATCGTACCCGTATTGTTTGTGGTATTCCAATGGTTACAAGAGAAATTCAAACCGATTGAATGGGAAAGTGTGGACAATACAGAGGTTGAACCCGAAATTGAACAATACACCCGTAAATGAACAGAAGAACAATGAAAAAGATAATAGGATTATGTTGCGCGACGTTTTTATTAAGCGGTTGCCACATCTATAAATCATACGATCGTCCCGAGTCGATAGATGCCACTGGCATCTATCGTGACCCGGTTGCCGCCAACGATACATTGGCTGCTAACGATACAACCAATATGGGTAACTTGTCATGGAAGGAAATTTTCCGTGATCCGAAATTGCAGATGCTGATTGAAGAGGGATTGGCAAACAATGTAGATATGCAGGCTGCTATCCTGCGTGTAAAGGAGGCCAAGGCGTTATTGACATCAGCTCGTTTGTCTTATCTCCCTTCTTTGGCCCTTGCTCCACAAGGTTCGTTGACTAGTGTGGACAAAAGTACTCCTGTAAAGAACTATACTTTACCTGCTTCTGCAAGCTGGGAAGTTGATTTGTTCGGCAAATTGCTGAATGCCCATCGTGGCCAGAAAGCTTCTTATTTGCAAAGTAAGGCCTATCAGCAGGCAGTGCGTTCACAGTTGATTGGTGGTATAGCCAATGCTTATTATTCTTTATTGATGCTAGACCGTCAAGTCAGTGTGACCGAACAGAATGTGGCGTTAATGAAAGAAACAGTGCGCACTATGGAAGCTATGAAGGAAGCCGGTATGACTACCGAAGCTGCTGTGGCACAGAGTAAAGGGGCTTATCACCAGACGGAGGCTTCATTGGCTGACTTGAAACGCCAGGTGCGTGAAACTGAGAATTCTATCTCCGTATTGTTGGCAAAGGCTCCTCAGAACATAGACCGTGGAACATTGGAGGAACAAGTGATGCCGGCAGATTTGGCGGTGGGAGTTCCTTTACAGTTGCTTGAGAACCGGCCCGATGTAAAAGCGGCAGAATTGGCATTAGCCGACGCTTATTATACTACCAATCAGGCGCGTTCCGCTTTTTATCCCAGTGTTAATATTACAGGTACTCTAGGATGGACTAATGGTTCCAATGGTACAGTGATTTCTAATCCTGCCGTTATGCTTTGGAATGCTATCGGCTCATTGACGCAACCCATTTTCCAGCGTGGAAAATTGATTGCCAACTTGAAAGTATCGAAAGCGGAAGAACAGATTGCCAAGATGAATTATCAGCAGACTATTCTGGAAGCTGGTAAGGAAGTAAGTGATGCTTTGTTCCTGTATGATACGGCAGACAAAAAGTTGAGCGAGCACCAGGCACAGGTTTCTGAAATGCAAAAAGCGGTGGAGATGAACAATGATTTGTTTCAGGCGGGAAAGGCCACTTATCTGGAAATCATTACTGCACAACAGTCATTACTGAGTGCACAGTTGAACGAAGTATCCGATACTTTCCAGCGTATGCAGGCTGTTATCAATCTGTACAGCGCATTGGGCGGTGGACGTGAATAATTAACCTTAAAAATAATATGAATATGATTAGTCCGTTAGCTTATGTAGACCCGTCTGCAAAAATCGGGAAAAACGTAACTATTCACCCGTTTGCCTACATTGATAAGAATGTGGAGATAGGTGATGATAATGTAATTATGCCCAACGCCAGCATTATGAGCGGCGCACGCATCGGTAACGGAAATACCATTTATAACGGAGCTGTAATTGCTGCTACTCCGCAAGATTTTAAATATACGGGTGATGATACCATTGCCCGTATAGGTAATAATAATACCATCCGTGAGAATGCGGTAATTATTCGTGCCACTTTCGCCGGAGATGAAACTGTGGTAGGAAGCGGTAACTTTATTATGCAGGGAGCACGTATCTCACATGATGTGACCATCGGTAATAACTGTATTATTGGTAACGGTTCGCAGGTGTCAGGTTGTTGTGTAGTCGAGGATTATGCTATTCTTACTTCCAATGTACTGATGCAGGGAAAGACTCGTTTGGGGACTTATGCCGCCGTACAGGGCGGGTGTCGTTTTACCAAGGATATTCCTCCTTATTGTGTGGCAGCCCATGAGCCTACGGCTTTTTACAGCATCAATACCACCGTGTTGCAACATGAAGGTTTTTCGGAAACGGTTATTAAACATATAGCGCATGCTTTCCGTATATTGTATAAAGTGAATACATCTACAGAGGATGCATTGCGTCGTATTGAAGAACAGGTTCCGTCTAGTCCTGAAATTGTACATCTGATAGAGTTTGTCAGAAGTTCTAAGTTGGGTATTATAAAATAAATGTATCTTTGTCTCCCTTTATGTTAAGAATGAATAGCGTCAGGAAAAAAAGAACGGATAAAACGGTAGTGAAGGAACACATTGTTTTGGCAGCAGCGAAATCATTTGCCCAGAAAGGTGTCAAAACAGTGAGAATGGATGATATTGCTGCCGGATTATCTATATCTAAACGTACGCTTTATGAATTGTTTCATGACAAAGAGGATTTATTACTTGATGTCATGAAGTTACATCGGGAGGAGATGCAGGAATATATGACTCAAGTGGCTTCCAAAGCAGAAAATGTTTTGGAAGTCCTCTTGAAGTTTTTTCAAAGAAGTGCCCAGGAATTTCAGAATACAAACAGGAAATTCTTTGAGGATATTGAGAAATATCCCAAGGTAATGCGTTACATTGACGAAAGCCGGAAGGAGAATTTGGATTCGGCTATGGAATTTTATCGCAAAGGAGTGGAACAAGGCATTTTTAGAAATGATGTAAATTATAATATTGTACGCGCTATGGTATGTGAGCAGATGGATTTGTTGTTGCATTCGGAAATATGCAAGTCCTATTCGCTTGGTGAAATTTATGAAACAGTTGTATTTATGCATATGCGTGGCATTTCCACTGAAAAGGGGTTGAAGATTGTGGATAATTTTTTATTGAATTTAAAAGGAAACGAACATAATAAGTATGGTTAGAAATTAAATAAGTCACTAAATAAAGAATAATAGTTAATGAAATTTTATTGCAAACCTACGTTAACCTTGTTTTTGCTGCTTTATGTAGCAATACAAAGTGCACAAGCACAAGACACATTGAGGATTACCTTACAGGACGCAGTCCGGATAGCATTGAGCGACAATCCCACCATTAAAGTCGCCGGTCAGGAAATCCTGTTAAAGAAAGAAGCCCGCCGGGAAGCTTATGCCGGTCTTTTCCCAGAAGCCAGTTTGGTGGGCAGTTATTCACGAGCCATAAAAAAGCAGTCATTCGCCATGATGGGAGAGGTGATTGAAGTCGGTACAGATAATACTTATAGTGGTGGTCTGTCTGTCAGTCTGCCTGTCTTTGCTCCTGCTCTTTACAAAAGTATCAGTTTGACAAGTACAGATGTGAACTTGGCGGTAGAGAAATCACGTGCTTCACGTCTGGATATGGTAAATCAAGTGACCAAGGCATTTTTTCAGTTGCTTTTGGCACAGGACAGTTATGAAGTGCTGCTTAAAAGTTATAAGCAGAGTGAAGATAATTATAATGTGGTGAAAGCTAAATATGAACAGGGGACTGTCAGTGAATATGATAAGATTAGTGCGGATGTGCAGATGCGCAGCTTGAAACCTACCGTGGTGTCTGCCCGTAACGGAGTGAATTTGGCAAATTTGCAGTTGAAGGTCTTGATGGGAATGGAGTCTGATGTAAAGGTAGCGGTTGAAGGCAATCTGAAGGATTATGAAATGTCTATGTTTACTCGTCAGGCAATGCCTCGTCCAGACAATTTGACAAATAACAGTACGTTGAAGCAATTGGAACTGAATGCATTGCAATTAAAGCAGACGCTGAAGTTGCAGTATACCAACTTTATGCCGACCCTTTCTGCCAGTTTCCAATATATGTATACTTCAATGAATGATAATTTCAAGTTCAAGGAATACGATTGGAGGCCCTATTCTACTATCGGCCTGAATCTAAGCATTCCTTTGTTCAAAGAGACCCGTATCCAGATGAAACAACTGGAAGAGAACCGTATCAATACAGAGCGGCAACTCACTATGCAAGCTACCGGTTATTTGGATAATATGGCCGCTAGTACGGAACAGGTGGTAAGTAATAAAGAAGCTGTCTTTCAGGCGGAGAAAGGGCGTACTATTGCCGAAAAAAGATATGAAGTTGGAAAAGGAACTATCTTGGAATTGAATAGTTCGGAAGTGGCTTTAACAGAGGCCCAACTGACTTATAACCAGTCCATCTATGACTATCTGGTAGCTAAAGCTGATTTGGATTTAGTCTTAGGCATTGATGAAGTAACGGAACAATAATACATTAACATAAAGATAACAGTATGAGAAAATATTTTCAATTCGTAGCTTGGCTGGTGGTAACTATGCTGGGGGCATGTTCAGGTGGAACGGAGAGTAAGGAAGCTGCTGATACCGCTATGGAGGACAAACCGGTAGTCCGGCTTGCTTCCGTAACTTCCCGCGATGTAGATCAGATAGAGGAATATACTGCCACTGTTGAAGCGGAAGCGAAAAATAATATAGCTCCGACCTCTCCCGGGCGTATAGACCGTATTTTTGTTGAAGTGGGAGACCATGTATCCAAAGGACAGAAATTAGTACAGATGGATGCGGCAAATCTGAAACAAATGAAATTGCAATTAGAAAATGAAGAAACGGAATTCAGACGTATGGATGAACTGTACAAAGTGGGTGGAGCTTCCAAATCTGAATGGGATGCAGCAAAAACAGCTTTAGATGTACGTCGTACTTCCTATAATAATTTGTTGGAGAATACGCAGTTGTTAAGCCCTATTCATGGAGTGGTTACAGCACGTAATTTTGATAACGGTGATTTATATTCTTCCGCTTCCACTCCTGTGTTGGTCATTGAACAGATCACTCCGGTTAAACTGTTGATCAATGTATCCGAACCTTATTTCCCGAAAGTGACTAAAGCTATGATCGTAAAGGTGAAATTTGATGTGTATGGTGATGAGGAGTTCGAAGGGAAAGTTAGTTTGGTGTATCCTACTATTGATGCTGCTACTCATACTTTTCCTGTAGAGGTAAAATTGGCTAATACCCGTCAGCGTATACGTCCGGGAATGTTTGGCCGTGTGACTGTGAGCTTTGGTACATTGCGGCATGTGGTGGTTCCTGATCAGGCTATTGTGAAACGTGCCGGTTCGGGCGACCGTTATGTATATGTCTACAAAGACGGTAAGGTTTCCTATAATAAAGTAGAATTGGGACGTCGGATGGGAACCGAATATGAATTGATTTCCGGGGTGGAGGATAATTCGCAGGTGGTGGTTGCCGGTCAGACCCGTTTGGCCGATGGTGTGGAAGTGGCAGTAAATTAAAAATTGAGAATTAGTTGATAATACTCCATATTTATTTACCTATATATGATTTTTTAGTTCTTAATTTTTAATTTAACAAACATGAGTTTATACGAAGGAGCGGTTAAAAAACCGATTATGACCTCGTTATGCTTTTTGGCCGTAGCGATCTTTGGTCTGTTCTCATTGTCGAAACTTCCGGTAGACTTGTATCCCGATATTGATACCAATACCATTATGGTTATGACATCTTATCAGGGTGCCAGTGCTTCCGATATAGAGAACAACGTAACCCGTCCGTTGGAAAATACGTTGAACTCGGTTAGTAATTTGAAACATATTACATCCAAGTCTTCAGAAAATATATCAGTTATCACTTTGGAATTCGAATATGGCTATGATATTGATGTGTTGACTAATGATGTGCGTGATAAATTGGATATGGTGAGTTCGGAGCTTCCCGATGAAGTCAATACTCCGATTATCTTTAAGTTCAGTACGGATATGATTCCTATCCTGCTGTTGTCCGTTCAGGCAGAAGAAAGTCAGCCGGCTCTGTATAAGATATTGGATGATAATGTAGTAAATCCTTTGGCTCGTGTTCCCGGTGTGGGAACGGTGTCCATTGCCGGTGCGCCGAAGCGTGAGGTGAATATTTATTGTGATCCCAACAAACTGGAAGCATATGATCTGACGATTGAGACCATCAGTTCCATTGTCGGGGCTGAAAATAAGAATACTCCTGGTGGAACTTTCGATGTGGGCAGTAATACCTATTCCTTGCGTGTGGAAGGAGAATTCAAGGACCCGAAAGAAATGGAGAATATCGTAGTGGGTATACGCAATGGTGCTTCGGTGTATTTGCGTGACGTGGCAACGGTAGTCGATTCTGTAGAAGAACGTGCTCAGGAAACCTATAATAACGGGGTGCAGGGAGCCATGATTGTTGTACAGAAACAATCGGGAGCAAACTCAGTGAACATTTCCCGGAAAGTAATGGAGCAGTTGCCTAAGTTACAGAAGTCACTGCCCAGTGATGTGAAACTGGGGGTTATTGTGAACACTTCGGATAATATTTTGAATACCATCGACAGTTTGACGGAAACTATTATGTATGCCATTCTGTTTGTGGTCTTGGTGGTATTTGTTTTCTTAGGTCGTTGGCGTGCTACGGTGATTATCTGTATCACTATCCCCATGTCATTGATTGCCTCCTTTATTTATTTGGCTATCACGGATGGGGGATCTCTGAATATTATTTCTTTGTCGTGCCTTTCTATTGCGATTGGTAATGTGGTGGATGACGCTATTGTTGTTTTGGAAAACGTAACGACCCATATCGAGCGTGGCTCCGAGCCGAAACAGGCAGCTATCCATGGAACAAATGAGGTGGCAATTTCTGTTATCGCATCCACATTGACCATGATTGCGGTATTCTTCCCGTTGACGATGGTCAGTGGTATGTCGGGAGTTTTGTTCCGTCAGTTGGGCTGGATGATGTGTGTCATTATGACTATTTCTACTATCTCGGCTCTGTCATTTACTCCGATGATGTGTGCGCAGATGCTTCGCTTGCAAAAAAAACAAAGTAAGTGGTTTGTCACATTCTACAAACCGATAGAACGTGCGTTGGATGGATTGGATAACTGGTATCAGAAACGTTTGAACTGGGCTGTCCGTCACCGCAAGACCATTATTGCCGGTTGTTTCGGGTTCTTTCTGCTGAGTCTGATTTGTGCGAAAGGAATTGGTACAGAGTTTTTTCCGTCACAAGACAACAGTCGTATTTCTGTTCAATTACAATTGCCTATCGGAGCTCGCGTAGAGCGTGCCCAGGCATTGGCCCAGGAGCTGACCGAAAGGTGGCTGAAGAAATATGAAGGGGTGATGCGTATCTGTAACTATACTGTGGGACAGGCTGATGCGGATAATACTTGGGCTTCTATTCAGGATAATGGTAGCCATATCATTTCATTCAATATCAACCTTTATAATCCCGATCAGCGTTCTGTTACGTTGGCAGAAGTCTGCGATGGTATGCGTGAGGATCTGAAAGCCTATCCCGAACTGGATAAAGCCCAGGTTATCCTGGGTGGTAGCAGTGGAGGCATGGGTGGACAGGCCACTGCCGATTTTGAAATCTATGGATATGATTTTACAGAAACAGATAAGGCAGCCGCTGAATTGAAAGAAGCTTTATTGAAAGTGAACGGTGTGTCTGAGGTGAATATCAGCCGTCAGGATTATCAGCCGGAATATCAGGTGGATTTTGATCGTGAAAAACTGGCTTTACATGGTTTGAATCTTTCTACAGCAGCTTTGTATCTGCGTAACCGTGTTAATGGTGCTTTATCTTCTTACTATCGGGAAGATGGTGACGAATATGATATCAAGGTGCGTTATGCTCCCCAGTTCCGTACCAGTATTGAAAGTTTGGAGAATATTCTGATTTATACCAATGAAGGTAAAGCGATTCGGGTGAAAGATATCGGCACGGTAGTGGAGCGTTCAGCTCCTCCTACTATTGAACGTAAAGACCGTGAACGTATTGTAACAGTATCTGCTGTGATTTCAGGTGCGCCTTTAGGTAGTGTGGTGGCAACGGGTGTGTCTATTATTGATAAGATGGATTTACCTGGCGGTATCAGTATCCAGGTGGCAGGGTCTTATGAGGATCAGCAGGATTCATTCAGCGATCTGGGAACTTTGGCTGTTTTGATTATTATATTGGTATTTATTGTAATGGCTGCCCAGTTTGAGTCTCTGACCTATCCGTTTATCATTATGTTCTCTATTCCGTTTGCATTCAGTGGGGTATTGATGGCATTGTATGGAACGGGGACTACATTGAATGTCATGAGTTTGTTGGGAGGTATCATGTTGATTGGTATCGTAGTGAAGAATGGTATCGTGCTTATTGATTACATTACCTTATGTCGTGAGCGGGGTATGTCTGTTATTCATTCGGTCGTTGTTTCGGGCCGTAGTCGTTTACGTCCGGTTTTAATGACCACTTTGACCACTATTCTGGGCATGGTGCCGATGGCGATAGGAGGAGGGGAAGGTTCTGAAATGTGGCAGCCTTTAGGGGTGTCCGTAATCGGTGGTTTGACTGTATCTACCGTGCTCACCTTGATTTTGGTTCCGGTGCTCTACTGTTCATTTGCGGGTACAGGTATCAAGCGTAACCGTAAGAAGATGAAAGCTTCCCGTGAACTGAATGACTATTATCAAGCACATAAGACGGAGATGACCAAAGGCAAAAAAGAATAATTAATATAGTTGTTATCCGGATTGAAATGAATAGGAGACCGGATGACAGAACTTAAAATAAAAAATGGAATAATGAAATCAGTTTTCATCACTTTCGACCAAGCTTTTTACGAACGTATTCTGGCGTTGTTGGACCGTCAGAATTGTCGTGGATTCAGTTATTGGCAGCAGTTGCAGGGGCGCGGCTCTGTAAAAGGAGAACCGCATTATGGCAGTCACGCGTGGCCCAGTATGTGCTCGGCCATTATGACAGTGGTAGATGATACCAAAGTGGAGCCTTTATTGGACGCTTTGCATAAAATGGATAAGGAAACCGAACAATTGGGATTACGTGCTTTTGTGTGGAACATAGAAAAGACGATTTGAATCTGTCTTTTCATCATTAAAGAAAAAGACTGTTGCCCTCTTTCTGGCGCAGTCTTTTTTCTTTTTTTAGCCTCTATCATGAAGTACTCCGTCTAAAAAATCACTACTTTTGCGGTTAATTTACAAATATAGCAATATGAAAAACTATATACCGGCCACTTTTCTTCTCACTCTTATTGTAGTAGGAGTGTTAATGGGGCTGTATTTCCTCCCCTCCATGTCGGTGGGCGGCAAACCGTTGCGCAAGGTGGACCTGCTGGCTGATATCCGTCCGGATGTGGAAGAAGAAGTATGTGATTCCGACACCATTGTCCTTCCTCCTCCTGTAAAACCTATTTTTGTGGATACATGTAAAACGGGTATTACCTGTATTGAGGATTATTCGGATTCCACCATGCGGGGAATGAAACATTTTTATGAGGCACTTTCCAAAGTGAAAACCATGAAACGCCCTGTGCGTATCGCTTACTTCGGTGATTCTTTTATAGAAGCTGATATTTTTACTGCCGATTTGCGCGAAATGCTTCAACAAGAATTTGGTGGTTGCGGAGTGGGATATGTTCCTGTAACCTCTTCCATCAGCGGTTACCGTCCTACGGTACGCCATACTTTTGGGGGATGGAGCAGTCATTCATCCAATGACTCCGTTGGTTTTGATAAAATGCAGCAAGATATTTCCGGACATTATTTTTTTTCTCGTGAAGGTGCTTATGTACAGTTGAAAGGACAGAGTAAATACGCTTCCCGACTGGATACCTGTGAGGTGTCTACTTTTTATTTCCTGAATAAAGGTTTTGCCGCTGTCCGTTCTAAAGTGAATAATGCTGCGGAAGGAGAGTTACATGAGGAAGTAGGAACAGGAGGTGTGCAGGCTGTTTCGGTGAGAGGAAGGATAGGACAAGTACGGTGGAGTGTGGAACAAGCTGATTCTGTTACTTTCTATGGAGTGGCTATGGACGGCAGGCAGGGAATATCTTTGGATAATTTTAGCGTACGTGGTAGCAGTGGGCTTCATTTACGTAGTATTCCTTTACATACGCTTTGCGATTTCCAACGTCTTCGTCCATACGATTTGATTGTGGTCCAATATGGTTTGAATGTGGCTACCCAGCGCGGATACAATTATGACAGTTATCAA
>OHVT01001079.1_pt1 | contig 10612 bp, 10 predicted proteins | sample 1579441 | NCBI WGS metagenome assembly OHVT01 (sample SAMEA3882542, study PRJEB24775) | human gut metagenome | biome: human-associated habitat; feature: intestine environment; material: feces | place: Netherlands | collected 2009/2010
CGCTGGCGCAAGCATCGCGCAAATGTACATTTGCACAGCTTGCCGAGGATACCCCGGTCCCCAATGCCGCCTGCGGGCGGAAAACTTGCGGCTATACGCCGCAGGAAGGAGAAAAATGTGAATGAGAACAAGAAAGAACACCATCTGCACATCGTACTGACAACACAGCAGTATCAGCTGCTGTGCTGTCAGGCCAAAGAGTGCAGGCTGACAAAACGGGCATATCTTGCACGGCTTATTGAGGGACGACCGGTCAAAGCCCGCCCTACAAAAGAAATTAAAGAGCTCCGGACGGAAATACATCATATCGGCAACAACATCAACCAGATTGCCCGCAGCGTCAATGCCGGAATTGCGAAGCCGGAGGATGCCGAACGGGGACTCTATCTTCTGGATCAGGTATATGAGCTTATGTTCCGGATAGCGAATAAGTAATGGCTGTTACGAAAATCCTGCCCCGTAACGGCGGCTTAAAAGAAGCCATTGATTATGTTCTGAACGGTGACAAAACGGATGGGCATATTTTAACAGCACATTTTAATTGTGATCCAGGGAGAGAGTACCGCGAGATGATGAAAACAAAGCTGGAAACCGGACGATTGGATAAGCGTCAATGCTATCACATCATTCAATCGTTCAAGCCTGGTGAAATCACACCTGAACTTGCTTTAGAAATTGCTAAAGCATTCGCGCAGGAACACTTGGACGGCTTTGAGGTTGTGATTGGGACCCATGTAGACCGGCATCATATCCATTCGCATATTGTATTTAATTCGGTGAATGCAGATACCGGCGAAAAGTATCACAGCACGCAGCAAAGCTACTACCAGCAGATCCGTGCCATTTCAGACCGGCTCTGCCGGGAGCATGGATTGTCCGTCATCGTGCAGGGCGCGCCTGCCAGGTCGGTCAGCTACATTGAGTGGCTGCGCCAGTCCAAGGGGCAGCCCACCTTCCGTTCCATGCTGGAGGCAGATCTGCGGGATGCCATCCGGGACGCCAACGACCTCGGCCACTTCTTCCTGCTCATGGAGCATAAGGGGTATGAGATCCATCATGGTGGCAGGCTCGGCTTCCGCCTGCGTGGACAGGAGCGATTCCAGTACCCCGGCAGGCGAGATCCGCTGTTCACAGAGGACGGAATCCGTGCTGCCATCCGGGGCAACCTGGAACAGATCGAAGCGGGACTGCGGCCTGTCTTGCCTGCGCGGCCGGCGTATCAGCCGTACCGGAAGCATCCCAGATACAGCGGTTTTCTCGCCCTCTATGTCCATTATCTCTACCTGCTGGGCAAGATCGAAAAGCGGCAGTATCCGCCCCGCATGACGCCGCATCTGCGGCAGGCGGTCATGCGCTTCGAGCGGTATCAGGCGCAGTTCGCGTTCCTGCGGGAAAATAACATCACAACGCCTGCTGACATGGCGGCATTCGAACAACGCACAGAGGAAACGCTGGGCAGATTGACAAAGCAGCGGACCCTCCTCAATGTGCGGAAGAAGAAACGCCAGCCGCTCTACGCGGCGCTGGCAGACGCGGAGGCGCTGGAACCCAGCAGAGCGTTATACGAGGAAGGGCTCACCGGCATGGAGCAGGAGTTTGAGCAGTACATGAAAGCCGTGAAGCTGCTGGAGGACAGCGGCGTTCCGCAGGAGGTGCTGGAGAAAGAAAAGGCAGAAGTGTATGAACAGCTCTCAGAGGTGAATCGGAAGATCCGGGCAGAGCGGGAAAAGCTGAAGCTCTGCCGGGAGATCTGCCAGCAGACGCCTGTAATGGAACAGGACATCCAGAAAACAGAAGAACACCAGAAGGAGGTGCGGGAGCATGAACATCGGAGGCGGTGAAGCGGCGGACCAGCTGGTACGCATGATGCTCTCCGGCAGCGAGGTCGCTGTCCGGCTGAGCGGCTCCGCCATTAAAAATGTACTGGCGCTCACTATGGCGCTGGCGAAAAACCACAAGACCATTTCCGGTAAAGTCAATCTGGTCAAGATGCTGAAGGAGACCCGCGATGTGCGGCGATTCGCCATGTCTCCGGAGCAGTATCAGCAATTCAGGCAGCGGGCAGGAAAACAGAAGATCCTGTTCTCTGCCATCCGTGATTCGGATAACAAGGGAAAAGTCGTGGATGTGATCATGCCGGTAACGGAGATCGACAGAGCGAATATGATTTTCGAGCGTATCCAGTACCTCGGGCAGCCGGAGCAGGCGCGGCAGGATGCCCCCTCTAAGGAGCAGGGAGCCCGTTTGGGACAGGAGGCGCCGCAGCGCGAACAGCAACGCCCCCAGCAGGGGGAAACGCCTGTGACACCGCCTGTGGGCAAGCGGCAGGAGGTGGCATCAAAAAAAGGATCTCGGTCGGGACAAGGCTTGCCCGCTACCGCGCCCAGCTCGACCTCATCCAAAGACGAGGACCGGATGACGAGTGAGGAACGCCCCTCTGTGCTGGAACGCCTGAAGGGCTACAAGGCACAGTTGGATCAGCAGCAGAAGTCTGCCCCGACCAGGGAGTTAAAAAGGAGTAAAAAAATGCGGTAATTTTAAGTTATGCTTAAAATTACTTGCAAATCACGAAATATAAATTATCATGGAATTATAAGCTTTATTAGGGAGGGAATATAATGTCCATTATCGTAAGTGTATATCTAAAAGAAGGCATTGTTATGAGTGCGGATAGCCGGTTAACAGGAATCACCCCTTGCAAGGATGGCGTCAGGGACCAGTACACAGTGAGTGATAACGGTCAAAAACTATTCCTGATCAAAAATGGGAATATTGGGATTTCGAGCTGTGGAGATCAAACTCTTGACGGTAAGACAATTGCCGATTTTATTCGTTGCTTCGAACTGGAAGAGGTACGCTCCGAGGATACTGTAAGCGACGTTGCTAACAAACTTGCTGCATATGTAAAAGGTAAACACGCAGGAATTGTAATATTCCATGTTTGCGGATATGTCAATAGTGAGCGATTTGTGTATAGAATCATAGATTCCGATGAGCAGCATGATATTACTTCGGAAATAGATGTACCGGGACAATGTGCTGCAGTATGGAATGGCGAGCCTAAAGTCATTGCTAACTTACTGACAGGAGAACACGCAATCCCCATTGAATGGCGTTGCATGCAGTTAAAGGATGGCATTGATTTCGCCGAATTTTTGGTCGATGTTACTTGCAAAATACACCGGTTTCAAACCGGTATAGGTACTTGTGGAGGCCCTATTGACACACTCCTAATAACAAAGGACTATTCAAAATGGATTAAGCATAAAATATTAGCTCCATAAGAACACGGCCCTGAATGAGACCATCTCATTCAGGGCCGCTTTTTACATGAAAGAGGTGAACTGCCTGAAACAAACATCCCAGCAAAGCAGCCTTATTTTCCGTCTTTTCCTTTACATTCCAGTCATCTGGGCGGCGCTGCTCATTGCTCCGTCCCTGGGCGGTGGCCTGCCGGATCTACTCTCCAACCTGACTTCCGCCTTGGAGCACCCGTTCCACATCCAATGGACAGACAAGAGTCTGTTGTCCATTCTCGTCTGCACCGGCGCGTATCTCATGGGGCTGTGTCTCTATGCTTCCGGACAGGGCAGAACACGGGACGGAGAGGAACACGGCTCCGCCGCATGGGGCTCGCCCCGGCAGCTCAACGCGCAGTTCCGTCAAAAGCAGAACAAGATCCTCACCCGCCATGTGCGGCTGGGGCTGGATACCCACAAGCACCGGCGCTCACTGAATGTGCTGGTCATTGGCGGCAGCGGCGCGGCCAAAACCCGCGGCTATGTCAAGCCCAACATTCTGGAAGCAAACAGCAACTATGTGATCACGGACCCGAAGATGGAGGTGCTGACCGCCACCGGAGGGTATCTGAAACGGCAGGGATACGACATCCGAGTGCTGAATCTGGTGAATCTGTCGCAGTCAGACGGCTATAACCCCTTCCGCTACCTGCGGGATGAAAAAGACGCGCTGAAGCTGGTCAACACGCTGATCCAGGCAACGACGCCCAAGGGCAGTCACGAGTCCGATCCGTTCTGGTCGAAGTCCGAGACAGCACTGCTGCAGGCCATCATCCTCATGCTGTTCCAGGAAGCGCCGGAATATGAGCAGAATTTTTCAATGGTGCTGCGTGTGCTGGAATATGCCGAAGTGAAGGAGGACGATGACGAGTATGTCTCCCCGCTGGATCTGCTGTTCCGGGCAATGGAGTATGAGAACCCGGAAAGTGTTGCCCTGCGGCAATATAAGGTTTTCAAGCAGGCGGCGGGCAAGACGGCAAAATCGATTCTGGTGTCTGCCGCTGTGCGGCTGGCACCCTTCAATCTGCCGCAGATCAAAGCCGTCACCGACCATGATGACATGGATCTCTACACGCTGGGAGAGCGAAAATGCGCTCTGTACGCCGTCATCCCGGATAATGATACGACCTTTACTTTTTTAGTGAGTCTTCTGTACTCCCAGATTTTCCAGACCCTTTACTACTGCGCAGACCAGATCCATCACGGAGCCTTGCCCTGCCACGTGCATTTCATCTTGGATGAAGCGCCATCGGTCAATCTGCCGGGGCTGCCGCGGGAGCTTGCGACCATGCGCTCACGCAACATCTCCTGCAGCACCATCATCCAGAACATGGCGCAGATCAAGGAGCTGTATAAGGACTCGTGGGAAACCATCCCCGGCAACTCGGATACCCTTCTTTACCTCGGCGGTAACGAGAGCAGTACCCACAAATACATTTCGGAGGCCCTGGGCAAGTCCACCATCGACACCAAGACCCACGGGCAGACCAAAGGGCGGTCCGGGTCTTACTCCACCAACTTCCAGATCAGTGGGCGGGAACTGCTGACGCCGGACGAGGTGCGGATGCTGGATAACCGGTATTGTATTCTGTTCATCCGCGGCACACGGCCGGTGATGGACGAAAAGTATGAGCTCATGGAGCATCCCGCCATCCGCTATACGATGGATGGCGGCGGACCGCCCTACATCCACCACGGGACGGCAGAGCCTCCCATTCCGGGAGAGCCGCTGTTCCAAACTGATTTTGACAATGAAAAGGAGAATGCTGCAGCATGAAACATGATTTGAACAACAAAAATTTCGAGAGAAAGGCAAAGCGCGTCTATTCCGTTTTTGCCTGCGTTACTCTGCTTCTGGCAGTCACCGCGGTGCCTGCGCTGGCGGCAGATGACCCGCTGACGGTGGTCAACAACCTGTCCGATTTTATTTTCTCGCTGATCCGCGCCATTGGCCTCATCCTGCTGGGCTTCGGTATTTTGCAGGTGGGCCTGTCCCTCAAGAGCCACGATCCCTCCCAGCGCGCCAACGGTATGCTGACGGTGGCAGGCGGTATCGTCATCACCTTTACCAAGGAGATCCTCTCCCTCATCACCGGCTGAAAAACGCGGCAGGGTGAACGGCATGATACCGTTCACCCTGTTCTTCCCGTAGGAGGTGATTTTGAATGGGAAGTGGAAACTGGATCGTAGACAATTTGAACTCTGCGCTGGAAATGTGGAACGGAAGGCTGGCAGAGATCTGGCAGCTCATCAGCACCTCGCCGGAGTCCTTCAAGGGCGGCGGTGTCTGGAATGTCATCGTGAACATCAACGATGGATTAAAAGCTGTGGGGTATGCGTTGTTGGTGCTGTTTTTCGTGATGGGCGTGGTCAAGACCTGCGGCAGCTTCACCGAGATGAAGAAGCCGGAGGTGGCCTTCAAATGCTTCATCCGCTTTGTGCTGGCGCAGGCGGCGGTATCGTGGGGCATGGAGCTGATGACCGGCGCGTTTCGTGTTGCCCAGGGCATGGTGGCGACCATCATGGATTCCTCCGGGCTGACGTCCATGTCCGCCACGACATTGCCGGACGAGCTGGTGAGCATCATCGAGGATGTGGGGTTTATCGACTCCATCCCGCTGTGGGCAGTGACGCTGCTGGGCTCACTTTTTATCTGGGTGCTGTCTCTCGTAATGATCCTGACGGTGTATAGCCGCTTTTTTAAGCTCTACATCGCCACGGCCATCGCGCCTATCCCGCTGGCCAGCTTCGCAGGACAGCCCTCCAGCAGTATCGGCGTTGCTTTTCTGAAAAGCTATGCCGCCATCTGCATGGAGGGCTGTGTCATCGTATTGGCCTGTGTGATCTTCTCTGCCTTTGCATCGTCCCCGCCCGCCATTGCGGACGATACGCTGGCGGCAGCCACCATCGTGTGGAACTATGTGGGTGAGTTGATCTTCAATATGCTGGTGCTGGTGGGCGCGATCAAGATGAGCGACCACATCATCCGGGAGCTGATGGGCCTTGGCTGATTCAGCGCCACAGACCCTCTGTGCTGACGGTGTCTTCGCCGTTCTCCCGTGCTTTGCGAACACGGTAGGAGAAATACTCCATAGCGGCAGCGTCATCTCGTGTCTGCGTGACAAAATCGCAGACAAAGCGGATCAGCGAAAGCAGCCAGGACAATGCCACCAGCCCTACAAGAGCGAACAGAATGCGGTCTGCCAGCATGGTATGGGCGCGATACCAGCCGTGGAGCACCGTCAGCATAGACACGGTGTACAAAAGCGGGATGGTCATCCGTGCCAGCGCAGCCAACCGGGAGAGAAGTGCCAGGACGCCAAGCCCGGCGATCATCAAAAAAGCGATCATGTGTCACGACCTCCTTCATCGGGTTTGTGGCATAGTACCATGACTGCACAGACAAAGCAAGAGTCTGTTCAGCAAAACTCAGAAAAAACTCGGAGGTGATCCATTGGAGGTCCGCATCAACAAAGAAGTACGAAATTACCAGGAGAGTCTATTCTTCGGCCTGTCCCTACGGCAGTTGCTGTTCGCACTGCTGGCGGTCGCCGTGGCAGTGGGCGTATATTTCGGCCTGCGCCCTGTGCTGGGGAATGGGGAGATCGGCTGGGTCTGCGTGCTTGCAGCCTTTCCCTTTGCCCTGGGCGGCTTTTTTCAGTATAACGGCATGACGCTGGAACGCTTTCTGCTCGCGTATATCCGCTCGGAATTCCTGTTTCCCCGCAGACTCGTGTTCAGATCGGACAACATATACGCCAAAGCTCTGGAAAATTCAACGATAAAGGAGGCTCTCAAACTTGATTAAAACTCTGCAAAATACACTGAAGCAGGACAAAGAAAGATTTACGGTTCCGAGATCTGTACAGGACATCATCCCCATCCGCCGCATCTGGCCGGATGGGGTCTTTCAATTTGGCAGCAAGTATTCTAAAACACTGCGTTTTAGCGACATCAATTATGCCATTGCCTCGAAAGAGGATAAGACAGCCATGTTTCTCAGCTATTCCGAGCTGCTGAACGCACTGGACACCGGATCCACCACGAAGATCACCATCAACAATAAGCGCCTGGACCGGCGCAATTTTGAGCAGGAGATCCTCATCCCGCCCAAGGGAGATGATCTGGACGGCGGGCGTAAGGAATACAACGCCATGCTGCTGGATAAGGTGACGGACTCATCCAACAGTGTGGTGCAGGAGCGCTACATCACACTGTCCGTCCACAAGAAAAATGTAGAGGAGGCCCGCGCATTTTTTGACCGCACGGTCCATGACGCCTCTTCCCGTCTGAACCACATGGACTCCCACTGCGAGGAGATGGATGCGGCAGACCGTCTCCACATCCTGCATGATTTCTACCGTGTGGGCGAGGAAAGCGAGTTCCGCTTTGACCTCCGGGAGAACATGAAAAATGGGCGCTCCTTCAAGGACGCCATCTGCGCGGACAGCATGGAATTCAAAAAGGATCATTTTATCATGGGCGGTAAGTATGGCCGGGTGCTTTTTTTGAAGGAGTATGCCAGCTACATCAAGGATTCCATGATCAATGAGCTTACCAGCCTGAACCGCAGTCTCATGCTGTCCATTGACATCATCCCTGTCCCTACCGATGAGGCGGTGCGGGAGATGCAGAACCGCCTGCTGGGTGTGGAGACCAATGTGACCAACTGGCAGCGCCGGCAGAACGCTAACAATAACTTTTCTGCCGTTGTACCTTACGATTTGGAGCAGCAGCGCAAGGAGACTCGCGAGATGCTGGACGATCTCACCACCCGCGACCAGCGGATGATGTTTGCCGTGGTGACGCTGGTGCATCTGGCAGACAGCAAGGAAGAACTGGACAGTGATACGGAAACGCTCCAGTCCATTGCCCGCAAGCACCTCTGTCAGCTCACGACACTGAACTGGCAGCAGGCGGACGGGCTGGTGACGGCGCTGCCGCTGGGCCTGCGCCGCATCGATGCCCTGCGCACTCTGACCACGGAGGCGCTGGCTGTCCTCATGCCCTTCAAGGCCCAGGAGATCTGGGACCGGGGCGGCGTGTACTACGGGCAGAACGCCATCAGCAAAAATCTCATCGTGGCGGACCGCAGGCAGCTTCTCAACGGCAACGCATTCATTCTCGGCGTCTCCGGTTCCGGCAAATCCTTCAGTGCCAAGAAGGAGATGGTGTCACTGGCATTGTCTACCGAAGATGATATTATCATCATCGACCCTGAATCCGAGTACCGTCCGCTGGTGGAAGGGCTGGGCGGTCAGGTCATCAATATCTCCGCCACATCACCCAACCATATCAACGCCATGGATATGGAGCAAGGCTACGGTGACGGCGAGAATCCCGTGGTGCTGAAATCCGAGTTTCTGCTGTCGCTTTGTGAGCAGCTCATCGGCGCCGGGAAGCTGTCTGCCAAGGAAAAGTCCATCATTGACCGCTGTACCGCCCAGGTCTATCGGGACTACATCCGCGGCGGATATCAGGGGCAGGCCCCGACCCTGCAGGACTTCCACGCAGAACTGCTCCGCCAGCCGGAAAAGGAAGCTGCGGACGTGGCGCTGGCAATCGAATTGTTTACGGAGGGCAGTTTGAACACCTTTGCCAAGCCTACCAATGTGGATACCAATGCCCGTATCCTTTGCTATGATATCCGGGATCTTGGCAAGCAGCTCCTGCCGGTAGGTATGCTGGTGGTGCTGGACAGCATCTTCAACCGCATCATCCGCAACCGCGGGCTGAAGCGGAATACCTGGATCTATATCGACGAGATCTATCTGCTGTTCCAGCATGAGTACAGCGCCAATTTCCTGTTCACCCTCTGGAAACGCATGAGAAAGTATCAGGCTTGCGGAACGGGGATCAGCCAGAATATCGAAGACCTGCTCCAGTCTCACACGGCCCGCACCATGCTGGCAAACAGTGAATTCCTCATCATGCTGAATCAGGCGGCAACGGATCGGGAGGAATTGGCGCGTCTGCTGAAGATCTCAGACAACCAGCTCTCCTACATCACCAACGTGGACTCCGGGCGTGGGCTCATCAAGTGCGGCAGCGCCATCGTGCCTTTCGTGGATCATTTTCCCAAGAACAAGCTGTACCAAATGATGACCACGAAGCCCTCGGACCTGGCATCGTGACGGCCTATGGAGAGAATCAAAGAAAAACCGACACTGGGCGAGCGTGTCAAAGAAAAGGCTGTCTCCGCCCCAAAGGAGCTTCTGCACAAGGGGCTGGACGACGGCTCGGAGCGCCTGCGGACGCAGCTCCGGGATACCGCCCAGCAGGGGCGGCGGGATGAATATGGCGGCGACGCCATTGAGGACACCGCCGCCAGCGGCCTGCGCCGCGCCGAAAAGGAACTGCTGAAGCAGCGCAAGAAGAAAAACGCGGAGCAGAGCGCGTCACCCCAGGGTGACGCCTCTGCCCCCAGTTCCAACAGCGACGTGCCGCCTGTCATCCACACCAGAGAAGCCGAAGCGGCGAGGGTAAGCACTCCTCCGCCGCCTGCGCAGGAACAGGCACGGCAGGCGGCTATGAAGCAGGCAGTCAAGACGAAGAACGCCTACATCAGCGCACGGGGTGAGACCACCGTAACGGCAGCACCGGAGCCGCAACGGCAGGGCCAGCAGGCGTTCATTCAGGAGCAGGGCCGCAAAGCGTCCCGCCAGCAGGTGCAGCGCAGGCAGGCAGAGCAGCGGTTCCGACACCAGGTTGATCTGCGCGGTGATCCGCTGCGTTCGGAATATCCCACATCCCGTGGGAGAGAGCTACCCAGCAGGGAGAGGATCAAGGAGCGCGGCAGCATCCAGCCGCCGAAGAAACATCGGCTCCCCGAACCGAAAGCACCGGAGCACGCCGCAGGGATCATGCCGAAAGTCCGTGAAGGTGGCAAATCTGCCGTGCAGTCCGCCGAACAGGCTGTGCGCTCCTCCACCGCCCATGCGACTGCGGCCGGAACACACGCTGCCAGAGAAGCAGCCATGCAGATGGCCCTGCGGCAACAGACGACAAAAACGGCAGAAACCGCGGTGCAGAAAACCGCACAGGCGGCAGGCCGTGCGCTGCGCGCTATCATTGCCGCTGCCCAGAGCTTACTTGCAGCAATAGCGGCTGGTGGGAGCACAGTTGTAGCCATGGTGCTGGTGATTTGTCTGATTGGACTTCTGATCGTGTCGCCTTTTGGAATCTTTTTCTCCGGCGAGGACAGCGGCACCGGCCACACCATGCCGGATGCTGTCAGCGTATTGAACGGCGAGTTCGCCGCTCGGATCGAGCAGATCAAGGCAGAGAACCCCTACGATGAACTGGACATGGAC